>ERZ1106943.2868-NODE-2868-length-14018-cov-8.552675_pt1 | contig 14018 bp, 16 predicted proteins | sample MGYA00403671_ERZ1106943 | MGnify/ENA primary metagenome ERZ1106943 (study PRJEB35170, sample SAMEA104062427) | human gut metagenome | biome: human gut; feature: human-associated habitat; material: faeces | place: Denmark | collected 2012-06-14 ...
ATGGTACAGTACTTGCATACAGAGGAGAAACAGGATATACAGAGGCAGGAGCTACTACTGTAGAGCTTAAAAAGACAGTAGACGGAGCGGAAAAAACCTATGCTAGTGGTACTAAAGTACAGGTAATGGTAGAACAGCCTGTATTTTATGTTAAGGCTGTACCTGTAAGCTCTAAGAACGCTACCAGCGGTAAGGGTAAGCAATACACTAAGGGTAGATTTTATATCAGCCCTACGCCTAAGGCAGGATTTACAGCTCCTAGAGCCTTTTACGATAATCACGGTATCGTACAGGATAAGATCTATCTCTCAGCGTTTGAGGGCTGTATTTATGATACAGATGCTAAAAAGTATCTTACAGCGGATGAGCAGGTAGCGGATTTTGCTACAGATATGCTCTCATCTATCGCAGATGCTAAGCCAGCCAGTGGACTTACACAGAACCTCACTAGAGCAAACGTAAGAAAGCTCTGTGCTAACAGAGGTGCAGGCTGGGAAAGTCATAGTATTTTTGCTATGGCGGTTACAGAGTGGCTCCTTATGATTGAGTATGCTAGTTTAGATGCTCAGCGTAAAGTAGGTAGAGGCGTTTGTGATTTTACCGATGATGGTAAAACTAATATGGCTGTAGTAACAGGTGCTACCTCTGGATTAGGTAATGGATCTGGTATTGATCCTAACGGTGGCGTAGATGGTAAGTGCTCAGTATCTTACAGAGGAGAGGAAAACCTCTGGGGCAATATCTGGACTTGGCTGGATAAGGTAAATATCTTAGCTAAAGGACAGAATGAGGTATTTGTGCATGAGATCGGAGCTACAGTAGCAGATGATACTACCACAGGATACAAGAGCTTAGGCTATCACTGGAGCCATAGTAACGGTTATCAAAGTGCCTTTGGTATTGATCCAGAGCATCCAGAGTTACTTATCCCTACAGAGGCTAGTGGATCGGATGTATTCACAGGTAACTATGTATGGCAGAATTACACCTACAACGGTTTCTTAGTTACTATATTGGGCGGTAAGTGGCATGATGGCTCTTATTGCGGTTTCGCTCTGAGTGGTGATAGTACCTCTGGTGGTCGCCGTCGTAGTATCGGCGGTCGCTTGCTGTATGTGCCTCAAACAAAGGTTGCTTAAATCTTTGAGGAAAAATAAATAAAATCAAAAAGGGTAATAGGAGGGGCTGGAAAGCTCTTTTTTATTACCCTTTTTGTCGGTAGCTGATAAGGTTTCTTAATTACTAAATTAGGCAGTAAATGGAATAATGGCTCTAATTGCAGTTTCAATCTGAATGGTAATAATACCTCTGGTAATCGCAATCGTAATATCAGCAGTCACTTACTATATGTGCATATAAAAATAAAAGAAAATCAGAGAAATATGTGTTCACTGTGACACTTATTTTACATTAAGTGAGTAACAGCTACCGTGGCTCTTGCCAGAACATAAAACTCCTCTATGAGGAGCGGTAAAAAATAGCTAAGAGGGTGCTTATGTGTGGAGAGATCCGTAAACCATGTTAGCCTAGCAAGCTAAGAACTGATTGTTATGTGAACGATAGCACAGGGGTACTACAACAGGTAGTTAGCTCCCTCTTATGCACATACAAAATTATGATAAGGTGGGTGCCAAAACACATGAAAGATACTGGAGATTTATTTTCTAAGATTTGTGATATGGATAATCTTAGAAAAGCCCACAAGAACGCAAAGAGAGGTAAAGGGTGGTATGCAGAGGTAAAGTGTATAGAGAAAGATCTGGATCATTACCTAAAGAGGCTACAGGAAAATCTAATAGAACACAGGTATCATACCTCAGAATATGAAATCTTTACAAAGAAAGAGAGTAATAAGGAGAGGGAGATTTATAAATTACCATTTTACCCAGACCGTATATGTCAATGGGCTATCTTACAGGTTATAGAGCCCTACTTACTTAATTCCATGACAAAGGATACCTATAGTGCAATCCCTAACAGAGGGATCCAGCCTATTATCAATCAGTTACGAGGGTATAAGAAAAAGATTAAGAAAGATGGAAAAGTAGTAGCGGAGAAGTGGATACCCAGTATTTTAGTATCAGATCCAGAGGCTACAAAGTATTGCTTAAAGCTGGATGTAAGAAAGTATTATCCCAGCATTGTACACGATGTACTAAAGGCTAAGTATAGAGAGCTCTTTAAGGATGAGGAGCTTATCTGGTTAATGGATGAGATCATAGATAGTATTAGTACTTGTCCAGCCACAGAGGAAAACATAGAGATCCTCCAGAGGCTAGGTGTGGCGGTAAATATTATCATAGACGATAACGGTAGAGAGTTTGTGGATGGCGTAGGTATTCCCATTGGAAACTATGTTAGCCAGTATGACGGTAATTTTAATCTATCTGTAGTAGATCACTGGCTCAAAGAGGTTAAGGGCGTTAAGTACTACTTTAGATACATGGATGATATGGTTATTTTCAGTAGCAGTAAAGAGGAATTACACAAACTCAAAAGAGAGTTAGATGAGTTTATGGCGGTAAATCTTAAGCAGGTGCTTAAGCATAACTGGCAGGTATTTCCTACTAAGGTAAGAGGTGTAGATTTTGTAGGCTATAGATTTTTCGGAGAGTATACCTTACTCAGAAAATCGACTTGCAAAACATTTAAGCGTAGGATGCTTAGCATCTCCAGTAAAAGAGAAAACAATGTGAGCCCTACTTATAGTGAGTGGTGCTCATTTAATAGCTATGTGGGTTGGCTACAGCATTGTGGTAGCTTTAGGCTATACCAGAAATATGTAGAGCCTAATGTAGAATATATGCACAATTATTACTTAAAGGAGGTAAAAGGTAATGCAGAAATTTGTAAACGTAAGAACTACAGCGGAGAGCGTAAAGCCTCTTGAGATTGATGATTACCATGTATATGTAAATACAGGTATCAAAGAGATCCATGAGGAGGCTAAGGAGGGAGATCTTAGCTCTGGGTTTGATGGGTTTGAAATTGAAACACAGGAGATCTATGAGAAAGATGAGTACATCCAGCTCATGGCAGAGAAAAACAGCTCCTTAGAGGAGCAGGCTACAGATTTACAGTTAGCCTTAGCAGATGTGTATGAGCAGATGTTAGGGTTATCAGCTAACTAAGAGGGAGGAGAAAGATTATGGCACAGGTTTATGCTACTTTGATCCGCAAAAGGTTAAGGACTATTGATAATATACCAAAGGATCTCAGAAAAGCCGTACAAAAGATCTTAGACGGAGATAATGAGTAGTATGTTACTCAATATTATCTTAAAAACAATACTCAGAAAGGAGGTAAAAGCTATGGCAGTAATTTACGCTACCCTTATTGTAAAGGGCAAAAAGACGATCAATGATGTACCGCCTGTAATCAGAGAGCAGGTTAAGCAGATCCTCATTGATCTTGATTTACCAGAGCTTGCAGAGTAAGCCACAGGGGGAGAGCTAAATGCTCTCCCTTTTATTATGGCGGAAAGGAGGATCTTATGGATATGGCTACAGATGCAGATATTAACATCGAGCACAGACTTACTGAGGTAGATGCTAGAGCCCGAAGTAACACTAAAAGACTTGATGAGCACGATGAAATTCTCAAAAGTAACAGTGAGATGATCGGAGCTATAAAGGAGCTGGCTACTGAGGTTAAGTATATGCGTGGGGATCTGAATGAAACCGTTGAGAGGCTTAACAAGCTGGAGGGTAAGGATGGGGATAAGTGGGATAAATTCAAGTGGCTTATTGTGGCAGGGCTTGTAACGCTTATCTTAGGATACTTAGCGGTTTCTTTAGGGTTAAAGTAAAAGGAGGGGATCCAATTTATCTCTTTACCTCAAAATGAGGTATCGTAGCAACTATTAACACACTCACAAGGAGGTACAGTATGAATTTAAAAGTTAGATTAAAAAATCCTGTATTCTGGGTACAGATTGTACTTAGTTTTTTAACTCCTGTGCTTGCGTATGCAGGACTTACAGCACAGGATCTTACCACATGGAGTAAGGTAGGGGAGCTCATTGTAGGAGCTATCTCTAATCCTTATGTACTCTCTTTAGTGGTGGTATCGGTTTGGAATACATTAAACGATCCTACTACAAAGGGATTAGGCGATAGTGCCAGAGCAAAGAGCTATACAGCTCCACAGTAAATATATTTATCAGACAGACAGGGAGAGCCTTTACAGGGCTCTCCTTTTTAAGTGTTTAGATCGGAGGTTTTATTATGAGCAAAGTAGAAAATTATACAAGTTTTGCAGAAAATATCGCTAGGGATAATACTCACGGATACGATCAGAGAGATCGTAACGGAAATCCTAATTATGATTGTTCTGGACTTGTTTGTGATGCAGTAGAAAGAGCTGGTATCAAAGTAAAAGAGGCTGGAGCATCATATACAGGAAATATGTTAAGTGCATTTAAGAAAGCTGGATTTAAGGACATTACTTCACAAGTAACCTTAAGTACAGGAGCAGGGCTTAAAAGAGGAGATGTACTCTTAAGCGTAGGACACCATACCGCTATCTATTGTGGTGGCGGAAAAATGGTAGATGCCAGAATTAACGAAAAGGGAACTACTACAGGAGGTAAGAGCGGAGATCAGACAGGACATGAGATCGAGATCCATGCTTACAACAATCATCCGTGGACTAATGTTTTACGCTATCCAGAGAGCGGAGGATCCTCTAACGGAGGTGGATCTTACAATATTGGAGATATTGTAAACTTTACAGGATGCCTCCACTATACCAGCTCTACAGCTAGTGGCGTTGCATATGGCTGTAAGGCAGGACAGGCTAAGGTAACTAACAAGGCTGAGGGTGCGGTACATCCGTATCACTTACAGGCTATCTCTGGTAAGGGCTCTACTGTATATGGCTGGGTAAATGCTGGAGATATTTCTGGTAAGACAGGCGGAGGATCCGCTAAGACCTACACAGTAGTTAAGGGAGATACTCTTAGTAAGATCGCTAAAAAGTATGGAACTACTGTAGATACTCTGGTTAAGCTCAATGGTATTAAAAATAAAAACCTTATTAACATCGGACAGGTAATCAAGTTACCTTAATCCTTTAGGCACTCCTTAATATTTTTTCATATAGAGGGCTACTGGCTGTAAAATGCTGGTAGCCCTCATTTTTTAGTTGTATCTAGTATATAAGGGGTGTATAATAGATAGAAACTGAAAAACAGCCTCATAAAGCCCTCTATTTTATCGAGGGTAAGAAGTCTACACCTAATATATAAAAGTGGCTGTATGAGGCACACAGGAGCTCACAGGACTATTACAGGAGGGTAAACAGGATGGCATACAGGAAAATAACGGATATAAGAGATACTATTGGTATGAGAGCGGTATTTTATGCCAGAGTATCTACAGCGGAGGAGGAACAACTAAACGCTATAGAACTCCAGATTGAGGAGAATAGAGGATGTATTAAGGATCATGGCTGGAAACTGGTAGGAGAGTATATTGATCGTAGTAAGAGCGGTACGATGGTAAAGGGCAGAGATGATTACCAGAGGCTCTATGAGGATCTGTATGAGGATTTATTTGATATTGTAGTAATCAAGGATCAAGAGAGGCTCCAGAGAAATACTCTGGATTGGTACCTCTTTATTAACAGGGTAGTACAAACAGGAAAGCTCCTGTTTATGTACATGGATGGGAAATTTTACTCCCCAGATGATGCTCTTATCACAGGTGTACGAGCGATCATAGCGGAGGAGTTTAGTAGAAATCTTAGTAAGAAACTCCATAATTACCACGATCACAGAATAGAGAAAGCCAGACAAGGGCAGGAGATAGCCTTACAGGGTAGCGGTAACGTGTATGGATGGGATAAAAAAGATGGTAAGTATTATATAAATCCAGAACAGGCTAAGGTAAGGAGGCTCATGTGTGAGGGCATTATGGCAAGAAAAGGATCTACTCTCATAGCTAAGGAGCTTAATGATGCTGGATACCGTAACACGGTAGGGAAACCGTGGAAACCTATGGATATACCTAAATTTGTATATGATTGTAAAAATGTAGGTACCATGATTATAAACAAAGAAAGACACGATTTTGAGAGTAAGCAAACTATAAAACTCCCTAAGGAGGAGTGGGTATATGTAGAAAACGCTCTCCCTCCGATAGTCACACAGGAGGAGTGGGATCTAATCTGTAAGATCCATGAGGAGAGAGTAATAGCCACAGGATCCGACAGGAGAGGCAAGAAAACCAGCGGATACTCTTTTAGTGGTAAGCTGGTATGTGGTATCTGTGGGGCTCCTTACTGGAGGAAACAGAGAGTATCTAAGGATGAGTACTGGGTATGCAGTACAAAGCAGACTAAAGGCAGGAGAACCAGAAAAAGAGATAGCACGATGGGGAAAGCTGGAGAGATAAATCCTTTAGGCTGTGATAATGAAAATATCTCTTATAACTCCCTCATGGAGATAATGGGGGTAGTATCAGAGCGATTACAGGCAAATACAGACACAATAAAGCATGATATGATAAATTGGCTTACTAAGCTCAGAAAACAGCTCCTAGAGGCAAATGGAGGGCATACAGAGGCAGATCTACAGCGTGAGCTCTCCAGAAAAAGTAAGTTACTGGATGCCTACTTAGATGGGATCCTAAATAAACAGGAATACCAGAAAAAAGCAGAGGAGTTAGATGAGAGGATCATCCAGCTCAAAGCAGAAACAGAAAAGAATAAGGCTAACTCTGGAGATATTGCAGAGATAGATAAGGTACTGGCTAACATAGATGAGGAGGTATCCAGATATGTAGATGGTAATGAGAAATTAAAAGTAGAATACCTCTTAGAGCACTTAGAGCAGGTGCAGATCTTCCCAGATAAGGTTATAGTTATAGTACCGATATTGAGCGAGGGGATAGTAGTAGAGAAAACTCAGTATGTATCTAGGGAGAAATGGTGCCGGTAAGACCACTTTTTTAAAAATGATAAGTGGTCTGACTACTCCGTCATCGGGTGATTATTCGTTATTTGGATATTCAGGAAAAGAGTTGTCAAAGGTAAGGTCAAGGGTAGGCTGTCTTATTGAAGAACCGGGACTTTATATAAATATGTCAGCATATGACAATCTTATGATAAAGGCAAAGCTTTTTGGGATAAGTGATAAAAAATATGTTTCTGAGCTTCTTGATATGGTAGGCTTGGCAGATGTCGGAAAGAAAAAAACAAAGAATTTTTCTCTTGGTATGAAACAGCGTCTTGGCATAGCTCTTGCAATGGTTGGAAATCCTGATTTTCTGGTACTTGATGAGCCGATAAACGGACTTGATCCGCAGGGAATTGTGGAAGTCAGGGATATGCTTGCAGGACTTGCTAAGGAAAGGAACATTACCATTCTTATATCAAGTCATATATTAGAGGAACTTTCAAAAGTATGTACGGATTTTGGCATAATACATAAAGGAAATCTTTTACAGGAGCTTTCGCAGGAACAGCTTATGCAGCAGTGCAGTAAGCGTATTGAACTGGTGCTTGATGAGCCTAAAAAGGCAGTTGTCACACTTGATGAAATAGGAGTTCACGATTATGAAGTCATTGATAAGTCACATATTTACATTTATGAAAGACTTGAGGAGAGTGCTTATATAAATGAAAGACTTGTAAATTCAGGAGTGTGTCCGAGAGAGATAAAAGTAAATCAGGAAGAACTTGAAAGTTATTTTTTGAATATGACGGCGGATTAGAAAGCCGTTGATAAACAGTGGTGTGGGAAGTAAAAGTGTTACTATACAGGCTTTGTGTCTGTGCATACCTGACGCAAAGTTATATAGCATAAAAGATAAAAATATGTGTAACACAAAATTTGTGCAGAAATGGAGATTATTATGTTTAATATAATAAAAATGGATTTATATAAAATGTTTAAAATGAGGTCGTTTTATGTTGTAAATATAATTGCAATGGTATCTGTTGCAATCATGCTGTTGTCTGCAGCACCGGTTGATTTCGGCAAAACAGATACGAAAGAGGACAACAATACTGTTGTCTATGAAAACAAAGAACAAAGTGTTAAACTAGGGGTAGCTGTTGATGATTCACAGCTTATTGGAACTGAACAGAATGTTTTAACGATATACAGCTGTTTTATGTCATCGGGAATCTATCTCTTTTTTAGTGTTATTTTCACAATGATATTTGCGTTAAGTGAAAATAAAAACGGGTATATTAAAAACATCGGAGGACAGGTCAGACACCGCTGGCAGCTTTTTGTTTCCAAATTGACAGCTATATTTATATATACTTTTATGTTTGACCTTATATTGCTGGTTGTTCAGTCAGTAATATGGTTTATTGCAAAAGGAAATTTTGGGGCAGGCAGCTTTAGCGAATATATTACTTTTATTATTTCGCAGTTTTTGTTACAATATGTATTTGTAATCGTTTGTACGGCAATCGCAATAATAACAAAAAGCAGGGTTTTCAGCATGACGGCAGCGGTATGCCTGTCATTTGGAATGGGCAAGCTGGCGTGTATGGGAATTGACGCCGGAATATATAAGCTTTTAAACCGTGAGGTTTCTTTGGAAAAATATCTAATTACAACAAAAATAAGCACCATGCTTCCAAATATGGACATGGCACAGATAAGGAACATCATAGTATTTGCGGCTGTATATTTCATTGTTTCCGTATTTGTGGGAATAATTAGCGTGGAAAAGAGAGATATGGTATGATATACAGGTGGTTGTGAAACTCAGTATATGTTTTGTTGTTTGCGAATATCTGCTTGACTTATTTAAAGAACGACTGAGTTTTGAAAATGTCTGATTGTGTTAATGGAGGGAGGAGTCGGAAATAAATGGAAAAAATAATAATTATAATGCTCATCATTACATTAGGTATATTTATATATATGTACTTTACATTACGCAGTCAGATTAAGGATATCACCGCTCAGCTTGATTTTATTGAAAAAAACAGGAGTAATGCATTGATAACGATACGGGTGAAAGCAGGCGGATCAAAAGCACTTGCAGCTGCACTTAATGAAATGCTTGAGAATCACAGGGCTGAGCGTGTGATGTGGAAGAAAAAAGAAAATGAAATTTCATGTATATATACAAATCTTTCACATGATATAAGAACTCCGCTTACATCACTTGACGGATATTTTCAGCTTTTGTCAGAATCAGAAGATAAGGAGAAAAACAAACGGTATATTTCAGTGATAAAAGGCAGGATAAAAGCTCTTTCAGATATGCTTGAGGAATTATTTATGTTTACAAAACTGGAGAATAAGACTTATAATATTAAATTGTACAAATGTGACATGAGTGAGATAGTCAGGGAAACATTATTTTCTTATTTTGACGAGTGGGAGAAAAAAGCTATTGTACCTGAGCTGAAGCTGACCGAAGAAAAATTGTATTTTTATGGAAATGAGCAGATGATGCACCGTATTTTGCAAAATATAATAAAAAATGTATTGGAACATGGTGAGAAGAAGGTTGAGATATGTTTAAACTCAATTAAAAATGAGATAAGACTTACGATTAAAAATGAGGTGACAAAACCTGATGAAATTGATATATCCCGAATTTTTGAGAGGTTTTATAAGGCGGAGGTGGCAAGGAGCAAAACTTCAACAGGACTTGGGATGGCAATCGCAAAAGAAATGACAGAGGAAATGGGTGGAAAAATAGAAGCAGAACTTAATGATAACATATTTAAGGTAAGTTTGTTTTTTAAAAGGTTGTGATGTTATCAGGTCAAAACTACCTGTATGCTGTGTCAAAGTGACAGTATTGCGGGACTGCCTGTGCATAATCTGATAAAAGAGAGGTGTTAAATGGGGATGAGTTTTGAGGGCTTTGATAAAGGCGGATCAGACAAAAATAATAATCGCATTTATATAGCAATAGATTTAAAATCATTTTATGCATCTGTTGAGTGTGTCGAGAGGGGGCTTGATCCTCTTACGACAAATCTGGTGGTAGCGGATGAGTCTAGAACCGAAAAAACAATTTGTCTGGCAGTCTCACCTTCCCTGAAAGCATATGGAATTTCGGGGAGGGCGAGGCTTTTTGAAGTTGTGCAGAAAGTGAAAGAGATAAAGGCGGCTACAGGAGAGCAGGTAGAATATATCGTGGCAAAGCCGAGAATGGCATATTATATGGAGTACAGCACAAAAATTTATAATATTTATCTTAAATATATAGCACCTGAGGATATTCATGTCTATTCAGTGGACGAGGTTTTTATTGATGTCACATCTTATCTTAAGGCTTATGAAAAAACACCGAGAGAACTTGCCATGATGCTTATCAGGGAAGTTTTAAAGGAAACAGGCATTACCGCAACGGCAGGGATTGGAACAAATCTTTATCTTTGCAAAGTCGCAATGGATATAGTTGCAAAGCATATCAAACCCGATGAGGATGGTGTGAGGATTGCCGAGTTAAATGAGATAAGCTACAGGAGGATATTGTGGACGCACAAGCCTATAACTGATTTCTGGCGGGTCGGCAGGGGATATGCGAAAAAACTTGCGGAGTGCGGCATTTACACAATGGGAGATGTGGCGATGTGTTCTGTCGGAAAAGCAGGTGATTTTTATAATGAGGAGCTTCTTTATAAATTGTTTGGGATAAATGCAGAACTTCTTATAGACCATGCGTGGGGGTATGAACCATGCACCATTGCTGATATAAAAGCATATAAACCTGAGAACAACAGTATAAGTTCGGGGCAGGTGCTTACCTGTCCGTATGATGCAAAAAAAGCTAAACTCGTCGTTATGGAAATGACAGATATGCTTGTACTTGATTTGGTGGAAAAGGATCTTGTGACCGACCAGATGGTGCTTACAGTGGGGTATGATATAGAAAATCTGAAAAATCCTGAGATAAGAAAAAAATACAAAGGCGAATATATTGTAGACAGATATGGAAGAAAGATACCAAAGCACGCACATGGTACGACAAATCTCGGAAAAATGACTTCATCAACAAAAATTATAATGGAGCATATCGAAAAATTATATGATGATATAATAAATAAAGACCTTCTTGTAAGACGAATGAATGTAGTTGCAAATCACATTATAAGGCAGGAAGATGTAGTCGAAAAGAAAGACTTTGAACAGCTTGACCTTTTTACTGATTATGGAGAGTTAGAAAAGCAGAAACAGGAAGAAAAGTTAAGGCTTGAAAAAGAAAAGAGATTGCAAAAAGCGATGATAGATGTAAAGAAAAAATACGGCAAAAATGCTATATTAAAAGGTATGAACCTTGAGGAAGGTGCGACGGCTATGGAAAGAAACAGGCAGATAGGAGGTCACAGGGCATGATGCTTGAAAATGGTGACTGGAAAAAATATGAGGATATAATAGACTTAGAAAGACCCTTATCAAAGAAACATATGCCGATGAGCATACATGACAGGGCGGCACAGTTTGCTTCATTTGCGGCATTGAAAGGCTATGATGAGGCGGTCAGGAATAAGGCTCTGGAGGTGGAAAAAAATTATGATGAGGAAAATAGATAAAAGGTTTGTTTATTATATTGACAGGAAATAAAAAAATAAAAAGTTTGTTAAGGATTTTGAAAAAGGATAATAAAAAACTATGAGGATTGTTAATGAAATTGAAAAACAAGAAAACTAAAAAGTTTATTAAGGATTTTGATAAGGAATAGAAAAGACGGTTAAAAGATTTGTTGATAAAATAGGATGGAAATAGAAAGATGAGGTACAGATATGACTACAGATAGAGATGAAGTGATTAAGACAATGAAAAGTATGGATGGATATAAGAGCGGATATGAAAAATTTCCGTCAGAGCTATCACTTAAAGCACAAAAATCATGCCATGAATACAATAAAACAGCACCAGATGAAACAGAAAAATATCATAAGATAGTAGGAAAGTTTTATTTTAAACTTGGTGGGATTTTTTTGCTCACATTATGTATTGCTGCATTTACCGCCTGCCAGAACAGTGATGAGAATAAAAAAGCATCAAAAGATATATTTGCGATGGATACATATATGACGGTGACAGCATATGGTAAAAATGCTGAAAATGCTGTGGATGAAGCAGTGGATGAGATAAACAGGCTTGAAACGGTGCTTAGTGCACAGAAAAAAGAAAGTGATATATATAAACTTAATCAGACAGGCAGCGGTACACTTTCGGAAGACACAAAAGACATTGTCTCAGAAGCACTTAAGATAAATAAAACAACAAATGGGGCATTTGACATAAGCATATATCCTCTGATGGTAAAGTGGGGATTTACAACACAAAAATATAATGTGCCGTTAAAAAGAGAGATTTCTAAACTTCTCAAAAATGTAGACTCATCTAAGATAGAATTTGATGAAAAAAGCAGCAGTATAAAACTTGGCAAAAATATGAAAATCGACCTCGGTGGCATAGCAAAAGGCTATACTTCAAGCCGTGTAATGCAGATTTTTAAGGATTGTGGTGTGACTTCCGGTCTTGTATCGCTTGGTGGAAATGTTCAGGCGCTCGGTACAAAAACTGACGGAACAGATTGGCAGATAGCAATCGAAAATCCCGACAAATCATCGGATTATATCGGAGTGGTATCGGTAAAAGACAAGGCGGTCATCACATCGGGGGGATATGAGAGATATTTTGAAAAGAACGGAAAGACATATCATCATATATTAGACCCTAAAACAGGGTATCCGGCAGAGTCAGGTCTTAAGAGTGTGACGATAGTAAGCGATAACGGAACGCTTGCCGATGCATTGTCCACATCATTATTTGTCATGTGAGCATTTGATTCCGCTAAGCAAGAGCAAAGAAAAAGCGTTGGATTATTGGCGGGAGCATAAAAATGAATTTGATACCGTACTCGTGGAGGATAATGGAAATATAACGATAACAGACGGGTTAAAAAAAGTATTTAAGTCGAATTTTAAATTTGATATTGCAAAATGAAAAACAAAGAATAAAAATCAGAGTTTAAAATTGAGAAATTGATGTATGATTAAAATGAAAGGCTATCTGTCATAAAAAGAAAATCAATAATACCATATCCATATACAAGCACATTGTATTGTTAATTATCTTTTTATGACTAAAATGTTGCACAGGGATTGATACTTTATTTCGTATTTGCAGGGAAAACAACAGAATAACAGAAAATATTATAAAATACAAAACCATAAGATACAAAATTATAAAATAAATAACAATATAAAAAAGAAAGTAGGATAAAAATGGTAGCAACAGAAAAAACATTCTGGGACAAAAGATATGGAAGAAACTTTTTAAAAATAACAGCTTTACTGACAATGCTTATCGATCATATAGGCTGTGTATTCTTAATGGAGAGGGGCGATATAATATATAAAGCGTTCAGAGCGGTAGGCAGAATATCATTTCCTATTATATGCTTTTTGCTCGTGGAGGGATTTATACACACCCGCAGCAGGGAAAAATATATGATAAATCTGCTGATATTTGCTGTTATATCGGAGATACCATATGACCTTGCATTTGGACATAAGTTAATAGATGTAGGCGAACAGAATGTAATGTGGACATTATTACTCGGAGTGATAATGATGTATTTTGTAGCAAAATGGGAATACAGTTTTGCAGTAAAAATGGCACTCGTATTTCTTGCAGGATTTGTTGCAGTTGTATTAAAAACAGACTATAGCATATGGGGAATATTATTAATAGCCATATTTTATATGCAGAGAAATGACAGAAGAAATGCTTTGTTATATACCTGCTTTTTGATGTTTGTACAGGGCAGGATGCAGTCATTCGGGGTGCTTGCAATACCGTTTATAATGGCATATGATGACACAAAAAATGATGTAAAAATGCCTAAGTATTTCTTTTATGCATTTTATCCGGTACATATACTTGTACTGTGGGGGATATCGTTGTTAGTGTGATGAAATTAAAGGAAGTAACAGTTCAGCCCCTCATTTATTACATTCGTAAACTTGCCAGCAAGCTGTCAGTCGCTGCTATGCAGCTTGTGTTTACTTCATTTCATAAA
>ERZ1106943.2874-NODE-2874-length-13994-cov-8.677771_pt1 | contig 13994 bp, 10 predicted proteins | sample MGYA00403671_ERZ1106943 | MGnify/ENA primary metagenome ERZ1106943 (study PRJEB35170, sample SAMEA104062427) | human gut metagenome | biome: human gut; feature: human-associated habitat; material: faeces | place: Denmark | collected 2012-06-14 ...
GCTAATCGGCATTTCATGTGCAATGTATCGAGTTTCCGTTTCTCCACAGGTCTACGGCTGCCCCAAGGAGATGCAGGGGGTGCCGGTCAGACCGGCGCAAAAGGCAAAACAACTCCACGCGGAAATGGTTGTGTTGGCGGGAAAATCGGCGTATAATAAATTGAAAACGATCACAAAACGGAGGCTCACCTATGAAACTGATGGTTCTCGACGGCAACAGTATCGTCAACCGCGCCTATTACGGCGTCGGAAAGGCGCGCCTGCTGACCACACGGCAGGGGCTGCACACAAACGCCATTTACGGCTTTGTCACCATGCTGCAGAAGCTGCTGGACCAGGAGAAGCCGGACGCCGTGTGCGCTGCCTTTGACCGGCGGGAACCAACATTCCGGCACAAGGCCGACGCGGCCTATAAGGCCAACCGAAAGGGTATGCCCGAGGAACTGGCCGAACAGATGCTGCCGCTAAAGCAGGTGCTCGACGCCATGTCCGTGCCCTGTTATGAGCTGTCCGGTTACGAGGCCGATGACCTGATTGGTACCATCAGCCGTAAGTGCGAGGCCGCCGGATGGGACTGCACCATCGCCACCGGCGACCGCGACAGCCTGCAGCTGATCACCGCCCACACCCATGTGCGTCTGCTGACCGGCGGCAAGGGACCGGACAGCGACCGCTGCATGACCGAATCCACTTTCCGGGCGGAGTACGGCTTTGACCCCATCCACATGATCGACCTGAAGGCTCTGGCCGGCGACAGCAGTGACAATATTCCCGGTGTGCCCGGCATTGGTGAAAAGACCGCCATGGCGCTGGTACAGCAATATGGCTCCATTGACGCCGTGTACGCGAACATCGACAGCGTGCCCCTGAAGCCGGGATTTTTATGTAAACTCAAGGAAGGTGAGGCCTCTGCCCGCCACAGCTACTGGCTGGCCACCATTGACACAAATGCGCCGCTGGATTTTGATCCGGAGGACAACCTGCGCCAGCCCTTCAAGCCGGAGCTGTATGACCTGTTTTTGAAGCTGGAATTCCAGAAGCTCATCGATAAATACCAGCTCTCCCCGGCCTGCGTGGCAGAGGAGCTGCCCACATATACCGCGGAGGCGGAAATACTGGAGACGGTCGAGCGTGCCGAGGCGTGCCTGGCCCTGTGGCGCGAGGCGGCATACGTGACCGTATACGGTACACCGGATCTGGCGGCGCTGGCGGTGGAATGCGAGACCGGGGCAGACAGCTCTCTGATGGTTGAAATTTATGTCAACCGATATGCCGGTGATTGGCGGGCGCTGCTGTCCGCCCTGTTTGCGCCGGATATCCGGAAGGTTGGCCACAATGTCAAGGACATGATGCGTGCCCTGCTGGCCCAGGGACTGCCCGCCGATGGTTTCATCTTCGACACGGCGCTGGCCGCCTATCTGGTAGACGCCACCGCCGGCAGCTACGATCTGCAGCGGCTGTTTGTCACCTACTATAACGAGCAGCTGCCCCAGCCCGACCATCTGACGGCGGATGCCTTCAATCCCCTGGCTGGGGAGAACATCGCCGCCCAGACGGCGCTTATCGGCTACACCGCCGCCGTGTCCGCCCTGCACGGGACGCTCGCGCCCAAGCTGCGGGAGCTGGAGATGGAGGAATTATACTATAGTGTGGAGTTGCCTCTGTGCCGGGTGCTGGCGGATATGGAGACAGCTGGTTTCTTGGTGGACCGGGACGCCCTGGCGGATTTCGGCGCAGCTCTGCAGAAGACCACGGACCGCGTGGAGCAGGCTATCTACGATGCCGCCGGAGAGACTTTCAATATCAACTCCCCCAAGCAGCTGGGGTATATCCTGTTCGAGAAATTGCAGCTGCCCCACGGCAAAAAGACGAAGACCGGCTGGTCCACCAACGCCGATGTGCTGGAAAAGCTGCGTCACGCCTATCCCATCGTGGACGACGTACTGTGCTTCCGCCAGTACACCAAGCTGAAGAGTACCTATGTGGACGGGCTGATGAAGGTCATCGATATGGACGGCCGGATACGCACCAGCTTCCAAATGACCGTCACCGCCACCGGGCGGCTCAGCTCCACGGAGCCGAATTTGCAGAATATCCCCACACGCACCGAGCTGGGCAGCCAGCTGCGGCGGATGTTCACGGCGGCGGAGGGCTGTGTGCTGGTGGATGCGGACTACTCCCAGATCGAGCTGCGCCTACTGGCGCATATGTCCGGCGACAAGGTCATGCAGGCGTCATTCCTGTCCGGCACGGACTTCCACACCGCCACCGCCGCCAAGGTCTTCCACGTGCCGGAGGAGGATGTGACGCCGGAGCTGCGCCGCCGGGCCAAGGCAGTGAATTTCGGCATTGTGTACGGCATTTCCGCCTTTGCACTGGCCCAGGACATCGGCGTCACCGTGGCAGAGGCCAAGGCGTACATGGATCGCTATTTCGAGACGTACAGCACCCTGCGGCAGTATATGACTGACGTGGTGGCACAGGCGGAGCAGGACGGCTACGTACAGACCATGATGCACCGCCGCCGCCCCCTGCCGGAGCTGAAGAGCAGCAATTTCAACCTGCGGGAATTCGGCAAGCGGGTGGCGCTGAATATGCCGGTGCAGGGCAGCGCCGCCGATATCATGAAGCTGGCGATGGTGCGTGTGCATGACCGGCTGAAGCGGGAGGGCCTGCGTGCCCGGCTGCTGATGCAGGTCCACGACGAGCTGATCGCCGAGTGTCCGGCGGAGGAGCGGGCGCAGGTGAAGCGCATCCTCACGGAGGAGATGGAACACGCCGCAGCGCTGTCCGTTCCCCTGACGGTGGACGCCCACTGCGGAAAAAACTGGCTGGAGGCGAAGGGATAAAGCTATGAAGCACATCAAGATCGTACCCATGGCGGCGGAGCATTTGAACGACGTGGCGGCGCTGGAGTTGGCCTGCTTTTCCCGCCCCTGGTCCCGGCAGATGTTGGCCGAGGAGCTGGACAACCAGTGCGCGGCCTTTTTGGTGGCGTTGGAGCCGGAGACGGAGAAAGTTATCGGCTACGCGGGATTGCTGGTAGCCGCCGACGAGGGCTATATCACCAATGTAGCGGTGGACCCCTCCCGTCGCCGGCAGGGCGTGGCGGCCCAGCTTTTGCAGGTATTCGACAACTTTGCCCGCGGCAATCAGTTGGCGTTCCTGACGCTGGAGGTGCGGCCCTCCAACACCGCGGCTATCGCGCTGTATCAGGGCTTCGGCTTCCGCGAGGTGGGCCGCCGCCGCAACTATTACGACCTACCCAAGGAGGATGCCCTGATCCTGACGAAATACTACACGGAGGAGGCGGCGCAATGAACATATTAGCTTTCGAGTCCTCCTGCGACGAGACAGCGGTGGCCGTGGTCCGGGACGGGCGGACGCTGCTGTCCGACGCCATATTGTCCCAGGCGGATATGCACGCCCTCTATGGCGGCGTGGTGCCGGAGATCGCCTCCCGCAAGCACGTACAGGCCATCGCTGCCCTGACGGACAAGGCGTTGGCCGACGCCGGACTGGCCAAAAAGGACATCGATGCCGTGGCCGTCACCTACGCACCGGGGCTCATCGGCGCGGTGCTGGTGGGCGTCAGCTTTGCCAAATCCGCCGCCTACGCGCTGGGTGTGCCCCTGATCCCGGTGCACCATGTGCGGGGGCACATCGCCGCCAACTATCTGGCCTTTCCGGAGCTGGAGCCGCCCTTCGTGGCGCTGGCCATCTCCGGCGGCAATACGCTGATCGTGGATGTGGCGGACTACACCGATATGACCGTGCTGGGTGCCACCCGCGACGACGCCGCTGGCGAATGCTTCGACAAGGCGGCGCGGGTGCTGGGGCTCCCCTACCCCGGCGGCAGGCCTATGGACCAGCTGGCGCAGCAGTCCGCAGGCGGCGTGTACGACCTGCCCAGCGCCCATGTGGCCGGGGCAGAGTTGGACATGAGTTTTTCCGGCCTGAAGACCGCTGTGGTGAATCTGGCGCACAACGCCCAGCAGAAGGGCGATCCGCTGGACGCCCCGGCACTTGCCCGGGACTTTGCCCGCGCCGTGTCCGGGGAACTGGTGCCCCGCGCCATGCGCGCCCTGGAGCTTACCGGCCGCAGGACCCTGGTGGCCGCCGGCGGCGTGGCCGCCAACTCCGTTATCCGCGCCGACCTGCATGCCGCCTGCGGCAAGGCGGGCATCAGGCTGTTTCTCCCCCCGCTGAAGTGGTGCGGCGACAACGGGGCCATGATCGGTGCCCAGAGCTACTATGAGTATCAGGCGGGCCGCACCGCCGGGCTCGACCTCAACGCCTACGCCACCATGGACCTGGGCGCACCCCTACTGTGACCAAGCACCCCCGTTTTCGGGGGTGCTTTTTGTCAACCAACCGCCGGCGGCGGTGTTATGGAAATCATCACGCCTATATCCTTCGTTCTTCTCCATGATATGACATTGATATGACATTATGTTAAGCTAACGGCGTGTGTTTCGCGGGTGAAAGAGGTGTTTTTCGGTACTTATATTTTCTTCCATAACAAGAAAATTCAGCGTATTTAAAAGGATTTTCGCAGTGTGGAAAAAGTGGTGGAAACTGTGGATAACTCATTGTAAAAATTATGTCATGTAGAATTATGTCAAATTAACGTAAAGGCCTCCGGGTTGCTGCCGGCGTGCTGTTTTGTGTGAAAAGTATACCGGAACGGGAAAATATGCAGGGGATTTCCCGTAAGTGCCCGCCGCTGTGCAGTGCGCCGCCGGCGGCGTTTTCCTTACTTTTCCGGAAGATCTGCGGCCGTTGTCAGCAATCGATTACATTATGTATTGTCATTCCCGGTACGTACCCACTTTGGAAGTAGGCGGAGCAGAAAAAGGTTCTCTTCGCCGGAAAAGCGGTTGACGGCGCCGGCGAAGTATGCTATACTACCATCTGCGTTGATGCTTGTGTGGCTCAGCTGGCAGAGCAGCTCACTCGTAATGAGCAGGTCGCTGATGCTATATAAGGCGGCTATTGCATTCCGACCCACAGGTGTGGTAAACTAACAAACAGAGTACGGCGAGGAGCCGATTCTCATAGAGATGCTTGTGTGGCTCAGCTGGCAGAGCAGCTCACTCGTAATGAGCAGGTCGCCGGTTCGAATCCGGCCACAAGCTCCAGACTCCTCGCGGATGACGCGAGGAGTTTTTCTATGTACAAGAGCGACGACAAACGATATGCAGCTTCCATGAAGAACGCGGAGGCCTCCGTCCGCATGGAGGGCTGTCAGGTAACGCCTCAGATGCGGGAGCAGTGCCAGCGGGTGCTGCGTGGCGAGGTGACCACGGCGGAGCTGCTGCGGCGTTTTTCCAAACCAGCCGAGAGGTGACGATGATATGGCATACAGCATCGATCCCATTCAGGACAACTGCTACCCCGGCACAACGGTGCTGGTGAACAAACTGCATATCCATGACGAGGCCGCGCTGCAAGAGGCGGAGGCTCTCGCCACCTATGTCAACGCCTCCAAGCTGGAACAATGCCCGCTGGAAGGCGTTTTTGATTTTGCCCACTATAAAGCGATTCATCAATTTCTTTTCTCTGACCTGTACGATTGGGCGGGGCAGCTCCGTACGGTGAACCTCAGCAAGAAAGGGACAGATTTCTGCCCTGCTGAGGAGATTGAACCGCAGGCCAAGCTGATTTTTGACCGGCTGAAAGAGCAGAATTACTTCAAGGGCTTGCCCCATGACGCATTCGTGGAGGAGATTACCGATTTTTACTGCACCACCAACTACCTGCATCCCTTCCGCGAGGGCAACGGACGCACCCAGCGGGCGTTTCTGACGCAGCTTATCCGCAGCGCGGGATATGACCTCAACTGGTCGGAGGTGGATGGCGACCTGCTGATGATCGCCACCATCCAGGCCGCGCAGGGCGTGACAGATCTGCTGCGTCAGGTGCTTGGCGAAGCGATATATTAGAAAGAGTATGCTGTTACACATGATATGATTGTTTGTTACGGTAAGGAGGGGTATTTTGAAACTGATTCATCTGTCTGACCTGCATATCGGAAAGCGGGTCAACGAGGTATCCATGCTGGAGGATCAGGAGTATGTCCTGCGGCAGATACTACAGATCATTGATGCCGAAAAGGCGGATGCGGTGCTGATCGCAGGGGATGTCTACGACAAGAGCATACCGCCTGCGGAGGCGGTAACGCTGTTTGACGATTTCCTATGTCGGTTGGCCAAGCGAGATTTACCGGTTTTCATCATCAGCGGCAACCATGACAGTCCGGAGCGATTGGCTTTTGGCAATCGACTTCTGGAACACAGCGGCATACATATTTCACCTGTATACAGTGGGAAGATAGAACCTGTTACGCTCACGGATGAATATGGCGCGGTGAACTTCTGGCTACTGCCGTTTGTAAAGCCCGTCCATGTAAAGCGTTTTTATCCCGATGAGGGTATCGAAAGCTATACCGATGCCATTCGCACGGCGATACAGTACATGGAGGTAGATCAAACGGTCCGGAACGTACTGCTGACACACCAGTTCGTCACCGGCGCGGCTACCTGCGAGTCGGAAGAACTCTCTGTAGGTGGCACGGATAATGTAGACGCAGAGGTGTTTGAGGGCTTTGATTATGTGGCGCTGGGGCATCTTCATGGCCCGCAGAATATTGGTTCCAACCGGATACGCTACTGCGGAACGCCGCTGAAGTATTCTTTTTCAGAGTGCGGGCACCACAAGAGTGTTACCGTGGTGGAGCTGGGAGCAAAGGAAAATCTGGAGTTGCATCTCTGCCCGCTGCCACCCAGACACGATATGCGCCAGCTCAGGGGGACGTTTGCGGAATTGACAGACAAAGCAAATTACGGCGGTACGGCAACGGAGGATTACCTCCACATCATCCTCACAGACGAGGAAGATGTGCCGGAAGCGGTAGGACGTCTGAGAGTTATCTACCCCAATCTGATGAAGCTCACTTACGACAATACCCGCACCCGCACAAATCAGGTATTGGACAAGGCGGAGGATGTACATCTGAAATCACCGATTGAATTGTTTGCGGAGCTATATGCCAAGCAAAATAACCAACCCATGAGTGATGAGCAGTGTGCCTTCATGCAGGAGCTCATCGAATCCATTAAGGAGGGTGTGGAATGAGGCCTTTGCAACTGACAATGGCGGGATTTGGTCCTTACGCAGGTGTACAGGTGCTGGATTTTGACCGCCTGGGCAGCAGCGGGCTTTACCTGATCACAGGCGATACCGGAGCAGGAAAGACAACGATTTTCGACGCCATCACATTTGCCTTGTTCGGTGAGGCCAGCGGTAATAATAGGGATTCCTCCATGCTGCGTTCCAAGTATGCCAAAGACGATGCTCCGACGTATGTGGAGCTTACCTTTTCCTACGACGGAAAAGTCTATACGGTGAATCGACACCCGAAGTATGAACGAGCAAAGACCCGGGGCACCGGAACCACAACAAAGCCTGCGGGTGCGGAGCTGACCTATCCTGATGGGCGTCAGGTCACCAAAAATGGAGAGGTAGATGCGGCAATCCGCGAGATCATTGGTCTGACGCGGGAACAGTTCTCTCAGATCGCCATGATCTCACAGGGCGATTTCCGCAAGCTGCTGCAGGCGGAAACCAGCGAGCGGCAGAAGATATTTCGGGATATTTTCAAGACCGACTTCTATGTGATGCTGCAAAATCAGTTGAAGGAACGAACTGGAGAAATTAGGACACAACGCGAACAGGCAAGCCAAAGCATCCAGCAGTATATCAACGGGATGACCTGTGACGAGGATTCCGTCTACGCGCTTGATGCACAGAAAGCCAAAAACGGAGAACTTCCTGTAACGGAGGTAATGGAACTGCTTCGAACACTTTTGGCCGAGGATCAAAAGGAAGAATCTCAGTTGGAGGCTGCGTTGGACACGGTGGAGAAGGCGTTGGAGCAGATCACATCGAAGCTGACACAGGCAGAGACATATGAAACCAATAAAGCGGTGCTTGCGAAACGTGTGGCCGAAGAAGCAATGCTGACGGTGGCGTTTGAGACCGCAAAAGCCACACTGGATGCGGCACAGAAAACTGTTCCGGCGCAGGAAAAGATTCAGAGCAAAATCGCGGAAATGGAGTTGCTGCTGCCGTCCTACGATGAGTTGGATACTCACACGGCGGCTCTTGCTGCGGCTCAGACAGATCTGGCGGGGGCACACGCGGCGCAAGAGAGTGCCGCAAAAGAAAAAAACGATTTGACGACCGGGATTACGGAACTGAGGGCGGAACAAAAGGATCTTGCCGATGTGAGCGCTGAGAAGGAAAAACTGGCCGCGCAGCTGCAGCAGCTGGGAGACCGGCAAAAGCAGTTTGTGGATTTCCTTTCTGGCATGGAGGGGCTTACGCGTGAGCGTGCAGAATTAGCGAAAAGGCAAGAAGATTATCTGAAAGCGGAAGAAGCCTCTTCTGAGTTGCTGCGGGAGTACGAGGTCAAGGAGCGTGCGTTCCTGCGGGAGCAGGCCGGCATTATGGCAAGTGGACTGACTGCTGGTATGGCATGCCCCGTCTGCGGTTCTACAGAGCATCCGCAGTTGGCTGTGCTTGCAGAGGATGCGCCTGCCGAGGCGGATGTAAAGAAGGCCAAGGCGGAATACGATAGAGCGCAGGATAAAACAAAGAAAGCCAGCAACGAAGCACAGAAGCTGAAGGGAACTGTCGGTACAACAGAAGAAATACTCGCCAAGGAGATCGACAGCCTGATCCCGGGGATCTCACTGGAGGACAGCACAAAAGTAGCGGAGGAGCAGGAGAATCTTCTTGCGGTGCAGATAAAAAAACTGGATGCACGGATTGCAGAGCTTGCGAAAAAGATAGCACGGCGAGAGGAACTGGATACCTTGCTTCCGGAAAAGGAACTGCTCTTGCGTGCGGCGGAAGAAACGATCACTGTGAAAACGGCGGAGATCGCGTCTTTGACAGCAAAGACTGAGAGCAGCGAGGCACAGATCCATGCGCTCCGGAACAAGCTGGCATTTTCAGATAAGGCTAAGGTCGTGCTGGCGTTCGGCAGTTGGGAGTACTTCGCAGTCTGCATTCTTGGTTTGGCCGTCGTGATCACCATGTCTTGTGAGGACGTGGTCAAAGGCCTGATCGGCGCACTGCTGGGACTTCTGTTGGGATGTGTCGGCATTGACGCTGTTTCCGGCGTGAGCCGGCTCGACTTTGGCAACTGGCAGCTGCAGGGCGGCATCCAGTCCACAGCGCTGATGATGGGTCTGTTCGCGATCCGCGAGATCCTGCATCAATCTGTGGATCTGAAAGAGCCGAGAATGCACATCAGTATGCAGAAGACCAGCTTTCTGCCGCACCTGAAGGAAATGAAGGGTTGTGCAAAGCCCATCGCACTGGGCTGCCTCATCGGCACCGGCATAGGCATCCTGCCCGGCATCGGCCAGAATGCTGCGACGATGATCACCTACAATCAGTCAAAATCGGTGTCCAAGCACCCAGAGCGCTTTGGACACGGCTCTCCCGAGGGCATCTGCGCATCTGAAACCAGCAACAACGCCGTCAATGGCGGCGCATTAATCCCGCTGGTAACGATGGGCATTCCCGGCGATCTGATGACCTCCGCCCTGCTGGGTGGCCTGACGATACATGGGCTTCAGGCCGGCCCGCTGCTGTTTACGCAGAATCCTGACATCATAGGTACGATCATGGTCGCCTACGCATTGGCAAATTTTGTCATGTATATCATGGAGCTTGGCCTCCTGAAGCTGTTTATCCGCGCCATCGATGTGAAATTCTCCTTCCTGTTCCCGGCGATCTTGATGTTCTGTGTCATGGGCGTACTTGCCCTAAATAATCGGATGTTTGATGTCTGGATGATGATGCTCTTTGGTGTCGTTGCCTATGTGTTGGAGCAACTGGGCGTGGACATGACGCCCATCATCCTCGGCTTTATTCTCGGCCCCATGATTGAGAAGTACTTCCGCTCTGCGATGATCGCATCCTCTGGAATGTTCCTGGATGTATTTACACGCCCGATCTCCTGCGTTTTCATGATCGTTGCAGTGACATTTTTGCTGCTGCCTCTGTTCAAGATGCTTCGATGCAGGCAAAAGGCGCGCAAAGGCTGATGATTTACAGGAGGCTGCTATGGTCAACTGCCGTTATACGGTCACGGCGGATATCTACGAAGACCTCATCGAATTGCAGATACGGTTGAAAAACCGCACACCGTCACAGCAGTTAAAGTTCTGGGGGCTCAATGTAGGGTTCCTGATAGCTGCCATTCTTTTCCTGCTGCTGGAACGGGACTATTCTATTGTGCTGCGCATCCTGCTCTTCGCTGCCGCTGCAGTAGCAGCGGGTCGCGGGGCCTTTCGGATGTTTTTCACGCGGTTGCAGGCAAAACGAACCGTCGGCGGATACCTGAAACAGCTGGACGATGGCTATCTGGGCCCGCACCATCTGTATACGGCGGGACCGAGTCTGCTTTGCCGCTATGGGACCCAGACGAAAAGCGTATCCGGCTCTGCCATACAGAGTATTATCCCGCTGAAAAGCTGTGCTGCACTGGTGGCTGATGGTGTCATTTTCGACGCCATTCCCATTCAGGTAGTGCAGGAGACACATCTGGATGATCTGCTGCTGCGGTTTGCCGCGGACTGCCAGCGACAGGAGTTGGCGGAGCTGGCAGAAAAGCTCCGCCACGATCTGGAAAAGGAAGCTCCCATTCAGCAGGTCTTTTCATGGCCGGACGATGCCGCCACGCTGGAGCGTCAGGTCACTGGCCATCGGCTCTATTATACAACAGTCCGCGCCTGGCGGGGCGGTACGCTGATCCGCCTGCTGATTGGGCTGTACGGCTTAGGGGTCCTGCTCCTGGGTGGCAACATATATCTCGGAGCGGGCTTTTTCCTGCTGGGCTACTTTTTGAGTCGGCAGTTCCTGCTGTGTTTTACGCCTGCGGTACGCCGCATAACAGCTACAGCGCTGGGCCAAGCCTCGCAGGATGCACAGTGTACACTTTTCGTGCAGGCAGAGAAGCTGACCCTGCTTCAGCGCGGTTCGGTGCTAACCATGGAAAAGCCTACATTTGCGGCGAAACGAGCCTCGCGAACGGCACTCTGCTTGTATGGCACAAACGCGGAGATGCTGACACTCCCGCGGGAGTTAGCGGATGAAACGAACATGCAGAAGTTTTTTAGTTGAGGAATACAAACGGTTATGAAAATCATTCGAACGGTTCTGGGAGATATTCCGGCATCTGAGATTGGAAAAACGGACTCGCACGACCATCTGATCCGCAGCGGCGGACCAGAGGTCGTGCGCAACCCTATGTTTTTAATGGACGACACTGCCGCAGCAAAGCGGGAGTTCGGCGCATTTCTCGCATCCGGTGGGAAGACCATGGTTTGTATGGACCCTATCGGCTGCGGCAGAAATGTCGGAAAAATGGCAGAGATAGCGGAGGCTTACCGCGGACAGGGAAATCTGGTCATGGTCACTGGCTTTCACAAGGCGGAGAACTATGATCCCAGAGTATCTTTTCTGGCCACGGTGGATGAGAAAAAGATCGCCGCGCTGATGTGCCTGGAGATCACAGACGGAATGGATCTGCACAGCTATAACGGTCCTGTCGTGGAGCGTACCGCCTACAAAGCCGGACTGATCAAGGCAGGAACAAGTTATAGGCTGATCACACACCTGGAGCAGAAAGCGCTCCGAATCGCGGCCATGACGCAGCGGGAAACGGGGTGTGCCATCTCTATTCATACTGAAAATGGGACGATGGGGCCACAGATACTGGATATACTGGCTGCGGCAGGTGCTGATTTGGAAAAGACCGTCCTTTGCCACGTCCAGCGCGATCCGAACTTGGTGTACTATAAAAAACTACTGGACCGCGGCGCAGTTCTCTGCATCGAAGAGGCAAACAAGCCCCACCTGCGTTCTGATCAGGCGCTTGCGGAGATCCTAAAGCAGCTGGTGGATGCCGGTTATAAACAGCAGCTTCTGCTGGGTATGGACGGCGGCCGGCAGGAAGCGTTGGCGGCTTATATGGCACCGGAAGGGATCGCCAACGGCTTATCCTATCTGTTTGCGGATTTCGCCCCCATGCTGCTTCAGCAGGGGATCTCCGCATCTGCGCTGGAGATGATGCTGGTCCACAATCCGGCACGCGTTTTCTCTATGGAAGTATCATAAGAAGGACGGAAATACCTATGAAATTTGTAATGACGCAGTCCCTTTGTGCCGAGGGATTGGCACTTTTAGATCAGGCACACGTTGACTATATCAGCGCTGATGACGGAGATCCCAATCACTATCCCCAGCTGATGCAGGATGCGGATGCCCTGATCGTCCGCATCGGAAAGTGTGATGCAGCCGCTCTGGCCTGCTGCCCACAGCTGAAGGTCATCGGGCGGCCCGGCATCGGGTATGATTCTGTAGACGTTACGCAGGCAACAAAGCTGGGCATTCCCGTTGTGGTCACTCCGGGCGCAAACGGGCGATCCGTTGCGGAGCACACCGTTGCCATGATGCTGTCGCTGTCCAAAAATCTTGTCGAGGCAAATAACGAGACCCTGCAGGGTCACTGGAGCATACGGGATGCACATAAAGCCTTCCAATGGGAAGGCAAGACTGTCGGCATTATCGGTCTTGGTCCGATCGGTCGCGAAACCGCGAAGATCTGCCTGGGCATCGGCATGAAGGTCATCGGCTTTGATAGTTTCTTCTCAAAAGAACAGATACAGTCGTGGGGGGTCGAATATTGCCAGAACAAAGAAGACCTTCTGCGCACATCAGATATCGTCTCCGTGCATATGCCGCTGGTGGAGGCCACCCGAAATCTGATCTGCGCATCCGAGCTGGCCCTGATGAAAAAGACTGCGCTCCTTATCAATACCAGCCGCGGTGGGATCGTCAACGAGGCGGATCTGCTACAAGCCCTGACGTCCGGCCAAATTACGGCCGCAGGGCTGGATGTCTTTTGCAGCGAGCCTCTGCGTGTGGATGACCCTCTGCTCCAGGCGCCCAATCTTCTGGTCACGCCGCACGCCGCCGCCCAGACGCGGGAAGCGGTCATTCAGATGGCGACCATGTGCGTGGAGGGATGCCTCGCGGTTTGCCGCGGGGAACAATGGCCATACGTGGTGGACAAGAACGTATATGATCACCCGCGCTGGGCAGATTGCAAATAATACAAACAGGAGCGTGCTGTATAAAAGCACACAAAAGCGGTTGGAAGTCATGCAACTTCCGACCGCTTTTCTACATTTCGTAATTTTTCGTATGTTTGAATTTTCTTTATAAATTTGGGGCCACAGGATTCGGTGTTCTGTGGTCGTCTTCTGTCCGTCAGGATCAGAATGTCCGCCCTGCCCGCTCCCGTTCTGCCGCAAGTTCCGCTTTCATTTTCTGAACGAGGTCTTTCAGCTTTTCTTCGCATTCCTCGCGGGTATGGGCGTAGACGTTGCCACTGCGCTTTTTGCCGTCCGGTCCTCTTGGGGAATATTTGCCTCCTCAGCGGTGTTCACCGAGCTGACTGACGCAACCGGTCCCCTGCTTTCACCGCGGTAAAGGTCGTCATACACGGAGTTCGCCGATGAGTTCGTCCGTCAGATCATCCAGAAAATCACGGTAGAGGACGAGGAGACCATTCGTATCCACTTCCGGGATTCGGAGATGGTGATCGAACAGGAATAATAAAAGATGTGAATGGACAATCACATAAAGTAGAGGTACCATATAAACAAGAAGTTTTGAGATGGTGAACACTATAAGAGGCAACAACCTTGGTGATGCATCTTTTCTGTCAATACAAGGCAAAAAAGCAACACCCGATAGGGTGTTGTTTTTTTATTGAGCTTGTCCGGAGTCGAAGTTTATCCCCCCTCGCGGGGGAAATCCGGCCACAAGCTCCCAAAAGCAACTCCCGAGAGGGTGTTGCTTTCTTGTTTGAAACGGCAACTCGATACATTGCACATGAAATGCCGATTAGT
>ERZ1106943.2879-NODE-2879-length-13985-cov-7.874731_pt1 | contig 13985 bp, 10 predicted proteins | sample MGYA00403671_ERZ1106943 | MGnify/ENA primary metagenome ERZ1106943 (study PRJEB35170, sample SAMEA104062427) | human gut metagenome | biome: human gut; feature: human-associated habitat; material: faeces | place: Denmark | collected 2012-06-14 ...
GCTCACAAAGAAAATAATATTTGTTTATACCGTTTTTCTTTCATTTACGTTATGAATGACTTGTGAAAGGACGCTTATATATGCCCAATCAACGTTATGAATTGCGCTACAAAATCTGCGAGTTACGTTATGGAACTCCGGTTATGGGATGAGTGTCTATTTGGTAGTCGCAAAATTCAAGGTGTTCAATTCCTTGCAATTTATTATAGGAATTATTGGCAGAATTGTGAGTGGTTTATTTACCACATACATAGTACGTCTTGTAGATAAATTGACACAAAAATAACCGCCATAGTTAATAAGCGGTCGTTTTTGCGTTGATATTTAGTTTATATTAGCCAACACACCACATATTGACTCAAACCGTCTAACGGATACTTGCTTGTTATTTTTTATACCTACACATTTTAGCACATCAAAAATGTATTTGCAATAGTCTTAACGAAATAGAACAAACCTATTATGTAAAATGGACGGATATTGTTTTCGTTTTGCGTTAGGGAGAGTTTCATCTCCATAACACAACGAAATACAATATCCGTCCATTTCACATTCATGCTTTTGTAAGTATGTCAGACTGCAATATTTTGTTTATAATCTAAAAGTCTTTATATAAGAGAATAATATGTTGAATTTCTTTATATCTAAGACTATAATGAACATATATTCTTGATATATAAGAACAAGTCTTAGAAGTTAGGAAAAAGTGCAATTATGATCACATATATTTGTCACAATAAAAATGACAAAACAGGTGAGAATCTGCCATGTACAAATAATCGATGTGAGACAAGTATATGTCCTAGTTGTGGCGGACGGTCAGATGCCATTTCAGAGATTTTCTGGTGTCTAGAATGTCAGGTGCCGATTTACGAGAAGACTTGTCCGGTTTGTGGACAGGAAGGAAAAAAGCTGACCAGTGATGTAAGACCGGTATTTCCGGAAGAACGCCTGCTGTTAGAAATCATTTTGGAAAAGCCGTTTGCATTTGAAAAAGATTCTGTCTGGAACGGCAACGGAAATAATTATTTTGTAAATGGGAAAAAAATTAAATTTTCTGTCAAAGACCTGAAAAATAAGGATATAGATGCGATTCGGAAGCAATACGAAGAATTAAAAGCGCAGAATACTTATCAGTACTTTGAAGAACAGATGGAATGTTTTATTTTGTGCAATAAAGAACGATATAACCGGATTGTGGAAGAGGCGAAAAGCAGTTTGAATCCATTGATATTTTATTGGGAGAAAAAACATTTGCGGATTCACCGGAATCTACGGAACTGATCAATATTTTTTAACTAACACACAGACCAGTCATTTATTGATAGTACCTTTAATATACATGGCAAAATTGCCGAGACTTATCAAGATTGGGAATTTGTGCAGACAGCGTCTGCACAAATTCCGTGGTTCCATAATATTGTAATTTTGGAAAAAGTCAAAGACCTAGAAAATAGTAACAAAAAATTTCGTTTGACTTTTCCCAAAAAGAAAAATATAATAATTCCTGAACGAGTAGCAGACTAGCGTAAATCCAGTTATGTTACTCGTTTTTTTATTTTAAAGTTAATAGAAAGACATGAAAAAAGTGTGTAGCCTATCAGCGTAAGTCCAGCTTATTGTGATAGGAACACACTTTTTTTGTGCCGCAAAACAAGGAGGAAAAACAAGGAGGATGTATGTCAGAAAGTAACAAAATGAAGGAGATGCCGGTCAATAAGCTCATGGTGCAGATGGGAATACCGATGATCTTATCGATGGCATTGCAGGCGGTCTACAACATTGTGGACAGTGCCTTTGTTGGAAACATGAAGGTGGGAAGTGAAGCGGCGCTTAACGCACTGACACTGGTGTTCCCGGTACAGATGCTTATGGTGGCAGTAGGAATTGGAACGGGTGTCGGAACCAATGCGCTTCTCGCAAGGACACTCGGACAGGGAAATGCCAAAAAAGCTGCAAAAGTGGCGGGCAACAGTTTATTTCTCGGAGTAATTATTTATGTGGTATGTTTCTTATTTGGAATTTTTGGAGTGAGAGCATACATTTCATCACAGACCGTTGATCCGGAAGTGATTTCAATGGGAATGAGTTATTTAAGAATATGCTGTGTGGTTTCATTTGGAATCATTTTCTTCTCATTATTTGAAAAATTATTACAGGCGACCGGACGTTCCCTTTATTCTACGATCGGTCAGGTGGTAGGTGCGGTCGTAAATATAATTCTAGATCCGATCATGATTTACGGTATCGGACCAGTTCCTGAAATGGGCGTGGAGGGCGCAGCCTATGCTACTGTAATTGGTCAGGTCGCATCGGCAGCATTATTATTTATTTTTCATATGAAATTAAATAAAGAGTTTGAACATGGTGTGGGATACATGAAGCCGGATGCAGGAATTATAAAAGAAATCTATGCAATCGGACTCCCTGCAATTATTGCACAGGCACTTATGTCTATCATGGTATATGTGATGAATCTGATCTTAAAATTCAGTCCTTCTGCACAGACCGCATATGGATTGTTCTATAAAGTGCAGCAGTTTGTATTGTTCCTCGCATTTGGACTTAGGGATGCAATCACACCGATTATTGCGTTTGCCTACGGAATGCACAGCAAAAAGAGGATTCAGGACGGAATCAGGTATGGACTGATTTATACGATCGTACTTATGGTCGTTGGTGTGGCGATCACAGAAATTTTCCCAGGTGCTTTTGCGACGTTATTTAATGCGGGGCAATCCAGAGAGTATTTCATCGGAGCGATGAGAATCATCTCCATCAGCTTTATTTTTGCGGGAATCAATGTGGCATATCAGGGAATTTATCAGGCACTGGACGGTGGTATGGAATCACTTGTGATCTCGCTGCTCAGACAGCTTATAATTATATTACCGCTGGCCGGCATTTTCTCTGTTTTTGTCAGAAACGGTCAGATGGGAGTTTCGTTGATCTGGTGGGCATTTCCGATCACCGAGCTTACCGCATGTCTGGTGGGATATGTATTGTTGAAGAGGATCAGAAAAAACAAGGTAGAAAGTTTAAGTTAAGGAGGAGTCAGTTATGGAAAAGAGAATCATAACGATCAGCAGAGAGTTTGGAAGCGGCGGCCGCTTTATTGGTGAAGAAGTGGCAAAGAAACTTGGGATTTCCTATTATGACAAGGATATCATCGGACAGATTGCAGAGCAGTCAGGATTTTCACCGGAATATATCCGGGAAAATGCGGAATTGTCTCCGAAGAAAGGCTTATTTGCCTATGCATTTTCCGGACGTGATATCACAGGGAAATCAGTGGAAGATATGGTGTATGAAGCACAGAGAAACGTGATCCTGAAAATTGCGGAAAAAGAAAGCTGTGTGATCATAGGAAGAAATGCGGATTTTATCTTAAAAGACCGGGAGGATGTGCTGAATGTTTTTATACACGGGGATATGCCGGAAAAAGTGCAGCGTATCTGTAAACTATACAATGTCGCAGAAGCTGATGCTGCAAAAATGATAACCGAAACAGATAAAAGGCGTAGAACAAACTATAATTTTTACACAGACCAGAAATGGGGAATGGCAAAAAATTATACATTATCTTTGAACAGCTCGCAGCTTGGATATGAAAGGTGTGGGGAAATCATTATGGAGTGTGTAAAATAGAGAATAGTATGGATCAATAAAAAAAACTGGTTTTTGAGGTGTCCCCTCAAAAACCAGTTCTTTTTTTATGATGTCTGAAATTCTGTTAAATTAACACTTCTCAGGTTCCGGATAATCAACCCCGAAAGTTTCAACTGTCACGGTTTTCATTACCTGTGGCTGTAACGGACGGTCAGAGTAATCAGTTGCTGTTTCCGCAATTTTATTGACAACATCCATACCCTCGATCACTTTACCGAATGCAGCATAAGCGCCGTCTAAGTGTGGAGAGTTCTTGTGCATGATGAAAAACTGGGAACCGGCAGAATCCGGGATCATAGTTCTTGCCATGGATAAAACACCTTCAGAATGTTTTAAGTCATTTTTGAAACCGTTCTGGGAAAATTCTCCTTTGATTTCATAGCCCGGGCCACCCATTCCGGTTCCGTCCGGGTCGCCGCCCTGGATCATAAAACCGTTGATGACACGGTGGAAGATGACACCGTCATAAAAACCTTTTTTTACTAAACTGATAAAGTTGTTTACAGTATTTGGTGCGATTTCAGGATAAAGCTCTGCTTTCATGATATCGCCGTTTTCCATCTCGATTGTAACAATTGGATTTGACATAATAATTGATTCCTTTCATTGAATATGATATCGTAATTTTTCATATACACACCATATTGTAACGAAAAAATATGTTTTCGTAAAGATAAAACGCAAAAAATCAGATCGTTGTATTCTGAAAGCAGACTCTGATCTTTTGTACAATGCCGGCATCAATAAAGCCTTTGTCTGCCATATCATCGAGAATATCGCAGGTTTTTTCATGCGAAAAACCCTGTTTATAAGGGCGACTTTCGGTGAGTGCCTGATAAATGTCGATACACGCCATAATGCGTTCCGGCTCGTTTAATTCGGCGGCAGTTTTGCCGAAAGGATAGCCTTTTCCGTTCAGTTTTTCGTGGTGGAATGCTGCCCAGTCACGGATGTCTTCAAAATCGTTGATATTGGACAGAATCAGATAAGTATATCCTGCATGGTTTTTCATTTTTGAAAATTCTTCATCGGTCAGCTTATCCGGTTTTTCCAGAATATCATTGTCGATTGCCATTTTGCCGATATCATGAAGTGCGCCGGCCAGATACATTTTCTGAACCTGTGTGGGATCGTAGCCGTTGTACGCTGCAAATGCGGCGGCTTTCTCTGCAACACCAATGGAGTGTCTGCTTGTAAAAGAAGATTTATAGTCGACGATCTGCGCAAAAAAGTCGGCGATATTTTTGCAGGTTTCCCAGTCAAAGGTCTGTTTTTCCCTTGGAACGATCTCCCAGAGCTTCGTTTCAAAGGAGTCATCCTTGAAAGCTGCAAATTCGTTTTCTGAAAATATATGGAAAAAAGCATCCACACTTGCGGCGTCAAAAAGTTTATCCGTATGCCGGATCAGGTACTGTTTTACCATATCCCATCTCTGTGTTTCAAATGCACCGCTGTGCCCGATGATATCCACCACATCGGCAAGGTGGATAATGCGCGCAGACAGAGGAACTTCATCCCATTTTTTGTGAAATGGTCCGGTGCCGTCCGCGTGCTCATGATGGTATAGGATTGCATTGGTAACGTCAGTTTTAAAAGGGATTTTTACAAGATTCTGTTCGCCGTAGATGCAATGCAGGTTCGTAGTGTTTGCCACAAGGTCAGCGGTCAGGTCTGCCGCGGAATGCTCCTGCAATTCCTCGGAAATATATTGTGTGAGGGCGTTGTCGTGCAGCAGAGCGCAGATTGCGAGATCCTGCAGGGCATCCTCCGGCAGATCAAAATACTGCCCCATGCGCACACTGATATAAGCCACTCGTTTTCCGTGTTTATTTTTAATGTTTACCAGTTCTGCCTCGATGCAGTCGAGAGCATAGGAACAGGCACTGATCAAACCGATAATATCTATCTCCATGATTTATTTTAATGAAATCGCACTGCATACAAAGCGATGCCTTGCGATTTCATAACCTCCTTAAATTAGTAATAATTCCTATTATTGAATTATAGAATCAGTTACCCCTATTGTCAATATGTTACAGTTCGCAGCCCCATATAAAGTTTTGCTTCGCAAAAGGGGGCTGCTCACACACGCATCACGTTCATACGCACCTGAACAGCATGGTGTTCAGGTGCTGAGTGAACAGTAACGTCAATATTCGTTACAGTATTCATATGACCATGATTAGTTTTAGCAGGAATAGCAGAAGTTTCATATTTATAGGAAGTATATCGAAAAACTTCCTTGTAAATTTTTTTGTTTTATGGTTTGATAAGTACAGAAAAAGAGTATCGGAGAACAAAGGAGAGAAAAAGTATGCCAGTTTTTGATTTCAGCAGCGCTTCAGAGGAAAAAGAAGCGTTTGTATGTACATATACTGCATTTACATCAGACAGTTCCGAAAAAACACCGGACAATCCGATCCTGGTGTTAGACAATCAGCAAAAACAGTGGAGCCATCATTCCACCGGAGTATTTTGCAACCAGAGCCAGTGGACAGCATTTGAGTTTAAGGAGGAGGACGAGACATTCCGTTCCAATATCCTGCGGATCGATGCACGTTTTGTGAATCTGATCAAATGGCTTGGGGAGAACCGTATCAACGTTCTTTTGTCCGGGGAAAACAGGGCGGACGGCTATGCCGTGTACAAGATCAGGGAAAATGCTTTTCACGGTGGAACGAAACTCTCTGCGGCGGATGGATTTTTACAGTATGTGATGGAACGCCTTTTATCGAGCAGTGCACCGGAGCAGGAGGATGAGGACGAAGAGTTAGACGAGAGCGGCGACAGCATGAAGCTTACCAGTATCCAGAGTATTTCGGATTTCTTAAACTGCGCAGGAAGAACCATGCCGGACAATATCAGACTGTGGGCGAGAAGAAATTTAGCAGTTGCACGTTCCAGCGAAGTGTCTGCCGAGGAACGCCGCCACGCGCAGCGTGCACTTTCCATTATGACGAATATCCAATGGAAAAATAATTATTTTGAAGCAATCGATCCGGTGGAGGCGCGCAGGATTTTAGATGAAGAACTATACGGAATGGAAAAAGTAAAACAGCGTATCATGGAGACCATCATCCAGATCAACCGCACGCACACACTTCCAGCGTATGGACTTCTGCTTGTCGGACCGGCAGGAACCGGAAAATCGCAGATTGCCTATGCGGTGGCAAGAATTTTAAAACTGCCGTGGACGACACTCGATATGAGTTCCATCAATGACCCGGAGCAGTTGACCGGAAGCTCCCGTATCTACGGAAATGCGAAGCCTGGTATTATTATGGATGCATTTTCCATGGCTGGCGAGTCGAACCTTGTATTCATCATCAACGAGCTTGATAAGGCTGCATCCGGAAAAGGAAACGGCAATCCGGCGGACGTACTTCTTACCTTATTAGATAATCTTGGATTTACAGACAACTATATGGAATGTATGATTCCGACCGGCGGTGTCTATCCGATTGCAACTGCCAATGTAAAAGAAGATATCAGCGCCCCGCTGATGTCACGTTTTGCAGTGATCGATATCCCGGATTATACGCAGGAAGAGAAAAAAATCATTTTCTCCAAATTTGCACTGCCAAAAGTATTAAAGAGAATCGGATTGCTGCAGGGCGAGATCGTTCTGACCGGGGAGGGACTGGATGAACTGATCGAGCAGTATAAGAATACATCGGGAATCCGTGATCTGGAGCAGGCGGCAGAGCACCTAGCAGCAAATGCACTGTATCAGATTGAGGTTGACCATGTAAAGCAGGTCGTATTTGATGCGGAAATGGTGAAAAAATTATTTGCGTAAAAAACAAAATATATGAAAGGTAAAAAGACCACTTCATGAAATTTTTCGTGAGGTGGTCTTTTACTGTCCGAATTAATGGACAGAAAATATGGATAATGGGAAGCAGCAAGAGGGCAAAATGACGGAAAGTGAGGAGCATGGCAGATGAAAACGGAATATCAGATTATTGCGGTAGACTTTGACGGAACACTTTGTACGGACTGCTTCCCAAAGATCGGACAGCCGAATACAGCACTGATCGAACTGCTGAAAGGATTGAGAAGGCAGGGACGCCAGATTATTTTGTGGACGTGCCGCTGTGGAAATCAGTTAGAGGAAGCAGTGGAATGGTGCAGGAAGTGGGAACTGGAATTTGATGCAGTGAATGAGAATCTGCCGGAGATTATCGAAAGGTACGGATCAGACGGAAGAAAGATTTATGCGGATGTTTATATTGATGACAAAAGCTGTTTTCCATGGGAGGTAAAAAAGGATGAGAAAGTTGGATTATGAATTTATTTTTACATGCGGTATTGTTGCATTTATCGCAGCGCTTGGAATGGTAGCTGGCATTGTTGTGCTGGCTGGGGCAAAGATTTATGTTTATAACCTGCCTTTGATCGTGGGAAGCTTTCTGGCTATCGGAGGACTCTTGTGGGGATTATTGTTAGTTTTGAATAATGATAAGGTGGAAAAAAGGACAAAACATCGTTACTGCTCAGACAGTATCTGAGCACTTTGCTGTATCATACATATTTAGTAACTATTCAGCACCTCATTCGCAAAATCGCTCTTTCAGAGCTATATTTTTGCTCATGTGGTTACTTCGCCAAAGAAATTTTCAAAATTATGCTCATTCATGCAAGCATGATTCGCAAATTTATGAAAATTGTCTTGGCTCTGAATAGTTACCATATTTACCAGATTAAGGTTGACGCTCTGTCGTGAATTACATATAATAAGCTTGATTTACTGTGCCTTTTGGGGAAGTACCGAAGGCATTTGGAGGAAAAATGAGAAGAAACCTTAATATAAAACAGAGAAAATGGCGGAGCTTTATCTTTGCAACGATTTTTGGTGTGACAGCAGCGACTGCGGTCATTACGGTAAAACCGTTGGAAAGTTATGCCTACACGGAGACGGCAGGAGTGTTGAACGATGGCCCGGTGCAGATGCGGAAATCGCCTGTGAATGGCGAAAAAATCACATCTCTGGCGGCTGGAACAGCCGTCCGCGTGATCGATGAAGCGGATGGTTCGGATGGAATGAAGTGGTATAAAGTACAGATTTCCTATAATGGAATGTCATCGACAGGTTATATCAGATCCGATTTTATCACACTGTCATCCGAGGATACTTCTGCGGGAAGTACGATCACAGATAATTCAGCGCAGGGTGCAGCCGGAGTTGTCACCAACACGAACGGCAATGTCTATGTGAGGACAGGTGCGAGCACGGCATATTCTCCGGTCACGACGGTAAAAAGAGATCAGACAGTCAATGTACTCGGACAGACAACCACAAATGGAACTGTGTGGTACAATGTGACATTTAATAAGAATGGTGTGGATTATGCAGGTTGGATCTGCGGAACCTATCTGTCAGTAACCGGACAGACTTCTGCGGATGGATCGCAGGGAGACACCACAACGGTGACGGATGAAGAATATGTTGCATCGTTAAAATCAGCAGGATTTCCGGACAGCTATTGTAACTCACTTCTGGCATTGCACCAGAAGTATCCAGACTGGCAGTTCGTTCCGGTACAGACAGGACTAGACTGGAATACCGTCATTGCAAATGAGAGTGTTGTCGGAAGGAATCTGGTGCAGAGTTCTTCCAATGATGCGAGAAAGTCAACGGAGACGGGGGCTTATGACTGGGCGACCAACAAATGGTATGGTTATGACGGAGCAGGCTGGGTAAGTGCCTCCTCCAATTACATAGCATATTGCATGGATCCGAGAAATTACCTGAATGACACGTATATTTTTCAGTTTGAAACGTTAGAATATGCGCCATATCAGAACGTGACAGGAGTTGGAAATATTCTGTCAGGCAGTTTCATGAGTGGAAACTATAGCGATACAGACGGAGCATCGCGAAGCTATGCAGATACTTTCATGGAAGTGGGACAGAACTTGAGTGTCAGTCCTTATCATCTGGCTGCAAGATGTAAGCAGGAGCAGGGAAATAAGGGGACAAGTCCTTTGATCTCTGGCAATTACTCTGGCTATAATGGATATTACAATTACTTTAATATCGGAGCATATACGACATCGTCTGCGTCTGCGACGGTCAACGGATTGATTTATGCGAAAAATAACGACTGGAATTCTATTTATAAATCAATTAATGGTGGAGCTGGTATCGTTGGAAATAATTATGTGAAAAAAGGGCAGAACACCTTATATTTCCAGAAATTTAATGTGGTGAATATGAACAGCATATACTCACATCAGTACATGACAAATGTGCAGGCGGCAATGTCAGAAGGAAAAACAATGAGCACGGCTTATGCGGATAAATCACAGGGATTTATATTCCGTATTCCGGTGTATAGCAATATGCCGGAGTCAGCAGTGACGTTTTCAGACAGTGGTAATCCGAATAACTGGCTCTCTTCTCTCAGCGTAAGCGGATATGGACTGACACCGTCTTTCCAGGGAGCAGTAACCGATTATTCCGTGATCGTTGGAACCGAGGTAAGCTCGATCAATGTAGGTGCTTCGGCAGTTGCACCGAAAGCGGGAGTTTCCGGAGCGGGAACTTATGCATTGAATTATGGAAATAATGCGATCAACGTAACTTGTGTGTCACAGAGCGGTTCGGCAAAAACCTACACGATCAATGTGGTAAGACAGCAGCCGGCAGCAGACAATACCCAGACACCGGAAAGTGGTGGAACAACGGTTGCGGACGGCGTATCCGTTTCTACCTCCTATAAACTGGGAGATACCGTGATCACAGGTATTACACCGGGAACAGGCGCTTCTTCTGTACTTGCCAATATCTCAGCGGGAAGCGGCACGGTCAAAGTGCTGAAAGCAGATGGCACAGAAAATACCGGTGCAGTCGGAACAGGTAATAAAATTGCAGTATATGCAAATGGAACACTGGTGAAGCAGTATGACGTTGTCATTTACGGTGACATCAATGGAGATGGAAAAATCTCTGTGGTCGATCTGGTCATGATGCAGAAACAGATTCTTGGAACATCACAGCTTTCCGGTGCGTATGCAGCGGCTGCGGATATAAGCAGAGATGGAAAAGTTTCCGTAAAAGACCTTGTGCTTTTGCAGAAACATATTATAAATGCAGCACAGATTGAACAGTAATAGGGCTGTGTGGATAGAAAGAGTTATTTTAGTGAGAAAATACAATTTTCACACATAAGAATGGAGAGTAAAATGAAAAAGAAATTAGGTGTGATCATTACACTGTTAACATTATGCATCTGCCTTATGACACCGCAGATGCATGCCAAGGCGGCTTCCGGAAAAACAACGATCGCTGTGTCTGCCGGTTCCCTGAATATCGGACAGACTGTGACGGTAACGGCAAAAGCATTAAGTGCATCCGGGGACAGTGCATATGCCAATATGGTTTTGACCTATGATGCCGGCATTCTGGAGTTTGTGAGCTGTAATGCAACTTATGGCGGTGGCGGCGGAAGTATTTCGGTAGCGAGTGACAGCTTCAGTGTGACATTAAAAGCAATCAGTGCGGGAAAAGCTTCTATTTCGCTTTCTGCTACGGATGGTGTTATTTACGGTACCGAAGAAGAATTGGATTCCATGGCAGGCAGCAGCACTTCTGTAACGGTCAAAAACGAAGCAGCTGGTGGAAACAGCACGAACAATGGAAGCTCCGGCAGCAATGGAAATGCGGGAAATGGAAGCAGTTCTGGCACAGGAAGTAACAACAATACTGGAAGTAATACGAATACGGCAGCTTTATCCGCAGATAATTCCTTAAAAGCACTGACAATCTCGCCGGGAACATTGTCTCCGGCTTTTAAGGGAAGCACAACAAAGTATACGGCAGCTGTGGATAATTCTGTGACAAGTATTGCAGTGAGTGCAACACCGGTCAATGAAAAGGCAACCGTTGAATCGGTTACCGGAAACACGAATCTTGCCGTCGGAGCGAATGTTGTGAAGATTGTTGTAAAGGCAGAAAACGGAACAACAGCCACTTATAAAATCACTGTGACAAGACAGGCAGCAGGAACCACCGGAAGTGAGACGACAACTACAGGCGGTGAAAACGGAGACGACGGAAATGGTGACAGCGAGACTCCAGAAGATACTGAGGAAGTGGACACAACGGAAACTCCGGTATCAGCGGCAGATGTTGTGATCAATAACACGACCTACCATATCGCAGACAATTTTACAGAGGAACAGATTCCGGCTGATTTTACAGAAGCAACAGTTAATTTCCGTGGAACGGAATGCAGAGGTCTGACGTTTGACAAAGGAACAATTTCTCTGATCTATCTGGAAACAGACAATGTGGACGCAACGACCGGCAGATTCTTTATTTATGATGAGACCAGGGATGTTGTCTATGATTTTATGAAGTTTACTGCAGGTGAGAGCAGTTATGTGATTCCACTTTTGGCACCGCTTGATTCGGTACTGCCGGAGAGTTATGTGCAGGTGTCCCTGCAAATGCCGGAAAATACCGTGATGACCGCTTACCAGCTTCCGGTAGAGGATGGAGAGGAAGCATCTGATTTCTATATCTTTTATGGAGTGAACCAGGATGGAACCGAAGGCTGGTATCAGTATGATGCAGCAGAAGGCACTTACCAGCGTGTGAACGGAAATATTACAGAGACAGCGGATTCTTCTTCGGATGATCTTGCAGCATTGCAGAGCCAGTATGATGAACTCTCAAAGAAATATAAAGATGCAAAATCCTTTTCCAGAAACATGATCGCTGTGCTTATTTTTGTATTGGCAATCGCAGTTGTGATCATACTGAATATCATGCTCTTTGGCAGGAAGAAAAAAGGAAAAGACGAACTCTTAGAGGACGATAACGTCGAACTAGAAGATGCAGAGTATGACGAAGATATAGATGAGGATGAAGTAGAAGACACCGAAACTGATAAAAAGCCTCTCTTTGGAAAATTCCATGGATTCCGCAAAAAAGAGGATGATTCTCTGCTGGATGAGGGTGATGAAATCAGTCAGGAGAAGACGATTGACTTGGTATTAGATGAACCGTCACAGAAAAAAACGAAAAAAGCAGAAAAAATAGAATCAGAAAGAGCAAAAGTAAAAGAAACAAAAGATGCAGAGGACGACGATTACTTTGATGATGAGGAAGAGTACATCGAGGAAGATCATCCAATCAACAGGGCTTACCGCGAATGGAATGATTATGAGGATGAAATTCCAGCTCCAGTGAAAAAAACAGTGACAGAACAAACATCTGAGCAAAAATCGTCCGAAGAGGATCAGAAAACCCAGCCAGAAAAAAATGAAACTTCTGTGAAAAAAGAAAAAGGATTGGAAGTTTTCGACCTAAATGATTTATAACATAAACAATTTCCGCACATAAAATTCGGCTATGCACCTTGAAAATTCAATAGCGGGCAGTCCAATTCATGCCGGGAGAATGGATGGAATCAAGACTCCAAGTCTATGACAGATTTGGAGTTTTTCTTCTTTTGTGCAATTTCCAAATATAAAAATGGATTGTATAAAAGAAATGGGTAAGCTATAATATGGGTGTGGTCAGATGCCTTTTGGGGATGACTATATCTGTTACAAAAAGGAGGAAGACCAGTGAATACAGAATTGAAAAATGCAGTGAAAGCAACAGACTCAAAAGCACAGTATGATACGAGTGCAAAGCGTCTGTTAGGACAGAAAAGCATACTGGCACATATACTGGTAAAAACAGTTGATGAGTTTAAGGGTATGAATCCCAAGGATGTGGTCGACTGCATTGAGGGAACACCACATATCAGTACAGTACCGGTAGAGCCTGGACTCACAAATGCGGTCAGCGAAAAAAATGGTGAAAGGCTGGTCGGTTTCAACACAGAAAATGAAGAAATCAATGAAGGTCTGGTAAGATTTGATATCGTTTTCTATGTGCGTATGAGAGACGGATTGTCACAGATGATTATAAATGTAGAAGCACAGAAAGACAATCCTACGGGATACGAAATCTTAAATCGGGCAATCTTTTATGTGAGCAGACTGATCTCATCACAAAAAGAACGAGATTTTGAGAACTCCAGCTACGATGACATTAAGCGTGTATATTCAATCTGGGTATGCATGAACATGGACGAGAATAGCATGAGCCATGTGCATCTCACCAAGGAAGATTTGATCGGTTTCTATGAATGGAAGGGAGATCTTGATCTGCTGAATATCGTCATGCTTGGATTGGCAAAGAATCTGCCGGAACATGATGAGACATATGAACTGCACCGTCTGTTAGGAGCGTTGTTGTCACAGGAACTTACAATAGATGAAAAACTAAACATAATTGGAAATGAATACGATATTCC
>ERZ1106943.2883-NODE-2883-length-13973-cov-2.847464_pt1 | contig 13973 bp, 9 predicted proteins | sample MGYA00403671_ERZ1106943 | MGnify/ENA primary metagenome ERZ1106943 (study PRJEB35170, sample SAMEA104062427) | human gut metagenome | biome: human gut; feature: human-associated habitat; material: faeces | place: Denmark | collected 2012-06-14 ...
AGGAGATCATCATCTGGCTGCTAATTTTAAGCGAATTATGGGCTGGTTCTGTATATCTGCCGTCTTTTGGATTACGGGTGCCATATTGCAGGGAGAATGGCAAATTCTACTGTGGATTATAGCCGCCATCTGTGATTATACAGCCCCGATGCACGGATTTGCTTTACCTCGTCTGGGACGTTCGGACAGTAGCAAGGAATGGACTATTGAAGGGCATCATTTGGTGGAACGTTGCCAGTTGTTTGTGATTATTGCTTTTGGAGAAACTCTATTGATGACAGGAGCTTCTTTGAGTGAAGTAGAAGAATGGACGCCTCTCGTGATTATTTCTGCTGTCATATCTTTTATTGGTAGTTTGGCTATGTGGTGGGTTTACTTTGATGTGAGCAGTGAAGCCGGTAGTCGGAAAATACAGGAAGTGAAAGATCCCGGAAAGCTGGGGTTGATTTATAATGCAATTCATATTGTACTGGTGGGAGCATTGATTATTTGTGCGGTAGGAGACGAGCTGATTGTTGCCCATCCCGAACAAGAAATGAGAGCGGAAGTTGTTTTTGTTCTGATTATCGGACCAATCGTTTATATTCTGGCAAATAGTATCTATAAATATGTCACGTGCCGTATGCTTCCTTTATCACATATTATTGCTGTAATAGCTTTGGCTTTACTGCTTCCCTGGCCTTATCACATTTCTTTATTGACGATGAATATCTTGGTAACATCTGTTTTTATATTCGTGATTGTGTTTGATATGCTATTCCCTAATAAAGGTTTTAAGATAAAATGGGAGCCGAAGATTTAATGATGGAAGCCTATTCATAACGGATAATACTTACATCCTATAATGTTGTGGCTTAAAATAAAAACACAGTTCACACGAATTCTTGGTGAGTATTCGAGAAGTTGTGTGAACTGCGTAATTCGCGCCTTTCTAAACAGATGTCTATTATGTCTTTTTCATCGATGGTTCGCAATGCGAAGTCCCGATAGCGATTCCGTACAATATCCGGGCTGCTTTTATTTAAATCGTATCAATCTTTATTTGTACCAATCTTTATTTTGTTTCCCATTCGATGATACCCATCCAGAGAACTTGGGATATGATTGATCGATTCGTTTCCCTTCCTCTGGAACCGGGAGATTACTTACTGGCATATTGATAGCAAACGGCATCAAGTCTGCAGAAACATAATACATCCCTTCTTCTGGTCTGTAGATGTCTTTTCCGGTTCCCAGTAACGATAAGTCGGCTTTGTCAGTCGGGGGATAATTTATCAGATGTAATTCTTTGCCTCTACCCTCGTTGGAACTGATGAAGATAAACGGGTTGTAAGGAGGTACCACCTCTTTCTCACTAGCTCCATCAAGCGTGATGGTTACAGTATATTCTTTCTTTGATTCATCAGTGATATTTTTGAATTTTGTCATGTCGTCATACAACAATATGGTTGGGTGAGACTGTCCAGGCTCTGTTTCTTTTCCTTCCATGTATATAGAACTTGATAAACCACTGGCATCAGGCCCCGTTATTTTTACACTCTTGACATTGCTGTTTGAGAGCTTGTGTAATTGATATCCAAATCCGTTTTGCAGATAACCGCCACAGTGCTGTAAGATAAACTTGTCTTCTATTTCGTAAATGCGATTGTCAAGAGCATTTCGGGTCATCGTACTGGTGTACTTTACCATTACGTCATTCATATCGTAATCACCTAACTTAGGCCATAAGTCTTCAAAAGCCAGTGTACCGGAATAAGAAATTTTATATTGCTCGGGGATTGCTTCGGGGTCCTCAGGCAGTGGAGGCAATGTCGGGTCAATAGCATTCTTTTCTGACGTATGAATATAGAAGATGGCATCTGCATAATCGAAGTCAATATTATCTTCGAATCCTACTGCTACAATCTGCCCGGACTTGGAATCACGGAGAGATACAGTTCTTTGTGTATTATTCGTGTTTAGATTCCTGGTGGAGTAGCGTGCCCCCATACCTTTTATGATATCGCCCACTTTGTCTTTATCTGTTTCTGAGGTGAGTTTACTCTTGAATCCCATACCTTGAAGGCACCAGCCAATTGTGACTCCTGCAGGAAATTTGTCTTCGTATTCCTGTGTCTCTTCATTCCAATATTTGAGTTTTATTTCTTCGCCACACACTAATGCTCCTACCCCTAAAGTCTTGTAAACAGGAGAGGTGTTTGGGAATGCAATTATTTGTTTTATATCACTCGTGCTCTGGGGCGGATTGTTGGTCGGATAGGTGTAATATCCAACTGTATTGTACCATGCAGCAGAGCTGTTTATAAATACGAGGCTCACTTCGGTCGGGTTAACAATTGGAATATCTGAAGTCATTTTAATGGAACCATCAAAAAACTCCGGATAATTCTGACTGATGTTCATAACCTTGCTTTTACCGCTCTCATCTTTGACTGTAACCTTTCTGAAAACATACTTGATGTTGTATAGTACGTCTGCCGGAGGTATGTTTATTTTAGGCTCCAGATTGGTTGGTCTTCCGTTGTTATCCCAGTCTGCATCGGGAAGAACATGCCATTCTTTTAGATAGGTATGTTGGTTCACGGTCACTCCTCTGGTTTTTGATGCCGTTTGTGAACGTAAGGCAGTGATATATGCATCTTGATTAAATGAAAGCTGACGACTGTCGTCAATCGTTAGTTTAAGAGGAGATACGGTGGCTAAATAATCCGATGATAACCATACTTCCGAGAGGTCCGCCGGAATATTCATTTCTCCACTGAATTTGCCTTTTTCGTCTGTAACTGCACGGTAGATAGGCTCTATGTCCTTTTGGAACACGCTGCCGTCAGCCGAGTATTCAATGGGATCTTGATCGTAAATGTCAAAAAGGACACGATAATTTTCGCTTTTAAAACAATAATTGATATCCAAAGCAACAGCTTGGGTCATGTTGAAGTCGAAGTATGCTTCTTTTGGCATATGCCTTCTCTCCCAAGATAAGTCACGCTCTTTGTCCATACAACTGATGGAAGCTATGGTAAGCACTCCTATCATTAAATACTTTAAATTTGTTTGCTTCATAAGTTTGTGTATTAAAAGGTAAAGAGCAAATATATACATTTAATTATATAATTTGCTCTTTTTCTAGTTTTTTTATTTCTTTTTTGCGAATCGTCCTTTTTTTGTGGTCGCTGGTCCTTTTTCATCTTGTAATTTGATGAGTTCCAAACAGCTAGCCAAACTCAAATCCTGCGGGACGATATCTTTAGGAATTTTATAATTGGAACCCTTATAGGTAATATAAGGTCCGTAACGTCCGTTCAGAATCTCAAGTTCCGGCTCCTCTTCAAACTTCTTGATGTGGCGTTCCGTTTCTTTCTGGCGTTTCTCCAGAATCAGCTGTTCTGCCTCTTCCAAAGTAATTTCCATCGGATCAAGTGTTTTCGGGAGCGATACATATACCTTATTGTGCAGGACATACGGACCGAAACGGCCTACGCCTACACTGACTGATTTTCCTTCATATTCGCCCAGTGTACGAGGTAATTTGAATAATTCCAGTGCTTCTTCCAAAGTGATGGTTTCCATGGATTGACCTTTCTTCATTTGTGCGAAGCGTGGTTTTTCTTCATCTTCTACAGTACCAATCTGTACAACAGGACCGAAGCGACCAATCTTAACAGAAACAGTCTTGCCTGTTCCCGGTTCTTCTCCCAGAATACGTTCGCCTACTTTATGTTCCGTCTTGATAGCCAATGTGTTTTCTACAGACGGATGGAACTTATCATAGAAATTCTTCATGATAGAAGTCCATTTCACTTCTCCTTCTGCAATCTCGTCAAATTCCTTTTCTACACTGGCGGTAAAGTTGAAATCCAGAATGTCTGGGAAATATTCGGTAAGGAAATCATTTACCACAGTGCCGGTATCCGTTGGGAACAACTTCGCCTTTTCTGCACCGGTAATTTCAGTATGGTTTTCATCCTTAATCTGACGATCTTTCAATGTCATGACATTAAACTGTCGTTCTTCCCCGTCTTTATTACCTTTCTCCACGTATTCGCGTTGTTGGATGGTAGAGATAGTAGGTGCATACGTAGACGGACGTCCGATACCCAGTTCTTCCAACTTGCGTACAAGACTTGCTTCCGTATAGCGTGGAGGACGTTGGGTGAAACGTTCGGTTGCGATAATAGGCCCATGTTCCAACTTTTGGCCTTTTTTCAGAGGAGGAAGCAGGTGACTCTCATCTTCTTGTTCGTTGTCATCATCATAAGATTCACGGTATACGCGCAAGAATCCGTCGAACTTAATCACTTCGCCGATGGCTGTAAATACATCGCTGCTGCCACTTATCGTTATGGTAGCAGTTGTCTTTTCCAGTTCCGCATCTGCCATTTGTGAGGCAATGGTGCGTTTCCATATCAAGTCGTACAGTTTCTTTTCCTGTGCTGTTCCTTCAACGGACTGGTTTTCCATATAGGTAGGACGGATAGCCTCATGCGCTTCTTGTGCACCCTTAGTCTTTGTTTCGAAATGACGGGGGTGTACGTAGCGGTCACCCATCATTTTGATGATAGCGTCTTTACTGCCTGCTGTCGCAAATTCCGAGAGGTTGACAGAGTCCGTACGCATGTAAGTGATGAATCCCGATTCGTATAAGCGTTGCGCGAGCATCATGGTCTGCGCTACGGTATATCCCAGTTTGCGTGCGGCTTCCTGTTGCAGTGTAGATGTCGTGAATGGAGCAGGAGGCGTTTTCTTGACCGGGCGGGTAGTAATATCGTCGATGGCAAAGCTTGCTCCCTGACATGCGTTGAGGAAAGCTTTTGCTTCTTCTTTTGTTTTAATGCGGCGAGCCAGTTCAGCTTTCATCTCCACCAGTTTTCCGTCCGTGTCCGGAACGAGGAATACGGCAGTGATGCGATAAGCGGCTTCCGTTTGGAAAGCATGTATTTCACGTTCACGTTCAACGATCAGGCGGACAGCGACAGACTGAACACGTCCGGCAGAAAGTGCCGGTTTCACTTTTCTCCAAAGCACGGGAGAGAGTTCGAAACCTACGATACGGTCCAGAATCCGTCGTGCTTGCTGTGCATTTACGAGGTTGAGATCAATATCGCGTGGTCGTTCGATCGCTTTTAAGATTGCGCTCTTTGTAATTTCATGAAATACGATTCGTTTGGTGTTTTCAGGTTTTAGTTTTAAGACTTCGTACAGATGCCAGGCAATAGCCTCCCCCTCGCGGTCCTCATCGGATGCGAGCCATACGGTTTCTGCGCTTTTTGCTTCTGCTTTCAGTGTACTAACCAGAGCCTTTTTGTCTGCCGGAATTTCGTAGTCGGGTTTGAAGTCCTTCTTTACGTCAATGCTGAATTCTTTTTTCTTCAGATCGCGTATATGTCCATAACTTGAAAGGACCTTGAAATCTTTCCCAAGAAACTTCTCGATCGTTTTTGCTTTTGCCGGAGACTCGACAATGACAAGGTTTTTCTGCATAATTCTTTCTTTTAGAATGGCTTGTACCATAATATTTGGGGACAAAAGTAAAAAAAAAGATTCTCCTTACCTTATATTATAAGGAGAATTTAATAAAATCTTAAGATTTAGCTTAGAGGGAGAATGCTTGCCGACTTATTTTGTTGCGGATGAGGGGGCTTCTTTTATTTTTTTGAGAAACTCTGTCGGTAACATTCCAAATTGCTTCTGAAAACATTTGGCAAAGTAGGAAGAAGAGCTGAACCCGACGAGAAATCCTATTTCGGTAACCCGATATTCTCCCTCCACCATCATTTTGCAGGCTTTCTTTAGGTGACCTTGATGAAATCATTGGGAGTCATGCCAATAATACCTTTGATTTTACTTTCCGTACATTCATTAATTGGACGAGTGAGCGTGTCATGTGAAGCCCGATGCCAATGCCCAGTTTATTTATTTCACTGTTGTTCTTAACCTGATAGAATGCGTCGAATATTTTAGTCTTTTCTTGATCGGTGATGCCTATACCGTCATCGGTTACGGTGACTACTATCTCGGAATCCTTTTCTGTAGTTGTAATACGAATCGTGCTTTTGGCATATTTCAAGGCATTGCTTAGTAGATTGCTGATAATCTTGGTAAAAGCTTCTGTTTCATCATTATATCTACAAAGTCCTTGCCCATAAGTTCCCACCCATAGTCGTTTCTTGTTGTCGATAGCTAGCGTGGTGATTACATTCTTTGTTAGTGAATTCGGATGATCCGAACGTTGATAAGATGTTATCTTTTGGGTTCTGACATTGTATGAATATAATCCACTGATGCTTGTTCCTATCCATATTCTTCCGAAGTAATCTTCAATGCTATCCGATATTTTGCCTGTAAAAGAACCGATTCTGATGAAATTGTTATTTCGGGGTTATAGTAACAGAATCCTGCAGAGGTGCCCACGTAAATACATCCATTACTGGCTTTATATAGAGTGAATACACTGTGCATTCACCACGAATGAATGTAAGCACAGGATTTGTATGGCTATCGAAAGAAATACTTTTTGCATGGGGATTCGTTTTATCTGTATTGGTTTTCATTAGTATAGGACAATATTAGGAAGAATAAGTTGCATAAACAAATGATAGGCAATCTTTTTGGCGGTGGAACAAAACTTTTGAAAACGAACAAAAAAATCGTTCAAATCTTGGATAATTACTGGTGAATATGTTTATGCTCTTTGGAATAATTTATCGGATGAAATTAAATCTCGGTTAGTATAGATTAGTATCTGTATATTCTATGTACATTTGTCTCGTTAGTATGTTTGTTTTCGTTTGACTTAAGTTAAACGAAAGAATGACTTAAGTTGAACTATCGCTTGAGTTAAGTCAAACGAAAATAGAAATGTACTTTAGAAAATAAATCTATGGGAGGGAAGATGTTTATCTCTCCTAATAAAGAACTAATCAATAATGAGTGTAAATTATGATCTTTATGAAACTCCCGACCTTGCTAAAAGAGGAGAAGAACAGCCTTTGCATGCACGTGTAGTGTTGAAGGGAAGTTATACAGCCGAAGAATTTGTAGAACAAGTGACTGCGCTTCAGCATATGCCCCATGCGCAGGTGGTGGGTATCATAGAGGCTATATCAAAAGAATTGAGGCATTTGCTTTTAAAAGGATTCTCTGTTGAATTAGGGGATATCGGTTATTTTAGCCTTTCGTTGAGTGTTGACAAGAAGGTGAAGGAGGCAAAAGAATTGCGTTCGCCGTCTATATCTCTGAAAGATATTAATTTTCGTGTGAATCGACAGTTTAAAAAAGAGATTGAGAGTCGGATTGAGCTACAACGTTGTCATTCGCCATTCCGTGTAAAGAATCCATTGGAAGAAGAGAAATGTTTGCAACGTTTGAATATTTTTTTTGAAGACCATTCCTGTATCAATCGGCAGGACTATGCCCAGCTTGTTGGCAAGACGAAGAAGCAGGCATTGCAGGATATTAATGCATTTATTGAAAAAGGGATTTTAAAAAAGTATGGAGCGGGACGATCGGTAGTCTATATAAAGGTAGGATGAGTCATTTTATCGGATATATATACTTGATATTAAACATTTTCTGCTTACCTTTGTTTGCATGAAAAAAGAAAACGGGAAAGGAGACGAACCTATGGCCAGTAATTATATTCGTTTCGATTGGGCTATGAAACGCTTATTGCGTAATAAAGCCAATTTTGCAGTTCTTGAAGGCTTTTTGACTACTCTTCTCAATGAAAAGATTGTCATTCAGAAACTGTTGGAAAGTGAAGGAAATCAAGAAGATGAGTTTGATAAGTATAATCGTGTTGATATGCTTGCGGAGAACTCTAAAGGAGAACTTATTCTGATTGAAGTTCAGAATAACAATGAGTATGCGTATTTCCAACGTATGTTGTTTGGTACTTCTAAATTGGTGACCGAGTACATCAATCGTGGAGAAGGTTATGATAAAGTACGTAAAGTGTATAGCGTCAATATTGTCTATTTTTCATTAGGCAATGGAAAGGATATAGTATATCATGGTAAAACGGAGTTCAGAGGGATTCATCAGAATGATGTGCTGGAGTTGACTCCATTTCAGAAACAGACGTTTAAGGTCGATGCTGTCAGTCAGCTTTATCCTGAATATTATATATTAAAGGTGAATGACTTTAATCAGGTTGCCAAGAGTCCGTTGGAAGAATGGATTTGTTATCTGAATACAGGTGATATACCAGATAGTGCTACTGCTCCCGGTTTGACGGAGGCCCGTGAACGATTGAAACTCGATAAAATGACGAAAACTGAACTTGAAGCATATTATCGTCATTTGGATAATATTGTAATATTGAAAGATAATATATTGACAGAACGTGCAGAAGGCCGTGCGGAAGGCCGTGCGGAAGAAAAAAGAGAAACAGCACGTAATATGAAGGCTTTGAATATTCCTATTAATACTATTTCACAGATAACAGGTCTGTCGGCAGAAGAAATACAAGGTTTATAAATCTATTGATGGCGGATTTGTAGTGAAGACAACAAAATAATTGAAGTTTAAGTTTTTGAGAAGGGGCGTTATCCGGAAATGGAAACGCCCCTTTCATTAATTTAGAATCGGAAACTCAATCCTCCTAAGAAATTGAATCCTTCCGTAGGATAACCTAAATAATATTGATATTTCTTGTTTAGCAGGTTATGTACTTGCGCATAAACAGATACTCCTTTGAATACATTATAGCTGGCTCCGATATGCAAATCATTAATTGCGGTCATTTTTGCATACTCTTTCACTTCTTTCCGGTTGATGTAATCATAACCTAGATTTATGTTAAGAGCAGAGATCGGATGAATACGTACATTGAAAGACATTTCACTGACTGGTTTCACAGCCAACAGATATTCCTCTGTTTTGCTGTCCCAATTACGGTAAGTATATTTAGCTGATATTCCGAGGATATCTTTGTAATCGTAACTGATTTCACCGCCAAGGTAGAGATTTTCTGTATTATCCTGTGCAAAAGAAAGATAAGAACCTGAATGAATATTACTTGGGTCAAAACCTAAATAAGATAAGTCGTTCTTTAGATTTTGATAACCACCGAACACGTTGAACCAAAGTCCCGGATAAGGGCTTGCTTTGAATCCGATACTACCGTTGATTTGCTCGTAAGTATCATAAGGACGTTGTACGTATCCCAAAGTGGCAGTGGTATTTGCCTCCGGCAGTTCACCGTAAGGACAGATACTTTCTAATCTGCGGAAATCATTCAATTGCTTACCGCCGGTTGCTTTTGCATAAACAATGTAGCTATCAGAAAAAATATACTGTGCAGTGATATCGGGTGAGATACGGAAAGACTTGTCAAATCCGAAAGATAAATCTACATTGGCTCCGATATGCAGTTTCCAGTCATCATTATCCAGTTCGTAATATGGATTTAAAAGAAGCGTTGTGTAGTTTTTGAAGTATTCATCTCCGGTGGAAACATTCTTTGTATATCCGTTGTAGAGAAGATTGTTCATTTCCAAAGCGATAGTTATTAATTGTTGGTCGCCGATAGCTCCCGTGACATCGCCTTTGGTACGTATGATTGTTTCCTTGATACCTGTATTGGCTTCAGATTCATTGAACATGTTATGCTGACGTTCATACATCAACAGATTTGTTTCTGCGTTGAAACGCAGTGGTGCAGTCTCATCAGTGAAATGAATGCCCGCATGGAAGTCACCGGATGTGAATTTCTGCTTGCTGTTTACACTTTCCGGTTGGAAGTTGAAGTTGCTCAATCCGAAATTTCCGGCAATATTTAAATCCAACTTATCAAATTGATGCGTGTAATCCACATTAGCGCGTGTGCGATAATAAAATGCATTCCATTTTTCGGAGTCTGTGAAAGGAAGCGTTAGTTTACCATCCATTCCATCCATTTGGAAACGTACATTCAATTTGTCTTTCTGCGACAGACGGAATAGATAATTGGCAAGAACATCCAAATTGCCATAATTACCATATCCGGCACGTACATATCCCGGGGTAGTGCCGGGTTGAACTTCTTTTCCGGTATAGGGGCGCATCAGGCCTGCCGGAACGGAAGTGGCCGGAAAGAATGTTGTAGCATACTCTACTTCTTTCTTGCTCACTGTCGGTTCTTCTACTTTAGGCAGGACGTTTACTTTCGAGGCGTCCATAATGTCCGGGTTATATTCTTGTTCCACAACGACCGTGCGGGTCATTGTTGTATCCTTCGGTTGGGTGGTTTGGGCTTGAAGGCAGGATGGCATTGAGATTGCCAATGCGAGTCCTCCTATTATATAATGAGATCGTTTCATACTTTTCTATTTTTTTATTCTCAATTCTCAACTTTCAATTTACTAAGTCTGCTTTCAATCATGCTTTCAATATCGTCATTCCCTTGATAATTCTGTTGCAGACTTAGCAGATATTGGCGTGCGTCCAGATCTTTACCCGTAGCATGATAGACGTCGGATAGAAGGATAAAACTGCGCGCTAGCCAATAAGCATGTGGCGTACTCTGTTCTATATAGTTGAGCAACTCTTTCTCTGCAGCGGCATATTCTTTTGCGTCGTAGAGGGATTGTGCAACCTGATATTTAGCTTCGGCACCGTAAGAGTTACGTGTGTCTTTGGCCAGTTCACGATAGTCTTCCATTGCTTTCTTGTCAGCCTTTTGCTTGGTATAGGCTTTAGCACGGTAATAAAGAGCTTCATTTCTTAGCTCCGGACTAAGTTTGGCCTCTGCAAGCAAGTCGGTAGCTGCATGGATGGTTTCTATGTCATCTCGCAATAGGAAGGCGCAACGCAGAATACCCGTTTCAGCAAGTTGGCGGCGCTCTACGTTGGTTGCTTTTTCTTTCAGCATTTTGTAGCTAGCCAATGCTTCAGCCATATTTTGCTGGTTGAATTGCACTTCAGCACGCAAGATCAGTGCTTCTTCTGCAAACGGATTGTTTGGATATTCCAACAACTTACCGGAATGGAGAAGAATCATATCATAATTCTTCTGCTCGTTTCCGATCAGGCAGAGATAATAATGTGCGTTCAGGCTGAAGGCTCCTTCCGGGAAAGTTTGCAGGTATTTGTTGAGGCTTGTTTTGGCTTCTTCCATTCTGCCTCGTGCATAAATCTTTTCTGCGGCGGCATACGTAAGCGAGTCTTGTTCGTTAGCATCGAAACGGATGTGTCCCGGCATGGCATTTGCTAAAGCTGCAAATTCGTCGATACGGTTGAGGTCTACATAAATAGATTTCAAATCACGCATGGCAAGGCGTGCTTCTTCACTACCCGGATATTTTTCAATAACCTGTTTGTAGGCTTCGATTGCTTGGTTGTAATCTCCTTTTTGGTAATATAATAATCCGATTTCGGCGGCAGCTTTCCGGCTGACCGGGCTTTCAGGATATTTAGTAAGCAATTCTTTGAAAGAGGTAATGGCTTGATTGTTGTTGTCCATCAAAACATAGGAACGTCCTTTCTCGTAAATAGCGTTTACGGCATAAGGAGAAGCAGGGTACTTTCCTACCAGACGGTTCAGCAAGGTAATCTTACCGGTATAGTCTTTCTGCAGACCGGATACAAGAGCCAGCTGATAGAAAGAATAGTCTCCGGAAGAAGTATTCATCTGTTCGGCTTGCGAATAATACTGTTTGGCTTCTTCAAAGTTACGTACATGCAGGTGGCAGTCACCAATACGATTGTATGCATCGGCAAGTGCAGTTGCATTTTCACCTTTCTCCAGTTGAACGTATTTTTGGAAATAATTGCTTGCTTGCGTATAGTCTTTCCGGTGGAAAGCGATATACCCTAAGTTATAATTGGCAAGCGCATACATTTCGTTATTGGGTTGGGTGGTGAGTTGCAGATAAGCATTAAAATCACGCGCAGCTTCTACCATTCGGTTTAGACGGTAATAGGATTCTCCACACCAATAGTAAGCGTCTGCCTTGGTCTGACGATTGTATTGTCCGATGGCAATGGATTGGTTCAGATATTTCAGAGCTTGTTCGAAGTCGGCGTTAGCGAAAGATTGAGTTCCCAATTGGAACAGTATCTTCTGTTTGGCTTCCAATATTTGCGCGCTTGGTTTGGCAATCCGGTCGATTGATTTCAAAGCTGCATCGTAGCTACGTGTATTCATGTAAACTTCTACCAGGTAGCTGCTGACTTTTTCAGCATAAGGAGAAGTCGGAAATTCATTCAGGAATTTCTCGAAGGCAGTAACTGATTCACCGAAAGCGGAGAAAGAAGTCTCGTGCAGGCAAAGAGCGTAATTGTAAGCTGCCTGTTCCTTGATTTGCATATTAGCATTGGAGGCGGCTGCCTGTTCAAAAGCCATGCGTGCTTTGTTTTTCTCTGCCAGTTGCAGATAAGAGAGGCCCATGTGGAGATATGCATTTTGGGTAAGGGCATCGTTGTCAGTTGTCACCTTACCTAATGTTTCGGCTGCTTTGGAGTATACTTTTGTTTGGTAGTAGGAGAGTCCCAGCATATAAAGGGCATCCCGGCGGGGAGCCGAGCGATCCTTATTCAAGTAATTGTTGAATGCTTCTACGGCTTGGTGATATTGTCCGAAATGGTAATAGGCATCTCCCAGAATACGGTACATTTCTGCTACGTGCTCGTTATTCGGGTAGGCTGACAGGTAGTTTTGTGCTACAATTTGTGCCTTATCATAGTTTTTGAGCTGCGTATAAATTTCGGCTATATAATAAGGGACGAGTGCTTTGTATTTTGAGTCGTCCTGTAAGGGGAGGAAGCCTTTCAACGCTTCAGTATAACGTTTTTGTGTATAGCGGATGTAGGAAAGATAGTAATCACAATCTTTGGCGTATTTGGGGCTGTTGGCACGTAAAGTTTCAAACCAGATGGCTGCTTCTCTTAGATTATCGGTTTTCAGATAACAGGTAGCCAGTTGGTAGGTGCAGTCGTCCCGTTCTTCATTACCTAACAAATCGAGGTCGGCAGAGTTGAAGAGTGCCAGTGCTTCATCATATTTTCCTTCGTAGAAATAGCAGGCGGCTAACAGCGCATAAATGCGGTTAGCGTATGGAGTATCAGGATAACGGTCGAGATATTTGCGGAGGAGTTCGATGCGGTTTTTGTCTTTTAGTTCGTAAGCCGAACTGACTAGCATATACTCTGCGTCCTGAAGAAGGCTGGCTGCAGGCTTTTGTTTTACAAATGCTTTCAATGCCGGCAGAGCAGCTGCATAATTCTTTTCCTGGAAAAGTTCTTTCCCTTCTTTATAAAGGTTGTCAGTCGAAGTGAACTTATCACTTGTCTGGGCAAATCCTATAATGGGCGTGCAGCAGATGGCGGCACAAATGAGTCTAGTAATTTCTTTTTTCATAATCGGGTGTTTATGCAAAAGTACTACATATCTTTCAATGAGAATCCTTTGAAAGTTATTTTATAATCATTTAATTCTTTATGTAAAGTTTCTCCTTTCTTTTCCAATGCCGGGATACTTATTTTTCTCGGATTTCTTTTTACTTCTCCGATAAGTGCTGTTTTGTTAAACCGGTTGAGGGCAATCAGGTCTATTTCATTTTCTCCATTTTTGTCCCAATAGTTACCTACGTCGGTAACTTCCTCTTCTTCAGCGATAAGTTCACGGAAATATTTTTCTAACAATAGGCCACTGTATTGTTCATAGTTCTTTTCTACATATTCTATCAGTAAATGGTTTTTCCCCATTTCCAGTACTGCGTTGTTTGAGAAAATAAAGCGAAACCAGAATCGTAGAAAATTGTCTTGCAGGCAATAACGGGTAGCACGACTATTAGGTTTAGCGAACATCGGTTTCACTTTTTTGATTAATGAATATTCATCCTCAAGGTTGGCTAAATAGGAACCGGTGTTTTTATTGATGATGGAATCAATCTCTCGTTGTGTTGTTTTTCCTTCTGCAATATATCTTTTCACCCACTTACAGATCCTCCTTCGATCCGCATCCTGTGCCAGTGTCCTTATACGCTTTTTCT
>ERZ1106943.2890-NODE-2890-length-13939-cov-3.590968_pt1 | contig 13939 bp, 9 predicted proteins | sample MGYA00403671_ERZ1106943 | MGnify/ENA primary metagenome ERZ1106943 (study PRJEB35170, sample SAMEA104062427) | human gut metagenome | biome: human gut; feature: human-associated habitat; material: faeces | place: Denmark | collected 2012-06-14 ...
GTTATCATCTTTATTTATGGCGGCATTTGCCGCCCAAACTTCTGAAGAAGGTTTCAGCAAACTTCAGATTTTTATGCAGCAGCTGATAGATTGGGGAGTAGGAGCCGGAGGGCGCATCATAGGCGCTATTCTAATTTTTGTAGTCGGGCGGTTCCTTATCTCTTTCATCAAGAAACTTCTGTCTAAGCTTCTTATGAAGCGACATATTGATGCCGGTATTCAGAGCTTTATCAAGAGTCTGGTGAACATACTGTTGACGATCCTGCTGATTATAGCCGTTATCGGTAAGTTGGGAGTGGAAACAACCTCGTTCGCTGCCCTGTTGGCATCTGCCGGTGTGGCGGTGGGTATGGCGTTGTCCGGGAACTTGCAGAATTTTGCAGGCGGACTTATTGTGTTGTTGTTCCGCCCGTTCAAAGTCGGCGACTGGATTGAAAGCCAGGGCGTGTCCGGTACGGTGCGTGAGATCCAGATATTTCATACCATTCTTACTACGGCCGATAACAAAGTTATTTATATTCCTAACGGTGCTTTGAGCAGCGGTACGGTGACTAATTACAGTCGTGAAGAGACGCGTCGTGTGGATTGGGTCATCGGCGTGGAGTATGGTGAGAATTATGATAAGGTAGAAAGTACCGTACGCCGCATACTTGCAGCCGATAGCCGCATCCTGAATACTCCGGAACCTTTCGTGGCCCTTCATGCTTTGGATGCCAGCAGTGTGAATGTCGTGATCCGCGTTTGGGTGAAGAACAGTGATTACTGGGGAGTTTATTTTGATATGAACAAGACTATTTATGCTACATTCAACAAGGAAGGAATCGGGTTCCCGTTCCCGCAGTTGACGGTGCATCAGGCAAAGGATTGATGAACTTTCATAAAGTTCCGGATTTTTTTATATCAAAAGGGAGTTGCACCAAGTGTTACTCCCTTTTGATATAATGTATATACCCTGTTTTTACCTCCCGTATGTTTCGAGTTCCTCTTCTGTTTCTTCGCAAGTATTTTGTTCCGGATTGAGCAGACGGTTGATCTCTCTCCGTTTGTTCAGGTCTGTGAAATAACTTTCTACTACTGCATACAGATTGAATCCTGTTGTGGAACCTGCTGCCAGTTCCAATGACTCAACCAGCTGTCCTACTGCCCGGTGAATGCGTTTCTTGTCAATGAAATGCAATTCATTACTATGAATCAAGTTCTTTTCCATAATGGTTGCTTCTTTAAATTAGTGCTGTTATAACATTCTGCCGGGCAAGTTAGTTCAGGTACAATGGGATATGGGAGACACAAAATGAACCGGTGGAGGAGAGAAAAACGGCCATCTGATGACTGGTTGCTCAATAAAAATTGATGAGAGGCAGGATGTGGCCTTATTTGAGAGGATTGTCTTGAAAAATATTAATCAATAATTGAGCCACAACCTGAACGCAGAGGCTTTGCCTTCGCTTATGATAATGTCCGATTTGAATGGCGGATGTACTACGACCTTTATCCTTCCTTTAAAAAAGGGAGCTGCCCGGTCAATGGCATCCACGTTAAGAATCATTTGCCGGTTCACACGAAAGAATTGTTCAGGATCCAGTTGTTCTTCCAGTTTATTTAAAGACAGGTCCAGTATATGTTCCCGGCCGCTTGGGGTGACTGCAAACGTCGTCTTTTCCTCCGAATAGAAATAGGCAATATCCTCCACCCGTAACAACCAGAACTCATCGGTCCCGGAAATAAGAAAACGACTTCTATATTTCTTTTCAGGATGTTTCAATGTCTCAAGCAGTGTTTCCATATATTTCTCCGATTTCAGCCATGCCTGACCATGGAGGGTCTCATATTTGGCGATAGCATCCGATAAGCGTTGCTCGTCTACCGGTTTAAGTATATAATCTATGCTGTTTACGGAAAAAGCGCGTATGGCATATTGATCATATGCTGTTGTGAAGATAACGGCTGATTTCGGCTTGGCTGCAGACAGAAAGTCGAAGGCATCTCCGTCTGTAAGATGTATGTCCAGAAAAAGCAGTTCGGGATGTTCATGGGAGGCAAACCATTCCACAGCGTCATCCACACTGCCGGGAATAATCTCAATGTTCCATTCGGGGCGCAGTGAAGATACCATAGAGTGTAACAGGCGTGCCGCAGGTATCTCATCTTCTATAATGACTGTATTTAGCTTCATTGTATAATCGGTATTTTAACTGTAAAAACAGAATCTTCTTTCTGAATGACAATATTCTTATTCGACATCAGCCGACATCGATTTGACAAATTTTTCAGTCCTATCCCGGACGAGGAGTCCTTTTTTTTCTTTGGAGAAACCGGATTGCTGACTACCAAATATTCATTGTCTATTTCGATGTGGATAGTCATGGGCTTATCGGGGGAAATGGAATTGTGCTTGATCACATTTTCTACCAATAATTGCAGGGTAAGTGGAGGTATCTGCCGTTCCATATATTCGGGGGGAATACGGCAGTCATAACTGATGCAATCGCCCAAACGAACCTTGTGTAGGAACAAGTAGGAATTCATAAAGTCTAATTCTTCTTTTAGCGGGATCAAGTTCCTGTCCTGACATTGGAGAACATAGCGGTATACGGATGATAGGTTTTGGGTAAAGCATACCGCATTGTCCGGATTATATTTTATTTCGGCAATCAGCGTATTCAAGCTGTTAAACAGAAAATGTGGATTCAGCTGGTTTTGCAAGGCAGTATATTTGGCCCGAGAGTTCTCCATCTGCAATTTAGCGGCTTCCTGTTGTAACAACCAGTTAGCTTGCAGGGTACGGTTGGAGAGTAACAGCCCGATGACTACCATTTCTGCCATCCACACGACTATCAGTAAATTCCAACCGCTACGCGAGAAGTTGAATATCGGTTCTACATTTGCCAGAATTTTAGCCGTTACGAATACACCGTAGTTCAACATCAGAAAGAGGAAAATGACACTCATATAGACCATGACGATCTTCCATTTCCGGAAAGTATTAATAACATACTGCCTGTTTACCCATTCGGACAATCGAAGTGTGGAATATCCCACCAGGTTGAATGCGAGTATGGTGAAGACAACCGCTCCCCATGAATAAAACGCCTCAGCCGTCTTAGGTGAGAAATCCGTATAGTTGGCAATCAGGAAGTAGGAGAAAAGTCCCAGCCCTGAAAATAATAGCATATATGTTATTGTGGTCCATTTCATAGGGGATAAAGATACTATAAATTCTGATGATTTAGTATTTGTTGAGCGCTTTGAGTAGCTCGGAATAATAATTCTGTGCCGAAACCTTGGCATGTACATAGTTCATTTGTGCCAGCTGGCGATAGGTTTGGGCATCAATCACCTCAATGACAGAGGACTTACCCTCGTCATAGCGTTCTAAAGCCATTGTTTCATTTTCACAGGCCTTGTCCAGCGAGTTTCTTGTCAGGTTCACTTGTTCTATTGCTTGCCGGAGGGAATTGCGTGCCGTTTGAATCTCCAGGTTTACTCCGTCTGTCACTTTGCTCAGATTTTCAGCTGCCATATCCATTTTGAAGGAAGAAGCCCGTTTCTCATTTCGACGTTTACCCCATTCAAATAATGGCATGGAGACCGTAGCGTATACGGCATAATTGGGATCCATATCCGAATGGAAGTTGTAACCGGGGGAGGAATAACTTCCGTCCATCCCCACATAAAATTGTGGCATATACTTGGAGAGTGTCAGCTTTTTTTCGCTCTCGGCAATCTTTATCTGCTCCATGGCTATCTTCAGTTCCGGACGGACAGAGCCGCTATCGCTCCAAAGTGATGCGTCATCTGTCACTACTATCGCTACGCTGTCTTCCACTTCGGTCTGTGATTGGAGTTCCACTCCAATGAGCGAATTGAGGGCCATACGACCGTTCTCCAGATTTTTCTTGGCTTGCAGGAGTTGGTATTCCGCTTCATTCAGTTTTACCTCCATCATCAGCAAATCCTGTCGGTCTGTGAGTCCGGCTTCGACCCGTTCGCGGATGGTCTGAGTCAAGGAAGATACGGAGTTGCGGTAGTCATCGGATATGCGGACAATCTCCGTACGTGCCACTGTATTCCAATATTGCATATCCGTCTGTAAATAGATGCCAGAACGGATGTATTCTTCCTGAAAGCCGCTGACATTATGCCTGTACTTGGCCATCCGTATGGTTTCCAGCAAGCGTCCTCCCGTATATATGGGTTGCAGCAGGGAGACGGAAGCACCGTATTTCATGTCTTTTCCTTCGAAAGTGACCGGATTACCCATGGAAGGTAAATCCAGCGTCAATTGCAATGGGTTTCCTGTGTACTGGAAGTTAGCTCCTCCGGACAGCTTGGGATATAAATCCTTTTGGGCTGCTTTCTCCAGTTCGAGGCTGGCGGCAATATTTTTATCCGCAGCCTTCAGGTCATGGCTGTATTCAACAGCCATTGACCTGTATTTTTCCAGTAGAGGATTCTGCTGGGATACAGCTACGGAGGAAACACACAATGAAAATAAAACCAGTATATATTTCTTTAACATAATCACGATTCTTTTACTTTATAGAACATAGAATACAAAGCCGGTGTGACGAACAATGTCAGCAGGGTGGCAAAGGTCAGACCGAAAATAATGGTAGCAGCCATGCCGCCAAAGGCAACATCGAACAACAGGGGAACCATACCCAGAATGGTAGTAGTAGCTGCCATCAGTACCGGGCGTGTACGCGATACGGTAGCTTCTATAACTGCCGTATAGGGGATGATCCCATCGTGGCGCTGTACATTGATTTCATCCAGCAGCACAATGACGTTTTTGATGATCATACCCAGCAAGCCTAACCAGCCGGCAATCGGGAAGAACCCGAAATCGAAACCGGTAAGTAGCATACCAACGGCCACTCCGATAAGGGAAAGGGGAAGTATACACAGGATGATACCTGGTTCGCGGAAGTTTCCGAACAAGGCAACCAGAATCACTATCAGCATTAAAAATGCCAATGGGAAAAATTTGGCAAGTGCCTGTAAGCCCTCGTTCTGATCCTTATATTGTGAATCCCAAAAGAAAGTATAACCTTCAGGCAATTCCATGGCTTCAATCTCCTTGCGTATTTCTCCATGGACTTCGGCCATTGTATGTCCCGGCTGTACACCGCACATGGCGGCCATGGAGAGTTGGCGGTTGTAAGTACGTATCTGAGGCCATTCCCAAGCGGTTTCCACTCCTTTGGTGACTTGTGACAATGGTGCAGAATGTTTGCCATTCCATACAGAGAGATTTTCCAATGAGTGTGCATCTGTTACGGAGGTGTTATCAGACTTCAGCAGTACCGGAACTTTCCGTTCGTCATCGCGGTAAATGCCTACGGGAAGTCCGTCGCTGACGGATTTTACGGATTGCATCATCTGTGCTTTGGTAATGCCAAGTGCATCGGCTTTGACAGGGTCGTAGATGGGGCGCATAACCAGGGTCATGTTACCCCATTCATTACGTACATCTGCTGCTTTCGGGTTGCGCCGCATAATTGAGGTTGCCACGTTTACCAGTGAATCCAGAACTGCGGCATCCGGACCAAGGAAGCGGGCTTCAATCATCGCTTCCGTCAATGGACTCAGCTCAAATTTGTTGACCTTGATCAGTGGCTCCGGGAACTTCAGCCGGATGGAGTCTTGCAACAGGGCGTGCATGGCTACCGCATCTTTGGAGGTATGACATTTGATGAGTAACTGCGCATAATTGGACTGTGGGCCGAAAGCTATATTGGACAAATAATACCGCGGCGGTGTGCGGCCGATGTAGTTGGAAACCATTTCCACTTCTTCATGTCCCCGTACATAATCTGCCATTTCGCCGGCTATACGGTCTGTCTCATAAATGTTAGTGCCTTCCGGTAGCCACATGTCCATCGTGAAGTATTGTTTGTCCAGTGCAGGAACAAATACTTTCGGTATAAACTTGAAACTCCAAGCTGAAAGTACCAACAGCACTACCAGAGAGGCGACTGCCATGGTACGGTGGCGTAGCACCCAACGGAGGGCGTTACGGAATATATTATAGTATTTACCGTCGAAAAGACCGGCTTTTAACTCCTCCGGACGTGGACGGCGTACAAACTCCTGAATGAAGAATGGGGTTTGTGTCAAGGCGAATACCCAGCTGAACATCAGGGAAACTCCGATGACGATGACCAGTGACGAAAGCAATTCTCCGGTGATATGCGGAGAGTAGTATATCGGTAGGAAAGTCAGTATGGCAATGATAGTGGCAGCCAGTAAAGGCAGTGCAGTGGATGAACAGGCACGCATGATGGCAACTCGTTTGCGCATGCCCCGTTCCATATTGACTAATGCCGAATCGGATACCACAATGGCGTTGTCCACCAGCATACCCATGGCGATAATGATTGCGGCCAGTGACATGCGTTGTAAGGCTATGCCTGAAGCCATCATGACTATTAGCGTGGCGAAGATGGAGAATACCAGTCCGCTGCCTATCAGAATACCGTTCTTGAATCCGATAAAGAACAATAGAATGGCTACTACTGTGAGTACGGAAATAATCAAGTTCAGAATAAATCCCTGATTGGCTATATCCGATTCATATCCTTGATCATAGATGGCAGTCAGTGTAAAGCCTTCAGGCATTGTCTCTTTAAACTTATCAAGCGTGATTTGCACAGCCTTTGCCATATCCACTACGTTGCCGGTGGGGACGGTGGAGATAGCAATACCTATGGCAGGACTTCCGTCAATCCGCATGATGTTGCCCGGAGGGTTTTGGTAGCTTTCTTCTATATTGGCAATGTCGGCCAAACGGAAATGTTCTCCGGTACGTGATACAATAGTTAACTCGCGTATGTCATCCAAAGAGTAAAAATTGCCGGTGGATTCGATTCGGATACGATTGCTGCCAGCATCCACTCCTCCGGCATCCACCACCTTGTTTTGTGCTTCAAATGCATGGGCGATGTCCGCAGTAGTCACTCCACTTTGTGCCATAACAGCCGGGCTGATGGTTACGTCAATAGTAGGTGTCTGCACACCGTAAATCTCCACTTTGGCCACGTCTTTCACCTTCAACAGCTCATTCTTTATCAGCTTGGCTTCGTCTTCCAGCTCACGAAATGAGTAATTGTCACCGGTAAGCCCGTAGAACACGCCCAGCACATCGCCGAAGTCATCGTTGACAATGGAGGCACCTGCTCCGGCGGGTAATTTCCCCTGTACGTCATTCACTTTACGACGCAACTTGTCCCAAAGCTGTTGCATCTCATCTGCACGAATCTCTTTTTTTACATAAACGGTAATCTTGGAAAGACCTGCACGATTTTCCGTTTTCAGGTAATACAGTTCACCCATGGATTGTATGGCTTCTTCCAAAATGTCGGTTACTTGCGTCTGTACTTCCGATGGGGAAGCTCCTGGATAAGGAGTCAGTACCAATGCCTGCTTAATAGTAAAAGGCGCATCTTCCAGTTTTCCCATTTTGATATAGGAAAACAATCCACCTGCCAGTACCAGCGCCAGTAGTAAAATGGTGACGGATCTTTTCTGCAAGAAATATTTTACGAACTTCATAGGTTTATTTTTTAGAGGAGATCTCAACTTCCATGCCGTCCGAAAGGAAACGCAAACCGCTTGTTGCAATAGTCTCATCGGCGGAAAGTCCTTTGGTTATAAGTACCTTGCCACTGGGCAGTAAATCGCCTTTTGTCACCTTGCGCAGACTTACTTTGGAAGTACTTTCGTTGGTTACCCACACAAAGTCACCCACTTCGGGACGGTGGCATAAGGCATACTGTGGGATAACTACACCTGCTTTCTGATCTGTGGAAATATCCATATATACCTTGCCTGACATTCCGGCTAGCAGCTTTCTGTCCGGATTGGGTAATAGTGCGGTTAGCAGGTAGGAAAGATTATTACGGGTAGTGCCTTTGGATACTTCAACTACTGCTGCTTTATAAACTTTGTCGGGATACATGTCGAAACACACTTTTACCGAATCAAGCGACCGGGCTGCGGCTGCCACTTCTTGTGTCACGTATGTTTCGATGCGGAGACGGTCAATGTCTATCAGCGACAAGACAGGCTGTGCAGCTTTTACATCTTGGAACTTCTCTATATATACTTCGCCCACATATCCATTGAAGGGAGCTATGAGACGTGAATCCTCCAGTTCGTTCGAAGCCATGTCAAAGGAGGTCTTGGCCGTAGTATAATCGGCCTTTGTCTTTTCATATTGGCTGGCAGAAATATTGTTCTTTTCATACAATTTCTGTATTCTGTCAAATTCCGTTTTCATCTGTTCATATATGGCTTTAGTCCGTTCTTTGCGTATGCGAAAGTCTCGAGGATCAATCTCGGCGATAATGCTTCCTTGCGAATAATAGTTACCGGAATATACATCGAAGCGGTCTATCGGACCACCTACTCGGAAGGACAATTCCGAAGTACGGTATGGCCGGGAGATGAAAGCATATTCCTTTCCATTCCCACCGGAATATTGAACTGCTTTTTCAGTTTTGACAATCATTCCCGACCGTACTTGTTCATTCTTGCCGGTGCAGGAAACCAACAGTGTAAACACTGTGGACATCCATAAAAATACTTTTATTCTCATGTGTATATCTCTTAATATGTTATATTAACAGCGACAAAAGTATAGAATAAAAAATGCATCTTTCGGTCTAATTTACCCAAGCCGGGAAAACAATATCTGAATACGGGATTGGGGTGATGAAATACGGATTAAGAGGATTTGAATAGGACTAAAATAGGATTAGGTGGCAGTCTGGAAGATTCATCAATAGATGCGTTTATTCATTTTCTTTAATTTTAAAATTTGATTAATACTGTGCCGCCAATCTATGGCGGCTTTTGCGCATAAAATGCAGTTCCTCTTTAAATTGCTGCATGATAGGTTTGTTAAAAAGAGTTTTTGGTTTGATATACAGTATGATATCTACTGAATTTTTAGAAAGAAACTTATTTCTGTATTTGGGTTTCATTAGTGTCCCATTTTAACGTGACACACCTACTTTATTTTGTATCATAAAATAAAAATATTATTCTTTTGATACACAATTTAAAATCGAAACTGTAAATGGAAATCTATTATTAGGAAAAGCACTTCAAGGAGAAAGGATAACATGAGATGCAAGGTAGAGGAAACTATTTATAACAGGTTATAAAACAAGACCCTACATGTTCCATTTGAATACCACCCTTTGGTATATTGAGTACCAAACGTTGGTATTCCAAGTACCACTCTTTGGTATTCCAAGTACCAAGCACTGGTATTTTAAATACCAAAGTTGGGTATTTAAAAGAGCCAGCATAGAGTTTGTTTTTGACAGTGACGACAAAATATTGGTCGTCACTGTCTATGTGCCTTGTCGTCACAGGTAACCCACTTATCCTTAGTGTATTGAAGTGAAAAGTGACGAGTGACGACAAAAAATGAAAAGATAATAGTATCAGTTTTATATTCGCTGTCAAGCTCTTTTTTTATGTTCTTTTTCGTGGAAGCGTAGCTTGGTAACTTTGCATTGACATTCCATGTCAGTGGAATTAGTGTCACCTGTTACCAATATTCACTATTAATCTTCACTTCATGCTTATTCATTTAAAACCTTTATCTATCTTTGTACCAATTCCAATGAACTAATGCGTTAGGGAGTTGGAAGGACATATTTAACGAAAGGTGTTATTGAAATTATCTTCTTGTAACAAATCTCGCAAATTTGAAACGCTGTGAAGATGATAGCAGTAGCACCCACACTTGGATATATACCTACCTCATATTTGTGAGGTTTCTATATGCCCTTTGGTGTGGGTCGCTATTGTTTTATCCACAGCAAAGGCAATGCGAGAGCCAGTTACAAGGATAAAGCAAATAGTGTTCCCACATCTTTTTTATTTATGGCTTACCGTAGGGAACAAGTGAGCTTAAAGGTGCAAATATGAAAACTTACTTGTTGGATATTCTTAACAAATACAACAGATTCAGTGAGAGTTTGGATGTAAAAAACATATTATGCAATAAGTCTTGGCTGGCTTTCAATGACACCGGAGATAAAGAGTTATATATATTTCAAGAAAATGGCTCTCTTATTGTTTCCATAAATGGTAAGGTTACTAATGGAACTTGGCAGTATATTTCAACCAACAAATCTATAATTCTTTCTTTTAAGGGGCAGGCTTATATGCTTCATCCCTCATTCTTTGATAAAACCATATTTGCACTGCAACAAGACGGAACAAACAGATATGCTTTTATGATAGATGAAAAACAAAGCCACTCCTTTCAACCAAAATCTCTAACGGAATTAAATACTTACTTTAAAAATATAGAACGTAAAAAAGTAGAAGCAGAACAACAACGGATAAGAATTGCATTAGCCCAGCAAAAAGCTCAACAAAAACGAATTGAAGAAGAGCAAAGGCAGCAAGAACAATACCGCATAGAACAAGAAAAGCGACAACGAGAAAGAGAACAAGAAGAATTGATTAATAGAGCAATAGAAGAACAAAAAAAGGCTGAAAGAAAAAAAGAACAAGCTATATTAAAACAACACAAGACTTTTCTAATAGCTCAATTAATTGGTTATATCGTCATAATAGCCTTTACTGTGGGAATGACGTTTTTAGCTTATAATAATGCAACTGATAGTGCTTGGGTAATTGTTCCACCTATAATCTTTTGTTTATTATACTTCTTGGTCTATCGTAAGATTATTATGTGGCTGCGACAGAAATTACTGTGTAAATATTTACGTTCACAGCAAATGAAAAAACAAAAACTGCGTGATGAAATACAATGGATTGAACAAGAAAGCAAACGAGAGGAAGAAGAATTAAATAGATTGAATAACACTATTAATTATAAAAGAATGATATTGAGGACGGAAGAAACATCGTCCAACTACAAGCAAACACACATAATCTTTGACAGAAAAGAATTTGCCATATATTGGGATGCTACTGCAATGAAATTTAAAAATGTTTCTCTCTTGATTTATAATGGAACTGAAACTGTTCGTTATGAGAATTTAGAGAATAAAGGAAGAAAGATTGTTTGCTTAAAAAAAGTGCATTCTCCGGTTAAAATTATATTAATGGCAAACTGGCTGGACTCCTTGATTTATAAAGTTGTTTATGCAGTCAAAGGATAATACTAACCGATTATTAATACAAAAAGGAATTATAATGAAAACATTTAGATTATTGGCAACTTTATTATTGATTGCTGTATGCGCAGGATTTAGTTCTTGTGGCGATGATGAATTAGACACAAAGCCATTGGAACCAGTTATAGATGAAATCACAATTAATAATGCTTCTTTTGATTTTGAAGCTAATGGTGGGGAAGAAACATTGTCCTTTTCAACTAACAGAGATTGGACTGTAAGCCTTGCCAATATTGCTAATGGTGAGAAATGGTGTACGGTTACTCCTTTAAAAGGAAAAGCAGGAGACAACAACATTCAAATCAGAGTAGTAGCAAACAAAGGATATGATGATAGGAATGTGTCTCTTACCATAGCAGCAGGTGGTACAAGCAGAACTGTTATCATTAACCAAAAGCAACAAGACGCTTTGACCCTTACAGCGAATAAATTTGAAGTAGGTAAAAATGGCGGTAAAATTAATGTGGAAGTAAAAGCCAATATTCAATATGAGGTTATTATATCGGAAACATCCAAAAGTTGGATTAGCCAATCAGCTAAGACACGTGGACTAACCAGTAATAATCTCTCGTTTGATATTGCGCCAAGTGAAGAATATGATAAACGAACCGGAGAAATTATAATCCAAAGCGGTGAACTTTCTGAAACAGTCCATGTGTACCAAAGCGGAGAAGGTGTTCTGTTGCTTACTAAAAGCGAATATTCAGTGAGTGACAAAGGAGAAACGATTGCTGTTGATTTAAAAAGCAATTTTGAATTTGATGTTAAAATGCCTGATGTGGATTGGGTACAGTCCGCTGCAAAGACGCGTGGAATGTCAAGCCATACCCTTTATTATACCATTGCTCCAAATGAAACTTATGACAGCAGAGAAGCGGAGATTATCTTTTATGATAAAAACAGCAATATAAAAGATACATTGAAAATAATGCAGGCACAGAAAGATGCTATTATTATAGGAAAGAAAGAATATAAAATATCCGCCAATGAAGAAACTGTTGAGTTGAAATTAAGTTCAAATATAATTTATGACATATCACTGCCCACTGATTGCAGTTGGATAAAAATGATTGATAAGCCAATAACAAAGGGGCTGGAGCAACATATTGTTTATCTGAAGATTGATAAGAATGATACTCCAAATCAGAGAAATTGCGAGATAATAATCTCAAATAAAGCAAGTAATATTAGCGAAACGATAAAAGTCATTCAAGAGAGTGGAGGTTATGTACATATTCATAATAAACTATATGAAATTGTAGGCGAAACAACATTCGTCCATATTGACATAGATGCAAATGTTTATTATACTCCTATTGTTCCGACTGAATATTATTGGATAAAATATGCAAGGTCAAATGGGAATAGATTATACTTTGACATAGAAGAAAACCATTCAAATGAAACAAGAAAAGGATATATCATAATTGACAGTCCTGCAATCTTGAAACAAGACACTATTCATATTATTCAGACCCCAAAATCTAATTGGATTAAGAAAACCATACACCTTGATGTAGCTGGGACTTTGGAAAATCTAATAAATAGTGAGCTATTATTTCAAATAAATGAATTGACTTTAACTGGCAGCTTAAATGATGATGATTTTATAGTTTTGAATGACATGACAAGTAAACGAGGAAATTTGTCTTACTTGAATTTAGCTGATACCGATGTAAAAAGTTTAATGAATAAAGCTTTTTCATGGACTCTTTCAGAAAGCTCACTAAGTGATTTCGACTCCAAATTAATATCAATTATACTGCCCCACAATTGTAAAGAAATAGGTTGGGAAGCCTTTTATGAATGCACAAGATTACAAATTGTTTCTTTACCAAGCACATTGGAAAAAATAGGAATGTTTGCATTCGCACAAACGGCTATAAAATCAATTAACATCCCCGATAAAGTAACGCGTATAGAAGAAGCCACATTTTTAATGTGTCAAAATTTATCGTCTATTACTATGAAAAATGTGACTTTCATTGGAAATAATGCATTTACCCAATGTACCAATTTGTCTCAAATAGATTTTCCAAAAAGTCTTGTAACAATAGAACATAATGCATTCTCAGATACAGGAATACAGCAGGTGGAATTGCCTAATGGATTTACTGAATTATCTGACAATCTTTTTATGGGTTGTACGAAATTGGAAAAAGTAATTTTACCTGCAAGTTTGAAATTTATGAATGATGGCTGTTTTAGTGGTTGTGAGCAATTAAAAGATATTTATATTTATGCTCAAACTCCTCCCAGTTATCGAGATATTTATGACGATGCGTTTAGAGATGTTCTTCTTGATAATTGTGTGTTACATATATCCAAAGGAAGCTATGCAGCATATCGTCATGCTGATGGTTGGAATAAATTTACTAATATAGTCGTGGAAGAATAACAGCAATATCAATAAATGATTCCAATTTGATATTAAGATATAAAAGGCGGCATTGATTATCTTTGTCGCCTTTGTTTATGCACTTTTATGAATAAAGCAGTATATAACAACTATAATGTGTTTCAATCAATAGTAGTACCTTTTTTAGTGAAAGTTAGTTTTATAGACCCCCAATTCAAAAAAGTACTATGTTTCTTGTTGAATAGTCGCATTGAAATTTAGTACTTATCTTATTATATATTATCTTTATAGTGGATAAAATATGTTGAACCTTGTCACATTGGTTTTGACGCTGGCGCAAACCGAGTATTAAAAACAAAAAAGACCGCCAAGAGTGGAAGCCTCTCAACAGTCTAAATCTTCATCAGTAGCG
>ERZ1106943.2893-NODE-2893-length-13932-cov-2.710456_pt1 | contig 13932 bp, 14 predicted proteins | sample MGYA00403671_ERZ1106943 | MGnify/ENA primary metagenome ERZ1106943 (study PRJEB35170, sample SAMEA104062427) | human gut metagenome | biome: human gut; feature: human-associated habitat; material: faeces | place: Denmark | collected 2012-06-14 ...
AGTGATTTAAAAATTCAAACTCGTTTATCTTTATTAAAAGTAAAATAACAATTTAGCTGAGTAATTGAGGGGGCGAAATGTTCACAGTAAAGAAAAACAAGATCGAAAATGGACACGATTGCTGGGGAAGAAGTGAATTCGATAATGTGTATGATGTTTATCACAATAACGAATTTGTATGTCGTATGATGAGTGATCCAACAGAATTAATCAACAAAGTTAATAACATCGTAAAAAAGGAGGAGAGTCCAATGAATAAATACATCGGAACAAAAATGATTGAAGCGGAACCAATGACGAAGGGAGTTTACAACGAAAGTAGAGGCCGAGCTGTTCCAGGGGATCCGAACGATGCGGGATATCTGGTAAAGTACCAGGATGGTTACGAGTCATGGAGCCCGAAGGAAGTATTTGATAAGGCTTACATGAAAGTAGATGATAATACAGAACTTCCGTCTGGCGTCAGCATCGGCCAGAAGATGGTAGATGAGTTCATTGCATACACGGAAACGAAGACGATGGGAACGAAGACAACGGTAGTTCGCTGTGTGCTCAGAAACGGATTTGAAATTGTAGAATCAACCGGATGCGTGGACGAGAAAAATTATTCGGAGAAGATTGGATATGAAATCTGCATGGGTAAAATTAAAGATAAGATTTGGGAGCTGTTAGGCTTCCTGTTACAGACGGCATGGAAGGGAATTCAGTAGGAGGGAAGAAATGAAAGCAATGTTATCACAGCCGATGGCTGGCAAAACGGACGAAGAAATTGTAGAAACAAGAGAAAAGGCAATAGAAGCACTGAAGGAAAAAGGGTATGAGATTGTAAATACCTTATTCACAGATGAATGGTATAGCAGCGAGAAAATGAAAGAACGTGGAGTGGAACAGATTCCGCTGTGCTTCCTGGCAAAGAGCCTTGAAAATATGTCTTTATGTCATGCTGCATATTTCTGCAAAGGATGGGAAAAGGCAAGAGGATGCCGGATCGAACATGACGCTGCGGTTGCCTATGGTCTTACAGTACTTTATGAAGAATAAGGAGGGATATCATGGATAAGCTTATTTTAAAGGACGGAACGAAGATTGAGATGGTAGCAGGAGCATCTCTAGGCGCGCTTCAGATTGAGAGCGAGAGTCGGGAGACTATGCTGGAGATTTGGAAAAAGCTGACAGACGAAAATCTGAAATCGATCCGGATCGAAACGCCAGACGGTCTGACGGTGGGAAAATATGAAGATGTCCTTCTGGTTTCTGAAACATCCGCTGTTGAAGGGGGCAAAGTAAAAACCAGCTTCAATATGCGTGAAAAGACATCCGAAGAAAAACGTCTGGACGCATTGGAAGAAAGTCAGGAGATCCAGGATGAGGCGATCATAGATCTCGGTGCTGCGGCGAGTGAGCTTGCGGAGAAAGGAGGTGCTAAGTGATGGGGGCTTTTTATGGAAAGAAAATCAGAGACGGGAAAATGACACTTGAAAAGGTGCCGTTATATTGGCGCAAGGTAACCGAGAAATGGTTGGAGGAACATCCGGAGGGATAGAATGAATACAGAAATTGCAGTAGCCTTGATCGCGTCCGGCGGAGGTGTCCTGGGGGCTTTTGCAGGTGTGATTGCATCGGCGAAGCTCATGACATACCGGATGGGGCAGCTTGAAAAGAAAGTTGAAAAGCATAATACAGTAATCGAACGCACGTATAAGCTGGAAGAAATGCAGGCTGTCATGCAGGAACAAATCCGAGTGGCGAATCATCGTATCCAGGATTTGGAGGAGGGAAGAGCTTGAAAGAAAAACTTGCGAAACTGATTGATGTAAAAAGCCTTATGACATTAGCATTGACAGCGGGATTCATTGGGCTGACGTGTTCCGGAGAAGTATCCGGACAGGAATACATGAGCATTTTCACTATGATTGTGGGGTTTTATTTCGGAACCCAGGCAGAGAAAGCAAGAAAATAGAAAGAGAGGAAAGAAAAGATGAGTTGTAACGTACATGGAAACAAGAATGCAAACGAAGTACATAACTATAGCGCTAAGAAAGCGCAGAAATTAGGGCATCCGGAAATGACGGTAGATCCAGAGTGCACCTGCGACGTTGGCTGCACGGGTCCGGCAAAAGAAGGAAAAGGGAACACGCCGGTAGGACCGGGAGCAGAAACAAAAAAGCCGGGACCGGCAGATGAGTGTAAATAATGATTTAGGGCGGATATTTTCCGCCCTGTGTTCGTAGAAAGGACAAATATGAGAGATATTACATTGTGCCATCCGCGTCTCCAGCGTCTTGCGGGTGCGTGGATGAAAGCCTGTGTGACACAAGGGATTGCAGTGACGATTGGGGAAACATTCCGGACAGTAGCAGAGCAGGATGCCCTCTATGCTCAGGGACGTACAAAACCGGGAAAAAAGGTAACCAATGCACCGGGTAGCAGCTACAGTTCACAGCATCAGTGGGGAATCGCCTTTGATTTTTATTTAATAATGGACATTGATGGAGATGGCAGCACGTCAGATGATGCATTTAATGACAGAACAGGAATGTTTAAAAAAGCGGCTGAGATTGCCAAGGGGCTGGGACTTGCCTGGGGAGGAGATTGGAAGAGCCTGGAAGACAAACCGCATCTTTATCTGCCGGACTGGGGCAGCGGCACGGGAATTTTGAAGCAGAAATATGGGACATTTGAGAATTTCAAAAAGACTTGGGCGGCGGAGGATGGAGCTGCAGCTTCACAGCCGAGCGCCCCGCAGGTATCGATCACCGATCTGAAAGAGGTAAAGAGCGGCGTGCGCGGTCTGTGCATTCTGGCATCGCCGACATTGATTATCCGAACAACCCCGGGTGGGGCAGATTCCGGAAGACGTTATAATAACGGAGAACACGTGCAGCCGCTCCGGAAGTGTTTTGTAGATGGAAAACCTTGGATCGAGACCTCACACGGATGGATCTCCGGGGAGTATGTCGGAGGCTGGATTTGGCAGGATGGACGTTGGTGGTATGTCCTGAAAGGTTACAAATATCTGCATGATACAGTCTGCCGGATTGATGGACAGTTGTATGCGTTCGATTCTGACGGCTGGATGCTGACGGCGGATAGAATCGCGGAAGATGGACATATCATAAAAGCGTAACATATAAGATGTACAAGCTCATCACAGCAATGTGGTGGGCTTTTTGTGTGGGAGAAAAAAATAAAAAAAGCTGTCAGAATAGAGACTATGAGGAGGCGATGAAATTATGAAGATAGCGGAGATTCTGGCAAGGGTAGATGATGAAAAGCTGAACCAGTACGATGCCAGAGTAAAAACAGCCTGGCTGTCAGAGGTAGAGGGAATGGTTGTAGATGAGATCCTGAACATGGCAGAAGGAAATGATATAGAGTTCGATGGATACGATTACGATCGGGACTTTGAAAAAGCGCTCCTGGTTCCGGATCGCTTCGGAGATGTCTATTCAAACTACTTAGCTGCCAAGATTGACTATAAAAACGGAGAGATAGAACGATACAACAACAGCGTGGCAGCGTTTGAATCATCTTTCCAGGCATTTGCGGCATATTACCGCAGGAATCATATTCCAAAAGACACAGCACAGTTCAGGGGGTGGTAATGATGAGATTGCCGCTTATTAATACGGTCAGCAGGACCAGAAAACAGGAAGGGGTCTTCGGCGGGATCGATACCAGAGAGAGCGTGCAGGATGGATATTTCGCGGACATGAAAAATATGTCCTCCGATTATTACCCGGCCGCCGGTCCGAGGGAAGCGCGCGGAGCGGTCATAAAAATCCTAGAAAAGCCGAACGGACTCTATTGGAAGAATGGTCTGGCTTACGTGGATGGAACGAAACTGTATTACAACGACCAGGAAAAGGGCGAGGTAATAGATAGTAAAAAAATCATGGTTGGAATGGGTGCCTACATCATCATTCTTCCGGATAAGGTGTACTTAAACACGGATTCCGGAGAATTTGGTTCGATGGAAAAGACATTCACCCAGGCATCGACCGCCACCTTCGCCCCGTCTTACACTGGTTCTACCTATACAAAAATATCATGTACAGGAATTGGAAAGCAGTTCAATCAGTATGATGGCGTGGAGCTCTCCGGATGCACGAATGCGGACTACAATAAGACAGCCACCATCCAGGCAAAAACAGACGACAGCATCACAGTGATAGGAGCTCTGGAGAAAAGCTTCACACAGGATTCAGGATTGACGCTAAAACGGAAAGTTCCGGATATGGACTTTCTGACGGAATGCGAAAACAGACTGTGGGGCTGCAGCAGTAAGAACCATGAGGTCTATGCAAGCAAACTTGGAGATCCGTTGAATTGGAATGTGTTTGAGGGTATATCAACAGACTCTTATGCGGCAACGATAGGCTCAGATGGAGATTTCACAGCAGCGGCCACTTACTCCGGATATGCCCTGTTTTTCAAAGAGCATACGATTCATAAGGTGTACGGAAATAAGCCGTCAAACATCCAGATTCATACACAGGAAGCCCCGGGTGTGATGAAGGGATGCAGTGAAAGTGTAAGATTGGTGGGAACCACCCTGATATACCTTTCTGGAACGGGCGTGTATGGATATACCGGAGGCGTCCCGTTCGCCCTGTCGGAGGTGCTGGAAAAATTCAATCTGTCGGAGGGAATAGCCGGAAAATATAAAGAGAAATATTATCTCTCGGCTGAAACGGGAAACGGTAAAACACTGCTGGCTTATGATACAGCCAAAAGACTCTGGCATAAAGAAGATGACACCCAGATGCTTCTGACTGCATCGGGAGATGGAAAACTGTATTTCATCAATCAAAACCAGGAGCTTCGCCAGATTGCAGGAGGAGAAGAACCGATAGAGTGGTACCTGGAAACGGGAGATCTGGAAGAAAGCCTTCTGAATCGGAAATACATTGGAAAGATTCAGTTTCTCCTGGAATTGGAACGAGGGAGCCGGGTAGAAGTCTTTCTGAAACATGATTCAGACGCTGCATTCCGCCGGATGCTCACCGTATACGCCACGAGGAAGCGCACCTATACCATTCCAATCAAACCAATGCGGTGCTTTCACTATCGCTGGAGACTGGAAGGAAAGGGAAAGGCTCGATTGATTGCAGTCGGAAAATACATCGAAGAAGGGAGTGAAATCTGATGGCGCAGTATAAAGCAATGGAAGGCTTTGACAAGATGGACCAAAAAGAACTCACAGGCTATCTCTATCAGCTCAATGAGCAGCTTCGATATATGTTCGATAACCTGACACCAGAGGATAATTACTCCAACCAGGCACTGACGAAGTATCTGGAAGATGAGAAACGGGTAGCTTCTCTCAAGTTCGACCTGGATGGACTTAAGGTGGAGGTATCTGATTTCGAAAAGAACACGAATGCAAAATTCAAAGTCACGGATAGCAAGATTGATATGAAGGTTTCAAAGGGAACCGTATCATCGGAAATCTCTTTGGAATCTGGACAGGTTACAATCTCCGGTAACCGTCTGGTGGTAAACTCCACGAATTTCAAACTCGACGCATCTGGAAATGCAACATTTTCGGGAACGGTCAAAGGTGCTACAATTACCGGTTCACATATCCGGTGTAAGGGCGGGGCATTTGAGGCGGATGAGGATGCGGTATATATCGGCGGCTTCTATACGTTCGATACCAGCATGGGACAATACCTAGGCACTGGCGATCAGAGCACAGGAATGGGTGATAATGATTTGTATTGCTTTTGGACTGGCTGGGATGGCACAGGAAATATCAATGACACAAAACCGCAGAGGATCCTGGATCACTATGGCTGTGTTCTTTCACCGTCTAATGCCTACGCGCAGGAACTTTATCTGAACCACCCCGTATTCTCCGGAAAGACTCATTATTGGGGCGTGGGAGAAACGATCCAGGATATTTATGATCGCCTGGATAGTTTGGAAAGCAGTAGTTAGGAGGTACCATGAAAAAATATGTGTATGAAGAGCTCGCCATCAAAGCGATTGTCAGTGCTCTCGATAGAATGAAAGTGGAGGGGATTACCCAGGCAGAGAATCTGGTAAAGGTTGCTGCTATCTTAAATGCGGGCGAAATTATCGAAGAAAAAGAAGAAGGGAAGGATGAATAATGGCGGTTGGAAGTATTGTTGATTATCTGAGCAGCTCCGGAAGGGATTCCAGCTACGCTGCCAGACGGAAACTTGCCGAAGAGTATGGAATATCTGGATATTCCGGGACGGCAAGCCAGAATACAAAATTGCTGGGAATGCTGCAGAACGGGTCAGCGACAAATAATGCGGCGAAGATTCAGGAGCTTGCAAATGCAGCACCATCGAACCCGTCCAGCAATGTAACAGCGGGAGTAGCTACGGCAAGCGGTTCGACCGAGGCGAAGCCGATGTACCAGAGGTCTGACCGAGTGAATGAATACTACAATAAAACTCGGAATCTGGAGAAGAACAAGCCGGATGAATTTGAAAGTAAGTACGAAGATCAGATCTCAAGTATCCTGGATAATATCATGAACCGTCCGAAATTTTCGTACACCTCGAAGGACATGGTAAACGATGATCTATATAAAATGTACCGCGATCAGTATATGCGCCAGGGAAACCTTGCTATGCGCGATACGATGGGGAATGCGGCGGCGCTGACCGGCGGATATGGGAATACCTACGCATCGGCAGCAGGGCAGCAGGCGTATGATAATTATGTCTCTATGCTGAACGATAAAGCCCTGGACTTCTACGACCGTGCATACCAGCGATACAATGATGAGGGACAAAACCTCTATAATCAGATGAATGTAGTAACCGGTCTTGATAACACGGACTATCAGCGATATAGAGATACGGTCAACGATTACTATAACGACCTGAACTATTATAACGGTCGGTACAATCAGGAATATGGATATGATTACGGTGAGTATCAGGACCGTGTGGCAGCAGACCAATGGGCGCAGGAATTTGCATTCCAGAAGCAGCAGGCGGCGCAGGAGCAGGCGAACTGGGAGGCTGAGATGGCGTTAAGGAGACAGGCGGCGGCAAGATCGGGAGGCGGCCGGGGTAGATCGTCTTCGAGTAAGTCTAGCTCATCTTCATCGTCGAAACCGATGGTTACGTGGGTCGAAGCTGCCAATAAATATAAAACCATATTAAATTCACAAGGGAAAAAGGCAGCTGACGATTATATGTACAGTCTTGAAAAGAACGGTCAGATAGATATGTATACGGACAGACAGAATATCAAAAAAGAATCGGCAGCAGCAAAAAGTGGTGCAGCTACATACCCAACTGCTACAGCAAAAAATATGAGTATTCCGGCCATTTCAAATGTTTTGCAAAGAGACAAACTCAATATAGAATCTGGAGCGGTGGATGAGTGGAGGAAAAAATGGTCAAAGTAAGTACAAAGAAAAAAAATACTATAAAGGATCAACGAATTAAAGAAGGCGAGGCTTTGGCTGAAAAGTATAGCACTTCGGCATTACCGCATCAGTATGATGAGCAAATTTATGAACGCCTAAATCAAAAAAAAGAAAGTAAATCTTCGGATTCGCCTAAAAAAACAAGCCAATCAATATCTTCAAAAAAACCATCACAACAAACGACGGCTTCCGCAAAAACGACGGATACAGCATCCAAATTGAATGCATCACCAAAAACATCGGTTACGTCGAAAGGAAAGATGACCATATCTACTCAACGTATTAGGGAAGGAGGACGCCTGGCGGGAAAATATAGTTCGGCACCACTTCCACATCAATACGATGAGCAGATCTATGAACGGCTTCGAAAAAATGCAGATGGTAGAAAAATGGCACGGGAATATGCAGCCACAAAGACGAAGCAGCCAGCGGAGACTAAAGCATCATCGCGGCTTACATATTCCGGAAAGCAGGGAAATATTTCATATGTGCAGGCACAGAAAGATCCTGGATATAAAGATTATGTAAGGAAAGGAAGCCAGAGCGCACAGGGATATTCAGACGGTTTTATCGGAAATTTAAAAACGGCAGCCAAAGCAAGGGGATTCGGTTCACCGGATGGCCGTGCAGAGTTCCTGAATGCTGATGAGAAAGATATGTATAATTATCTGCTCGGAAAGTATGGGAAGGAGACAGCGAGAGAGTTTGAACAGAGCCTTGGAGATGTAACAGCTGCAAGGCTTAGAGATGATGAAACAAAGAATGTCAGAGATGCGTCGAAGAGAAACATTGCTGCGGGTATTGCATACAATTCTGTGGGAGCTCTGGAAAGCCCGAAAGGATATATCTACGCAGCAACCAAGATGGGGATAGATAAGGCAAAAGAAATCAGAGCATTGATGAATGCGGAATCGACCGATGAATATAAAAATATTCTGGAAGAGTATAAGAGAAGGAACACTCCGGTCGATACGAATAACGAGGCATTTTCGGGCAATGCGATCATGAATGCTTCCAACCAGGGAATCAAGGATGCGATCGGAGGCACGCCGGTCAGAGATTTTGCTATTGACACAGGACTTTATCCTCCTGCCACAACAACACAGGGATCACACAGTCAATGGCACGGCTTCCTCTGGGGGCACTCAATGTGGCGGTTGCCGGCGGAAGCGCGGCGACGGATGCTTATGTGGATGCGGCGGAGCGAGGGGCAACCGGTACCCAGGCACTGGCACAGGGCGCAGCACAGGGCACGGCAGAGGGTGCAGGAGAAGCGTTCAGCCTTGGAAAATTGAAAGCCCTGAAAGAAGTACCTGGTAAAGGCGCGAGGACAGTTCTTACCAACCTTGTGAAACAAGGAATCTCGGAGGGGTCAGAAGAGGCGGCTACCGAGATTATGAATAGTATCAGCGATAAAATAATCATGGGCGATAAATCCAACTATGATACGTCGGTCAGATATTATAAGAGTATTGGATTGAGTGATGAAGAGGCAAAGCTGAGAGCGTATGAAGACATTGCTGGAAACGTAGGCCTGGCGGCACTTGGCGGGGCGGTGTCCGGCGTAATCATGGGCGGCGGCGCACAGGCGCTTGGAAATATTTTACAGAGAAACGCCCAGGAATATGCACAACAGAAAGCGGTGCCGCAGGAGAGCCTGCTTCAAGAGGAACAGACAGCTTCGCCTCAAACGGTTCTGGGCGTTCTTCCGGAAGAGAATGCGGCGTGGCAGCAGGCCAAGGAACAGCAGACAACATTGCCGGAAAATGTAGTACGACCAATCGATGGGCGAGTATCCGACTCCGCTGAAAAAAACGTATTAAATGAATCTAAAAACGTGTCCAACACCGCTGAAAACGTTTCAAAAATGGCTGAAAGCGTTATTCGGCCGGAGACGATCGAACAATACGCGGCTGAAAATGCAGCTCAGAACGGAATTGAACTTCTGGATAGCACCCAGAGCAAATCGGAAGAGATGGTTCGGAATCGTGAAACTATGGGACCTCAATATGTTCGAGAGCCTGAACAGAAAGAGGATTTGTCTGCATATGCCAGAGAATACGCGGTATCTCCGCAGGAAGCGGAAAGACAATCCTATATTGAAAGCCACAGAGAGGATTTAAACGATATATTTTCGGATTTAGGGGAAAAAGGAAAAACAGCAGCGGTGGAACAGTACGATCCGGATATCCCGATTTCACAGTACAGACAGGCTTTTAATGTGTTCTATGACGCAGGCCGTTATGCTAATGACATCACACCGGCAGAAAAATCAGCTGTATCGGTGTTCCTGTCAGGAACTCAGCAGGTAGAGGCATATAAAGCAGGAGCCAGAGACAGACTGTTAGAATTAGAGGCAAAGCGCCAAGTTAAGAAGGGAGAGGTCAGAGAAGGAGGATTTGAAGATCGTTCATCGAATGCAACAGATGCTCAGAGGAAACTCAGTGAAAGTCTTGGTAAACGTACCGGATTAAAATTTGTGCTGGAAGATTCCCTTGAATCCGGAGCAGTGGGAGAGTATGAAGGAAAGACCGGAACGATCCGGATTTCCACGAACTCAGAGAACTTTTTACGCACCAATAGCCATGAATTAACTCATTTCATCAAAGAAAACGCGCCGGAAAGCTATGCTTCCTATCGCGACGCAGTCATAAGTGCTTATTTAACATCTGAAAACCAGACATTTGAAAAGATGGTTGAGAGCTATGAAAGAGCTTACGAAAAGCACGGTCAGAAACTTTCCAGGGATGAGATCATGGAAGAGATCACTGCGGATGCTACGGGGAAATTCTGGAATGACGAGGAATTTGTTCGGAAGATTACAAGCAAAGATAAGACCGTGGCGCAAAAGATTGTGGATTTCCTGAGCGATATGCTGGATGCAATCAAGAGTCTCATCAAGAATGAGCATACCGGCAAGGCTGCGGAGATGCTTGCAGAGCAGCAGGAGCTTTTCGAGGATGCGCGAAATCGCTGGATGGATGCACTGGATCAGGCAAGCGAAAATTATAAGACGGGTGATGCAAATGCAGAGAGCGCTGTGCGCTTCCAGCTGGCAAAACCGGATCAGGTGACAGACAAGCACATCGAAGAAAACTATGACTATGTCCGGAAGATGGACAGTGTCGCATCGATTCGCGGGGATGAGTTTAAGGGAGATCCAAAGGAAATGCGTAGCAAAATCATAGAACTGTATAATTCTTACGGAAATGTGGTTCATAATGATGTGGTAGGGGATGTTGCTTTAAGTATGCGTTCAGTTCGAAATGATCTGGCGCATGGTTATGGAGACAAAAAAGCTGCCGCTTTTGCAACGGTAAAAGATGTAATTGAAAATGGAAAGGTTTTAAGATATTCGAAAGACTGGAAAGGAAGAGGATATGATTCTGTTTCAATAGGAGCAAAGATAAATATTACAGATGGGGAAAATGCAGGTCAGTATTATGAGGTATGCGTTATAAAAGTAGACAGGACAAATCGAATGTATCTACATGAAGTGGATATAGAAAAGGCAGATAGTGTCCCGTTCAACTACGCCCAGGCCGAACCTGCAAAAAAACATAGCGGCTACAACTATCTGCCTATCTCCAGTATATTTGACAGACTGCGCAATGTCAAGAATGAAAATGTTAAATATCAGCTTGGAGATAATGAACTGGAAGAGACAGATAACAAGGAGTTGGTAGCTATCCATAACCTGTCAGAAGAAAAGTTGCTGGAAGACTTAAATCTTGGCGGTTTCCCGGCTCCGAGTATTGCAGTCACTAAAACGAATGTAGGTCACGATGGATATGGGGACATATCAGTCGTGTTTAGAAAAGATACCCTAGATCCCAAAATAAACAAAGATAACCATGTGTTCGGCGCAGATGCATATACTCCGCGCTTTCCTCAGGTGGAATATCAGCTGAATGAAAAAGCAGTTAAAAGTCTTGCTGACAAATTGGAAACTTCGGAAAGCTTTTTGGAAGCGAATTTATCAGACAAGGGTTCATCCAAAGCCATGGTTCAGGCGCTTAAAAACATGTATCAGGTCAAAGAGGCATTTATAAAAGACCAAAACATAAAGCTGGAAACGAAATCTAAAGAAATGCCGCCGAGAATGTCAGTGAGCCGCCATGCAACGGCAGCGGTAAAAGCATTTTTGAAACGGGAAGATGTAACTTTCGATAAGGTATTAAATGATTCAGATTACCGTGAACAGTATCTTGATGCGGTAATTGATACGAAACTAAAAAGCGTAGCTGCCAAAAGAAAAGAAAAAGTAAATATGTGGTTGGATGAATGGAAAGCAGATCCGGAGGAGTATGTGAAGAAGAAAGCAGAATTTGAAAAGGATCAGCTGGTAGCCAGAGGAAAAGCGGAACCGGAGATTGAAAAGGAAAGCTACGAAGAAAGCGTAGTGAGAACGGCTGGGGAGCATTCGAAAGAATTTGATTCTTATGCAGAAAAGATGCTGTCGCCTCTTCTGGGCGATAAATTCATTCGAAGAAATACGGATAATTATAGGTCAGATGGCAGCAGGAAGAGTTTTTCAGAAACACATCGTCCATATACATTGAATAACATCGCAGAAACGATGAAGGAAGCAGGAATTAAAAATGCAGAAGGTGGATTCATGGGGCTTACAGGTGGACTTGGTGAGCTTCGTGCGGCTATTTCGCAGGAATATACGAGCATCGATGCAATTAGGAAAGATAGCGGGCGAATTCAAGATCTTTCGGAAGTGGAGATTAAACAAACGTTTCAGAAATCGGAAGAACTGATATCTAAAATAACAAATGCCCTGGCGAAAGGAGAAAATGAATTTTCAGCCAGAGATAATGTGCTCACAAATCTCGTAGAGGCATTTGGAGACAGAAAAACTGAAAGAGGCATTCGCTCTAAATTGAGGACTTACTATGATATTTCAGATGCTACAATGTCAGATATCATGGAGCTGCGTCGGGAACTGGCAGGAATCCCTGTAAAATATTTTGAAGCCAAGCCGATGCGTGGAGTGACGTTGGACGAGATTGCTGCTGTCATTCTGCCGACGGATGCCAGCGATAACCTGAAAGCCCGCTTAAACCAGGAAGGAGTTAATACGATTCTTTATGATCCTAATCTTCCGGATGCCAGAAAGAAGGCGATCAGTGAATTGAAGGATGTTCGTTTCCAGATTGATGATTCCGATATGGACATTGATTATGACGAGGTGGTTCGAGAAAACGGTGAGCTGCGGAAGATCAACGAAGAATTGAAAAATCAGCTTGTCCTCACAAAAGATTACACACCGAGAAAAGAAGATATCCGTAAGTATGCAAAAAGCCTGTTAAGAGAATATAATTCTACTTACTCACAGGAAAAACTTGAAAGCAACCTGAGCCGGTTTTATGAGTATATCCAGAAAGCGGAACGTATGGACGCCCAGGAGTTGGCAAACGTAGCGACGCAGATAGGCCGTGCGATTCTGGAAAAATCACAGCAGACGGATCAGGAGCAGGTAAAGGTATATAAAAACATCCTGCAAGATATCAAAGGCACGCCGATTTATGTTCCACAAGAGGTTCGAAATAACCTGGATTCCGAGGGCGGATATAACAGCTTCCGGAAAAAATATATGGGACAGATTACGTTTCGGAACGCCGGTGTCAGTGTAGACGCAGCATACAATGAACTGGCGGGACTGCATCCGGATCTTTTCCCGGCAGATATCATCAACCCGACAGACCAGCTTCTTCGGATTGCAGATGTATTGGAAGAGTCCCGTCCGAAAGTGGAAAATCCCTATGGTGCTAATATTGATGAATTGTCGGTATTCCTGGGCGAAGATATCCTGGATAACAGAGCGAATATCCGCAATATTCCGCCTACGCTGGCAGATAAACTGTTTGAAAAGGCTGATAAGAGAGAAAAGGAATATATCGCTAAACGAAAGGAATATGAGCAGAAACTCAGGGAATATCGCGGGAACGTGAGGGAACGCGAACAGGGGCGCCAGGATAAGAAACAGATCATTCGTGACGTCACGAAAATGCAGAAGTGGCTGCTCTCTCCGACGGATCGCGATCATGTTCCAGAAAGCATGAGAACGGCCGTTGCTAAATTCCTGTCTTGTGTTGACTACAGCTCCTCCCGCTTAAATGCGGATGGAAACGAAACGCAGCGCACCAGGGAGTGGAATGAGGCCAAGAAGGTATATGATACTATTCTGAAAAACAATGGTGTTCTGAAAGGAGAAACGAGCGATATATATGTCGAAGTCGATCCAGATCTCGTGACTAAACTGGACGAGCTCCAGAGCATGGCGGAGGGAAAGAAAATCGAAGACTTCACGCCGGGAGAACTTCGGACGCTGAGAGAGACTGTGTCTGCAATGAAACACAGTATTGAAGATGCCAATAAAATGTATACGAACAAACGCTATGAAAAGGCGTCTGAGGCAGCAGAAAGCACACTGAGAGAGTGGCAGGGACGGAAGAATAAGAAAACCATTAAGGCTTTGAGCACGGCGGATAAATTCCTGCAGGTGC
>ERZ1106943.2905-NODE-2905-length-13894-cov-5.999928_pt1 | contig 13894 bp, 10 predicted proteins | sample MGYA00403671_ERZ1106943 | MGnify/ENA primary metagenome ERZ1106943 (study PRJEB35170, sample SAMEA104062427) | human gut metagenome | biome: human gut; feature: human-associated habitat; material: faeces | place: Denmark | collected 2012-06-14 ...
TTCTTTTGATTTTTTTATTTCCTCTTCTGCCGCTGAATCTTTTCTTGATGCAGTCTCAATGAATTCGCTAAGCTTATTATTTAACTTTTTTAAATCCTCAATTTTTGATTTTTCACTCTTTGATGAAGAACTGATACTATTAACAGTGTCTTGCAAGTTGCAGGTACTGCTGTCAACACCTTGAAGAGTATTTTTCAGTGTTCCAAGCTGAACATCAAGATTATTTGATGATTTTATCAGATAATGGTAATCGTCCTAATATTACAGCCAACCTTTAGCTTTCAAATATTTATCCGGTATTCTGAGTTCCAGTTCATCTTTTATTTTTGAAATATAATCTTCAATAACTGTATCAGAATAGCAATTCTTATCAGTTATCAACGGAATACATATGTTATTTCCAACTTCAATATAACAACCAATAATATCAAGATTGTACTGAAATACAACATAAAAATAATTATAAGCTGTAAAGCCAATTTTGAAACTATGATGATTTGGTTCATCAACTAAATCGTATATTTTGCTTGACGAAATTCTGTCATTTAATATATTCTTTAATACTTTGCTAATATTAACAGCCATTAACTGCATTTTATTTAATTCCATACCAAAAATCTCCTAATATTTAGTACATATCTTTATATATTTTTCTTTATTTCAGCAAGAAAATTCCACCACTTATATGGATCTGATAATTCTTTAATATAGAGATTACCCAAATATCTTGGATTACACATAGCTGAAAGTCTTTTTTTGGAGAGATCAGACAATTCATTATTTTGTAAGTATTCATCTAAAATCACTTCAATTCTTGATGCATCCTCCGTATAATTATTATCCACAAGATAATTATAAAGCTTTTTTAATTTATTTTCCATATTATTTCACCTACTTTATTGCTCCTGTATATTTTCCACCATCCGTAATAACTTGCCATCCACCACCGGTTCGTAGGATTCCGTCATTAGCAATAAGAGCCCATTCACCTTGTCCTGCGACTTTTCCTTCAAGAAGTAATTGTGTTCTTGTTAGTTCAACTGTTCTTTCTACTACCGCAGTATTGTTCGGCGGAAGTGCCAAATTATTAATTCTATCAGCTGGGGTTGTTCCAGCTGAGCCTCTTGTAACAAAAATTCCAGAAGCATCTCCGAGAGATGATTCCGTTATTGTAAATACTTCTCCTGGATTTCCCTGACGAGCATATATTGGTCCATCAAACGAATCAATCATATCTCGAATAGCTAAATTATCAAGTCCTCTGTCGCTTAAAATCTGACTTACTTCAACTTCAGAAAGTTTAGTATAGGTCATTTTAAACTGAAAGCCACCCATAATACCATCCATAATGCCCCCAGATAGAGCACCTGAGAAACCTGATATAGCAATGTCATCCAAAGCACCATTAAGATTTCCGTGTTCTGCGAGATAGTCTATGGTTGTAACACACATATTTGAAACACCGTTTGACAAAGCACCTATTCCGGCTCCTCTGCCAATACTTCCAACCATAGACAATGCCGGTCCTGCTACAAATGTAAGTCCGCCTATAATTGCTCCGCCAATTGCACCACCTACAGCACCATCAAAAGTTCCACTTTCAAACCCATCAAAAAATGATCCAAATGGTCCATATTATTTTTTGAACTACATTCTATAAAGCTTAAGACTTAATCTTTCAGCAAATACATATTTCACTAATGGTTAAAAGACATTGTATAGAAAAGTCAATAAGCAAAAGATTCTTTATGCCAAGTATTATTTAAAAAATCATATTTAAATTTCCAATCATTTCTTCCATACTTATCAGCGGTGTTATTATTTCCTTGACATATAACAGATAATTTTTCTCCATCAATAAAGCGATAAAAAATATATCCAAATGGCGGAGATATCTTCGTTATTTCGTCTCCTTTTCTGGACAAAACGCTTATTCTATTTTTATACATCAGATAAATATTATCTTTAGAAACTTTCACAGTTTTCAGTTCGTTATACCTATGTTCATTTATACAATGACCATCACTATCAAATAATTTTAAATTTCCATTTTCGTCATACCAAAGAATATCCTTACCATTTAAGTTAATAAATCTGTAACTAAAAGTTTTATTTTCATATATTTCTAAAAAAATCATGTCATTGCTTTCTGTAGCAAATATAATTCCTTCAACTACATAACTATATGATTTATTTTCATATTTCCAATTTACTATCCTATTATCACTACTAAAATTAATTTCCATATTAACTTTATCCACCTATCATTTAATTCTTTTCAGACTGACAAATTCAATATAATCCATTCGATTTCCTGTTAATCCCTTAAATAATTCATACTGAGTTAAATTAGAATTTCCCGGAAGATATTTATTTGCCTCGAGATCAATCTGTGGACCTATAGGACCTTGTCTTACATTCAACTCGACACCAGGTCTTATTCGATATGTAGCAACCTTTCCGCAATCCCAAAAATGTTATTGTCAACATCAAGTAACTCGTCGCCAACTTTTAATTCTCCGACTTCAACAAATCCACGCTTATTAACATAAAATGGGTGTGTTTCTGTTGTTATTATTTCTTCCCATTTACAACTAAATGAATAAGTTTTAAAGCTTCTCGTACATATACTTAAATAACTATTTTTTGCTGTTTCCATAGTATCCGAATTTTTGGATATAACAATATCTCCGACTCTTATATCTTCAACAGCTACATGTCCTGTTGCTGTTAATACCATTGTACCTGCTACAAAGCAGATTGCAATAGTAAATTCAATATATTAATTTCATTATTCGCAACAATTATTATCCTCTTTTATATTGTAGTTAGGTTCAGTTACTTCATAAGTAATTCGTATAGGAAGATTATCCCCTATGAGTGTGTCTTGAAATGATTGCAAAAAAGATATAGCTCTTTCATTTGGACTATTTGCAAAATAAATATTTATGGAAAATCTTTCAAACTCTCTACCATTTGTTGAAGGCAAATCATTCTAATTTGTATATTCATAAATTCATCTTCAAAAATTTTTTCCATAGTAATTTTTCCTTAAACTATTGTTTAAATATTTTATTAAATTGTATTCAATCTGTTTTAAATTCGACAGCCATTTGAGAAACATTGAATTATCTATTAACTCACCGCTTATACTTCACCCGAAATTTCAGTAATTAACGCTATGTGTTCACGAATTTTTACCTTTTTGAGATTATTTACAGACTCTTTTCCGCCTAATGCGAGTAACGGAACATAACCGAAACACTCATCATATTCTAAAGTACCAAGTTTTTTTATTGCAGCTTTATACTGTTTAATACTTAAATACTTATCATCTAATTCGCCATCTGAAAGATCATCAAAAAAGAAATCAAACCCACTGTATATAACATCATTTACACCGTAACGATACTTTACAATTCCTACATACTGACCTTCCTCCCAAGTAATCAGATCACCAAATGCGGTTGCAAAAATAGGAATTGATACATTTCCTAAAAAATAAGATTGTTCAAGCAGGCTTTTATATTCGTTAGGGTTTATAGATTTTAGGTATCCATTATAAAATGTTCCAAATCCAAATTCTTTCCAAAAGGCAATCATTTTGTTAGGGAGCTTATTCTCGTATTCCTTAATCAATTCTCCCGAAACATCCTTTTTCTTAATAAAATCTTTTATCAACATATATGCCTCCTAATTATTATAGTACAAATTCTGTATCAAACATAACATTATTAATATTTTAAACCTAAAAGTTTAGTGAGCGGTACATAATTTTCGATTATTCCTTTTTATATCGGCAAGAAAATTCCACCACACAAAAAATCTTGAAATTCTTTTATGTAAAGATTGCCCAAATATCTTGGACTGCACATATCAGTGGGATTTTCCTATGATAGTTCGGACAAGTTGTTGTTATGAGAGTATTTATTCAAGATTATTTTAAATTTAGCTGCATCTTCTATTTAGTTAAAAATTTTATTTTGTAGGTTCTTTCTTTTCACCAAAACAATTAGATAGAGTCAATAGATAGGCGATAGGGGATGTAGCTGCACCATACTCCAAAAGTGCACTAAGGGAGTACACTAAAAAAGATATTTACAAAAAATAAAAAGTCGCTAAAACTTAGTGTTTAAGCGACTTTTTAGTGGTTGCGGGAGCCGGATTTGAACCGACGACCTTCGGGTTATGAGCCCGACGAGCTACCGAGCTGCTCTATCCCGCGATATTTATTGCCTGTATCTTTACAGCTCTATTATAATACACCTTTTATATCCCGTTGTCAAGACTTTTTTAAAAATTTCTTATAAATTTTTATCTGTACTTTACAATATCAAAAATTACTGCTCATATCAATGCTTTTTGAGAATTGATTGCAACACAAAAATTAAAGCTATGCTTAATAAATATGATATTCTTTTATAAAATATATTGAATACAAAAAAGCTATTGTTGTATATTGTTGAAGTTTTGCGAGTTGTGTGGTAAAATGAAATTAATTTAGTTATTTTGGCTGATTTGTGAATTTAGCGTTAGAAAGGGAATACGCTGAATTTTAAAGATAACAATTTAAAGGGGATAATAAAAGTGAAAATAATCAGAAATATCGCTTTAATAATTATTGGCTTAGTTGCAGCATTTTATCTGTTTACGCTGATTACTGCATGGATTTAAGTGGGGATCATATAATGATGAAAAAATCAAAAAATATCTTTATAAAAGTAATTCCGTTGATTTTAATTATAGCTGCCTTTTTTGGAGGTTACTACTTAGGCAAATATCCGCTGGGCGGAGCAAAAACCGTACCGGCTACTAACGATAGTGCGTTTGATTTAAAACTTCCCGGAGAAACCGAAAAGGCAAGGGTAACTGTTGATGATGTTAAGGCTACTATACATAAAATCGGAGAGCTGACCTTTTGCGAGGGAAAGTATGAGGTAACAAAGGGAAAGGATTATACCCGACATATGTTTGACGATATTCCTGTTTTTGGTACAACAAACCATGTGGAGCTTACTTGTACCGGTAGTGTTAAGGCAGGATACAATGTGGACGATATAAATATCAAGGTTGACAATGACAGTAAAAAAATATATGTATCATTGCCTGATATACAAATAAACAGTAATCAAATATATTGGGATGATAGTATGGTTTGCAATGAGCAAAACAATATATTGAATCCGATAGATTTTGAACAGTATCAGTCATTGATTGAGGAAATAAAAGAAGAGGGACTTGAAAAAGCAAAAACAGAGGGACTGTATGATACAGTAGAAGATAACGCCAAAAACGTTATTACTAATTTTCTTGGCTGCTTTAATGAATACAAAGTTGAATTTATGTAATTAAAAATATTTATTGAAAAATACATAATAAAAATAAAAAGCTCGGTGTAAATCGGGCTTTTCATTTATGTAGAATGGGAAAAGCAAAAATTATTAATCAAGTTATACTGTCGGATTTAAAAAGAGGTTTTACACTTTTTGCCGTTTAGTTTTACTTTGATTATTGCATTTTTTGTATGATATTGGTATAATAATATATACAGCTCATTTGCTGAAAAGGGAGGAATTTTTTATGTGTCAGAAAAAACCGTATTACATCACGACACCAATTTACTATCCGTCAGGCAATCCGCATATCGGACACTGCTATACAACTGTTGCTTGCGACTCTATCGCTCGTTACAGACGAATGCAGGGCTATGATGTAATGTTTCTTACGGGCACTGATGAGCATGGTCTTAAAATTGAGCAGAAGGCTGCCGAAAAGGGTGTAACTCCCAAGGAATATGTTGACGAAATTGTTGAGCACTTCAAGAGCCTTTGGAGCTTTATGAATGTAAGCTATGACAGATATATAAGAACTACCGATGATTACCACATAAAGACTGTTCAGAAGATTTTTAAAGAGCTTTATGACAAGGGTTACATCTATAAGGGCGAATATTCAGGTAAATACTGCACACCTTGTGAGAGCTTTTGGACTGAAAGCCAGCTTGTTGACGGCAAATGTCCGGAGTGCGGCAGAGAGGTTACTGAGGCAAAGGAAGAGGCATATTTCTTTAAAATGTCGCCATTTGCCGACAGAATTGAAAAGTTACTTACAGAAACAGATTATTTACAGCCAAAAACCCGAGCAACAGAGCTTGTAAACAACTTTATCAAGCCCGGTCTTGAGGATCTTTGCGTTTCAAGAACTACCTTTAAATGGGGTATTCCTGTTACTTTTGACGATAAGCATGTTATATATGTGTGGATTGACGCACTTTCAAACTATATTTCTGCGCTTGGTTTTTACAATGACGCTTACAATGATTTTGACAAGTTTTGGCCTGCCGATGTGCATATGGTTGCCAAGGATATTATGCGTTTCCACGCTATCATTTGGCCTGCAATGCTTATGGCTCTCGATTTGCCGCTGCCAAAGCACCTTGCTGTTCACGGCTGGATTACATTTAACGGACAGAAGATGAGCAAGTCGCTCGGCAATGTTGTAGACCCGTTTGTACTTGGCAAGAGATACGGCGCAGACGCTATCCGTTATCACATTCTTCGTGAAATGGCACTCGGCGCAGACAGCTCGTTCTCTAACGAAATTATGATAAACCGTATTAACTCCGACCTTGCAAACGGCTTTGGCAACCTTGTGTCAAGAACCGTTGCAATGGTTGAAAAATATTTTGGCGGCACACTTCCTACAGAGCGTGAAGGCGGAGAATTTGACGATGACCTCATCGCAACCGCTACCGCACTTAAGTCGAGCGTTGATGACTTTATGGATAAAACCCAGCTTAACAATGCGCTCGCCGAGATTTTCAAGGTAGTTTCCCGTGCTAACAAGTACATTGACGAAACAGCACCGTGGGTGATTGCAAAGGACGAAACAAAGAAAGCAAGACTTGCAACCGTACTTTACAATTTACTTGAAACAATCAGAATTACGTCTACACTTCTCTCTGCATTTATGCCAACCACAATGCCAAAGGCACTTGAGCAGATTGGCGCTTGCGAGAAGTGCGCTACTTACGAAAATGCCGATAAATTCGGTGTTCTTCCGCTTGATGTGACAGTCAAGAAAGGTGAGGCTCTGTTCCCGAGAATTGACGTTGAGAAAGAAATCGAAGAACTCAACGCAATTATCAAGAATAACGAAAAGGTTGACGAAAAAACAGCAAAGCTTAAAGAAGAAATCGAGGGCGTGGCTCAGATTGGCATTGACGATTTCTGCAAGGTAGACCTCAGAGTTGCTGAGATTAAGGCTTGCGAGCCGATTAAGAAAGCTAAAAAGCTCTTAAAACTCACAATTTTTGACGGTGTAAAGGAAAGAACAGTTGCCTCGGGCATTGCAAAATTCTATAAACCTGACGAGCTTATTGGCAGAAAGATTATTCTTGTATCAAACCTCAAGCCTGCAAAGCTCTGCGGTGTTGAAAGCTGCGGAATGATTCTTGCTGCTACCTGCGGTGAAGATGTTAAGGTTATCTTTGTGGACGATATGGAAACAGGCTCAAAAATCAGCTGATTTTAATTTTAGATTATTAAAAACTCACCTCTCGGTTACTGCTTTTGTAATCGAGAGGTTTTTGTTTCTTTGTAACGGTTGAAGGTTTTATGGTAATTTGGTTTAGCAAAAACAATTTTGAAATATCAACTACAAAATTATGCAAATTGGTTTTTAGTACATTGTATAATGCAGTAATTATGCAATGTAAACAATTTTGTCTTGCAAGTTGTAATTGCAATTCTTGCAATTATTAAATTGACATTTACCTGCAAAGTGGTATAATAAGCATAGTGAATTAATTGATAGGCGAATTACAATTTCATTATTTTTCAGATAAAGGTGTCTGCTGTTATTGTATAACTCAGGCGCTTTTTGTTTTATCTGCATATGAAAGGGAGAGAAGATTTATGAAAAAGAAAGTGAAAGTGATTTCATCTGTCGCAGTAGCCGCTACCTTGGTTGTGCCGTCAACCGCAATTTGTTTTGCCGCTGACGCTCAGACCGCAAAAGATCCAAAGGTAAGCGTTGTAAACTTTAACCCTGAATGGGGCAACAAGAAAGCCAACATTGAGGCTATGACAAAGTTGATTAAAGACGCTGACGCAGACGGTACAGATATTATCGTATTTCCTGAAATGTCGCTTACAGGTTACAGCAGTGGTATGGAATATATGACAAATTCAACTACACCAATGCCTGTTCAGCTTGCAGAGTCAAAAACAGGCAATACAGCCGCTTATTTTTCTGATTTAGCCGAAAAATACGATATGTATATTGTATATGGTGCTACCGAATCTATTGAAAATGACAGCACACACGCATACAACTCCTCCTTTGTATGCACTCCTGACGGCAAGGTTGACAGCTATCAAAAGATGACTGTATCTGCTGAGGACAGCTGGTGCAAGGCAGGCAGCACTCCGGTGTATTTTGATACAAAGTTTGGTAAGGTCGGTTTGTTTGTTGGTGATGACGCCGCCGATTTAATTGAGCTTAGCAGAATTTATTCCGCAGACGGTTGCTTTATGATTGCAAGCTCCACAGCGCTTGAGGCTGAGAATTATACAGCAAAGTATAATTTTAGTGACGCTGTTTATTGCGATTACACCAATTCATATTATAATAAAACATGGAAAGACTACAACCGCAACAGTCTTTATAATGTAGTGTATGAAGCAGGACTTTATGTAGCCTCTGCAAATCTCAGCGGTACATACAAGAGCGGAACTTTTGGCGGAGGCTCAATGGTTGTGGGTATGAATACCGCCGAAGAGTACGGAAAAATTTGGTCGATGTGGTCATCGCTTATTGATACAGGTTCAGACCTTGTAGATTATATTATTAAGGTATATGCAGGCGCAGAGGACAGCACAACTTCACTTTGCACAGCCGAACTTGACCTTGATACAGTAACTCACGAACTTGTGGATATGGACATTTATCAGCCAAACCTTTATAAGAAATGGTACTCGGAACTTGCACAGAAAGGTACTTCACTTACAAAAGAGCCTGCAACAACAGATTCTCCGACAGTTGCTGTTGTTGAGATGAATCCAAAGTGGGCAGACAAACAGGCTAACACAGAAAAAATGCTCAGCTACATTGAGCAGGCAAAGGAAAAGGGTGTAAATATTATTACGTTCCCTGAAATGGCACTTGCAGATTATGCAAGTACAAGCGACCCTGATTCGGAAATTTGGAAAACAATAGTTGCAACAGCAGAATCAACAAACGGCTACTACGCTAACTTGATTGCCAAGGCTGCAAAGGCTAACGATATGTATGTAATTTACGGTACAGCCGAGGTAAACCCTAATGACGAACAGCACCCATACAACTCAGCTTTTGTAGCAACTCCAGAGGGAGAAACTCTCTCGTACAGAAAGGTTCAGGTTGTTGAGGGCGACTGGGCAACATGGGGCGAAAAGCCACTTATTGTAGATACACCATGGGGTTCAATGGGCATAAGCATTTGTATGGATACCTACGCATATCCTGAACTCGCAAGATATTATGCTGCTGCCGGCTGTAAAATACTTGTCAATCCAACAGCCTCAACAGGTTACGCAGGTTCTAACTTTATTTATAACAACGCAATTTCATCTATCGTTGCAAGAGATAATATGGCTCTTTTGAGTTGTGACCTTGTAAACATAAGCGGATATGAGGACAGTATGCTTTATCCCGGTAAATCTACAATTATCGAGCCAAACGGCGTAAGCTCTGTTTTCCTTACAACAGAAACAATGACAGGCGAGAAAATGCTTGTAGCCGACCTTGACCTTTCAAATGCTGGCTTTAATGTAAACAGCTACAACCCGGCGGTTATGGCTAAGGCATATGAGGCATTTGATTCCAATAAAGCGGTGTATGATTACAGTGGACTTGTAAAGGCAAGTGAATATGTACCTGAAACTCAGCCGACAACAGGCGGTGGCACAGAGGAAACAACAGTTGCACCTGCAACGGGCGCTACTTCTGCGACAGGTACAACAGCCGCCGCAACTTCTCCGGCAACTGCCGATACAGCAGGCAAAAACGCAGGCTCAAACGGAACAGTAAAAACCGGACAGGCATCATATGCAGTATTGTTCACCGTTCTTATGGTATCCGGTGCGGCTGTATTATATGTATTAAAGAAACGCTCTTCCATTAGCAAATAAATAGTTACAAAAATCACCTCTGCGATTTGTTTGCAGAGGTGATTTTTAATTGTGGTTTAACTTCGTTTCGGTCGGGCAACAAAGTACGGCAAAAGTTAAACTTTCTGCTCGAAGTTAAAAGTTTGGTCAACCTTTTTAAAGGTTGTGGGTGTGGGCAACGCCCACAAATACTTTTCTTTTACGCAATCTAACGGTAGCCAAACGGCTTGCCGTTTAGCGACTGAAACATAACAGCGAAATCCATTAAATTGCGATAGCAACAAGAAAAAAGATATTCTTAAAATTTGTACCGTCATTGCGTTGCTGTGACGGTGCATTATTTTAATCTTTTCCTTTTACTAAAGGCTGTCGCCTGTTTTTTAAAACTTAGTTATCAAAAAAACCAACTTCAGATTTTGCAATTTATATGATAATTTGACTAAAAATATACATCAGCAAAACAATACACGCTGTCGGGTGTTGCGTTTTGCGGCAAAAATAATCTCCACAGGATTTATTTTCCCGTGGAGAATTTTATTTGCCTAAAAATCAAAATTTCTGAAAAATTTTTGCTTTTTTAGAAAAAAGCCCTTGACAATCTCCCTTTGGTAGCGTAAAATAGTACAATGTACCATAATGGGGTTATGTACCGACACAGTCGGACAAATCGTCAAAAAAATTTATCTTACAGGGGGATATTATCACAAAATCTCCAAAGTGTCAAGAGGTTTTTTTGACAGGGGCATTGCCCTCAAATTTATTAAGGAGTGATACGCCTATGGTTAATGTCAAACCCGTTAAGCTCGGCAATCGTGAACGAATGAGCTTTGGCAAAATCAATGAAGTTATTGATATGCCTAACCTTATTGATGTCCAGAAGCAGTCTTATCAGTGGTTCCTTGACGAAGGTCTTAAAGAAGTATTTAAGGATGTGTCGGGAATTACCGATTATCAAAATAATCTTGTGCTTGATTTTATTGATTACTCTATTGATGTTGATCACCCAAATTACAGCATTGTAGAATGTAAGTCAAGAGATGCTACATTCTCTGCCGCTTTGCGTGTTACAGCAAGACTTTTAAACAGAGCTACAGGTGAGATTAAAGAGAGCAATGTGTTTATGGGCGATTTTCCGCTTATGACACCGAGCGGCACATTCATCATCAACGGTGCTGAGCGTGTTATTGTATCTCAGCTTGTAAGAAGCCCGGGCGTTTATTATAAGATGGACCACGATAAAACAGGTAAAGAGCTTTACAGCGCTACCGTTATTCCTAACCGTGGTGCATGGCTTGAGTACGAAACAGACATCAACGATGTTTTCTATGTTCGTATCGATAAAAACCGTAAGCTTCCTGTTACAGCGTTCATCAGATCTTTAGGTCTTGGCACAGACGCTGAAATTCTCGACTTCTTCGGCGACGACGAGAGAATGAGAGCTACTATTGAAAAAGACCAGACAAGCAGTGTTGAAGAAGGTCTTATCGAAGTTTACAGAAAGCTCCGTCCGTCAGAGCCTCCGACAGTAGACAGCTCTCAACAGCATATCAATAATCTTTTCTTTGACCCCGGCAGATATGATATGTCAAGAGTAGGCAGATACAAGTACAACAAAAAACTCGGCATTGCCGACAGACTTGAAGGCCAGGTTATTGCAGAGCCTATCTCTAACCCACGCACAGGCGAGGTTATGGCTTTCAGAGATGAGAAAATTACTAAAGAAAAGGCTTTAGAAATCGAAAATGCCGGCGTTCAGATTGCTTATGTAAAAGCACAGGACGAAAAAATCGTTAAAGTTATTTCTAACGGTATGGTTGACATCAAGGCTTATGTTGACTTTGATGCAGAGGCTGAATGTGGAATCCGTGAGAATGTTCGTTTTGATGTTCTTTGCGAAATTCTTGACGCAGCACAGAACGAGGAAGAGCTTAAGGAAATGCTTACAGACAGAGCAGACGAGCTTACTCCTAACCATATCACAAAAGATGATATTTTTGCTACAATCAACTACCTTAACTGCGTGGCTCACGGTGTCGGCAGAACAGATGATATCGACCACCTCGGCAACAGAAGAATTCGTTGCGTAGGCGAGCTTTTACAGAACCAGGTAAGAATCGGTTTCTCAAGACTTGACAGAGTTGTAAGAGAAAGAATGGCTACACAGTCACAGGATATGGACTCGCTTTCTCCTAACTCGCTTATCAATATTCGTCCGGTAACTGCCGCAATCAGAGAGTTCTTCGGTTCTTCTCCGCTTTCACAGTTCATGGACCAGACAAACCCACTCGCAGAGCTTACTCACAAGCGTCGTTTGTCAGCACTCGGCCCGGGCGGTCTTTCAAGAGATCGTGCAGGCTTTGAAGTTCGAGATGTACACTACACCCACTACGGCAGAATGTGTCCTATTGAAACTCCTGAAGGACCTAACATCGGTCTTATTTCATACCTTACATCATTTGCAAGAATCAACAAGTACGGCTTTATCGAATCACCGTACCGTAAGATTAATAAAGAAACAGGCGTTGTTACAAACGAAGTTGTTTATATGACAGCCGATGTTGAAGACAACTACACCGTAGCACAGGCGAATGAGCCGCTTGACGAGAACGGCAGATTTGTTCATACCAGAGTTGTCGGCAGAAGAAGAGATGAATTCGTAGATCTTCCTGCAGACGAGTTTGACTTTATGGACGTATCGCCTAAGCAGGTACTTTCGGTTGCTACAGCTATGATTCCGTTCCTCGAAAACGATGACGCAAACCGTGCTCTTATGGGTGCGAACATGCAGCGTCAGGCAGTGCCGCTCCTCAGAACAGAAGCACCTATCGTAGGTACAGGTATGGAGTACAAGGCAGGTACAGACTCAGGCGTATGTATTCTTGCGGAAGAGGACGGCGTTGTATTAAGCGTTGACGCCCGCAATATTCGTGTACAGTACGATTCGGGCAGAATTCAGGACTTTGAGGTTATCAAGTTCTTGCGTTCTAACCAGGGTACATGTATCAACCAGCGTCCTATTGTTGAAAGAGGACAGAGAGTTAAGAAGGGAGAGGTTCTTGCTGACGGCCCTGCAACAGACCATGGTGAAGTTGCTATCGGTAAGAACGCACTCATCGGCTTTATGACCTGGGAAGGTTATAACTACGAGGATGCGGTTCTCCTTAACGAAAAAATTGTTAGAGATGATGTTTATACATCTATCCATATAGAGGAATATGATACAGAGGCAAGAGATACAAAGCTTGGCCCTGAAGAAATTACAAGAGATATTCCAAATGTCGGCGAAGATATGCTCAAGTACCTTGATGAAGACGGTATTGTTCAGGTAGGTGCAGAGGTTCACGCAGGAGATATTCTCGTAGGTAAGGTTACACCAAAGGGTGAAACCGAGCTTACTGCCGAAGAAAGACTTTTGAGAGCTATCTTTGGCGAAAAGGCAAGAGAAGTAAGAGATACTTCACTCAGAGTACCTCACGGCGAGAGCGGTACAGTTGTAGATGTTAAGGTATTTACAAGAGCCGACAGCCGCAACGAGCTCCAGCCCGGTGTAAACAAGGTTGTCAGAGTTTATCTTGCATTAAAGCGTAAAATCAGCGTTGGCGATAAGATGGCAGGTCGTCACGGTAACAAGGGTGTCGTTTCAAGAATTCTTCCTGTTGAGGATATGCCATTCCTTCCTGACGGCACACCGCTTGACATCGTACTTAACCCGTTGGGCGTACCTTCTCGTATGAACATCGGTC
>ERZ1106943.2908-NODE-2908-length-13883-cov-22.567544_pt1 | contig 13883 bp, 10 predicted proteins | sample MGYA00403671_ERZ1106943 | MGnify/ENA primary metagenome ERZ1106943 (study PRJEB35170, sample SAMEA104062427) | human gut metagenome | biome: human gut; feature: human-associated habitat; material: faeces | place: Denmark | collected 2012-06-14 ...
ATTATATACCCCGCATATGAGAATACAGAAACACAAGCTGCCACTAAGCCAACCATCGCATTACCATTATTTGCGGCCAACTCTCCTAACGAAAGCAGAGCCGCACCTAACAAAGATATCAAAACAGCAAATAGCACCCAAAGCGACTTCTTCTCCCGAAAGAAAAACATCATTGCAAGAGCAACCACCAACGGATACATAAAATGAATGGTGGAAGCCACACCACTGGCTATATTCTGATAGGCAATAATCAGACTGAATGAAGTGATCGCCCGCAATAGGCTTAAGCCAAAGACAACTTTGAAGTCTTTTACGGATAAGCGGAAGTTACACCCGGAAAATAAGCCTAACACAGTCAGCACAATTGACGCTACCCCCCAACGATAGGAAAGTACTTCAAAAGCTGAAAATCCAATCATTAACAAAGTGACGGAAAAGAACGGAGCTAGCCCAAAAGTGGAGGAAGATACTGCCGCATAGAGTATACCTTTTATGCGATTCATGAGGTTTTTAACTATTCTGTTTTAATCGTTTATTTACAACTACAAAGATAGACTGATATTTCTTTAAGTGCAAAGATAAAATGGAAAGATTGACTTTATTTTCTTCTTGATGGCATGATAGACAGTATTGTTTATTTTCCTATATTTGCGACGACTAATATAGGAAAAATGAACTTAAGATGCAATATGCAAACGAACTTTACGATCAGAACAGCCCGACAATCCGACAGTGTTGAGCTAAGAGATTTGTACAAAAATACCGTACTTATAATAAACAGACGTGATTATTCACAGGAAGAAGTTGAAGACTGGGCTTCATGCGGAAATGATCTTTCTAAAATAGAGAAAATGATAGAAACCCATTACTTTATTGTTGCCGTCGACCAGCAATTACAAATCGTAGGTTTCTCTTCTATCACTTCGCAAGGATATCTACATTCAATGTTCGTTCACAAAGACTTTCAAGGTAAAGGCATTGCGACTATACTTTTGAAAGAAATAGAACGATATGCTATTGAACAGGGAATGGAACGAATTACATCAGAAGTGAGTTTAACTGCCCGCCCATTCTTCAAAAGACAAGGGTATACTGTGGAAAAGGAGCAGAAACGACAGGCTAATAAATTAAGTCTGACTAATTTTTGGATGCAAAAGACCTTGAATACTTAAAAAAACAAAGAAGGACTAGAAATCACTTTCTAATCCTTCCCCAATTTGGAGGTTCCTGGCGGATTCGAACCGCCGTACACGGTTTTGCAGACCGCTGACTAAGCCACTCATCCAAGGAACCTTGTCGTTAGCAATCTTTGTTTCTCGATTGCGGTTGCAAAGGTACGACATTTTTTTTAATCTGCAAATATTCTGCTATTTTTTTCTCACTTTTTCTGCATTTTTTTCGCAACCGTACTTTGGCTTGTTCTGCATAGACTTCATGGCGCAGTCCGAACTACAGCATTCACACGGATTGCTATTGTTCTTTATGCGCTTGAAATACTGAAAGATACGTATGCTTATCCATATGGTGCAGAGGCATACAATTGCAATAACTATAATTTGTTGTAACTCCATGCTTGATAAACAAATAATTTTAGGTTTAGGTTTATTAAACGATAAGACTTCCTATTTGAAATACAGTAAATGCAATAAGCCAAGCCAATCCAGTGGTGTATCCTGCTGTGAATATGGCCCATTTCCAACTGCCGGATTCTTGCTTGATTGCTGCGAAAGTGGCAATACAGGGGAAGTAAATCAATACAAACAGCATGTAAGCTAATGCAACCAGTGGAGTAATGGGGATGCGGTTAGAAAGATTCACATTTTCCACATCTCCTTCATTTGTGTATAATACTCCTAGTGTGCTTACTACCAGTTCTTTAGCCCCCACACCTGAAATAAGTCCGATTCCTAACTTCCAGTCAAATCCTAGCGGTTTGATAACAGGCTCTATGGCTTTGCCTATTTGTCCGATATATGAATTTTTTTGTTGCTCAGCCACGCTTTCGTAAGCATCATGTTGTGGATAATACCCTAGAAACCAGATAATAATTGAGGCAATCATGATAATGCCTCCCATCTTTTTCAGATATTGTGCTCCTTTTTCCCATGTATGGCGCATGATACTTTTAGAGGTAGGCATACGATAGGGGGGGAGTTCCATCACAAATGGAGAATCTTCTCCTTTCACCAGAAATTTACTGAAAATACGGGCCATTATTACTGCCAATAAAATGCCTGCTGTGTAGATGCAAAGTAGCATAAAGCTGGCGCAGTTAGGGAAAAAAGCACCTATCATAACTAAATATATGGGAAGACGAGCACTACAGGACATTAAAGGATTCACCAACATGGTGATTAGTCTAGACTTTCGGTCTTCTATAGTACGTGTTGCCATTATGGCAGGTACATTACAGCCGAATCCCATAATCAGTGGAATAAAGGACTTGCCATGCAGTCCCATCCGATGCATTATTTTATCCATGATAAATGCAGCGCGTGCCATATACCCCGAATCTTCCAATATAGAAATAAAAAAGTATAATATGAGGATATTCGGCAGGAAAACGATAACACCGCCCACTCCACCGATAATACCATCTATCAGTAAGTCTTTCAAAGGACCTTCAGCCATATTGTTCCGTATCAGGTTGCCCAACTGGTCTACTAGCCATTCAATACCTTGCATAGGGTAGTCACCCAAAACAAAGGTTCCCTCAAACATGATGTAAAGGAACAGGAAAAAAATAGGATATCCCCAAATGCGATGTGTCACAATACTGTCTATCACGCGGGTTGTTTGTTCTTTTTCCAAATGATTGTCGGTGAATGTTTCCTTCAAAGCTCCGGTAATAAAACCATATTTAGCATCCGTAATAGCTTGCTCGCTGTCTTCGTTCATCACTTTACGGATACGTAAGGTTTCCTTGTTGCGTATCGCTATAATTTCTTTGCCATTAGGCAGTGTAGAGATGAAATTTTCTATTTCCTTATCGTTTTCCAGTAATTTGATAGATAGGAAGCGGGTGGAGTATTTATGGCGTATGTCTTCGTTTTGACTGATTGCTTTTTTTACTTCTTCGATACTGCGCTCCAGTTCAGGACCGTGGTTAATGTGAATATGGCGCATATATCCGCGTGGGCGGGCATCTTCCTCTTCTTTGTGGCTTCCGAATTCGTGGTCGGGTACATAGGTTTTGTGCCAGTCTCTCAGATCTTCCAGAATTTCAGAACGTATTTCGCCCTTTTGTGACAGGAAATCCCCGCCTTCGTAAATACCGATGATAACATGGAACAGTTGGTCTATGCCTTCACCCCGCCGGCAGACAGTAGGTATCATAGGCACTCCGATCAATTGGCTTAACTTGATGTAATCCAGTTTGTTGCCGCTGCTTTCCAGTTCGTCATACATATTCAGTGCGATGACCATACGCACATTCATGTCAATCAATTGGGTGGTAAGATAGAAATTACGTTCCAGGTTGGAAGAGTCTGCCACATTGATGATTACATCCGGAGTTTCTTCAATGATATGTTTGCGTACATAAAGTTCTTCCGGAGTATAGGCTGAAAGAGAATAGGTTCCGGGTAAATCTACAATACGGAAATGATAACCTTGGAAGTCGAAAAAACCTTCTTTGGCATCTACTGTCACACCACTGTAGTTTCCTACATGTTCATGGGCGCCGGATGCAATATTGAATAGCGAAGTCTTTCCACAATTAGGATTACCTACTAAGGCTACATTGATTGTACGGCGTTTGCCTTTTGCCAGTGCCACCAGTTCTGATTCGGACACGGGTACATCTTCTGTTATGGAACCATGGTAAGGGTTCTGCATCGTGCGTGCTTCCTGCTCGCTTACCACCTCAATCATATCTGCCTCTTGTCTTCGGAGAGAGATCTCGTAACCTAGTAGTCTGTATTTTATAGGGTCTTTCAAAGGGGCGTTCAAGATTACCTCTACGGTTTTTCCTTTAATAAAACCCATTTCAACGATTCGCTTGCGGAAACCACCGTGACCTAACACCTTGACTATTACGCCTTTTTCTCCTGTTCTTAATTCGGATAAACGCATCTTGTTTTAAATTTTTCGCAAAGATAAGTTATTACTTAGAAGTATGCAAACTATTTAGATTGTTTTTAAATAAAGAACAGGCACTTTGTTTTTGTCTTGCAGAACCCTTATCTTTGTGTCATGTTTCATTGGAATATTCAGAAGTATATAGAGGAAAAACAACTTTTCACTTTGCATGATAAGGTGTTAGTGGCATTGAGTGGCGGAGCGGATTCGGTAGCTTTGTTGCGTGTCTTGCTTGTTTTAGGGTATCATTGTGAGGCTGCCCATTGTAACTTCCATCTTCGTGGTGAGGAGTCCGATAGAGATGAAAGGTTTGTCAATGAGTTGTGTAAAGGGCTGGGAGTGACTTTGCATGTTACTCATTTTGATACAGTCGCTTATGCTTCAAGGCATCATGTTTCTATTGAGATGGCAGCTCGCGAAATGCGCTATGATTGGTTCGAACAACTGCGTAAGGAGAGGGGGATGGCTGTTATTGCCGTAGCCCATCATCGGGACGATAGTGTGGAAACTTTTTTATTGAATTTGATACGTGGCGCGGGAATCAATGGCTTGAAAGGTATCAGTCCGCATAACGGCTGCATTGTACGGCCTTTGTTGGAGGTGAGCCGTCAGGATATTTTGGATTATTTGCGTTGTTTGCGTCAAGGTTATGTTACAGACAGTACCAATCTGCAAGATGAATATATGCGTAATAAAATCCGTCTGAATATTCTTCCGATGTTGCGTGAGCTGAATCCTTCTGTCAGTGAAAGTATAGCTGAAACATCCAGACGTCTGACTGATGTTTCTCTTATATATAATAAGGAAATAGAGGCGGGGAAAGAAAGGGTGATGGAAAAGTCCGGCCATATTCTTATTTCTCGTTTGATGGAAGAGAGTGTTCCGGCGGCTTTGCTGTTTGAGATTCTTCATCCGTTAGGTTTCAATTCCGTTCAGGTAGGAGATGTATTCCGCAGTTTGTCTGCCCAGTCGGGAAAAAGATTCGTTTCTGCCGGATGGGAGGTGCTGCGCGACAGGACGGAGCTGATTATTCGCAGGAGGAAGCCGGCGGATGAGGAAGTGGAGGAAAATGTGCCCCCATTCCGGCTTGCAATGGAAACGCAGGAAATAATGCCGGACTTTGTCATTCCCAGGAATAAGAATACGGCCTGTTTGGATGCGGACAAGGTGGTACTACCTCTCACGGTGCGTAAATGGCGGCAGGGGGATAAGTTTGTTCCTTTCGGAATGAAAGGGAAAAAGAAGGTCAGCGATTATCTGACAGATCGTAAGTTTTCTCTTTTCCAGAAAGAAAATCAGTATGTGGTTTGCTCAGCAGACCGGATTGTATGGCTGGTAGGAGAGCGTAGCGATGACCGTTTCCGGGTGACGGAAGATACGAAACGGGTACTGATTATACGGCAGTTGGAAGATAAGTAGAATTTTTTCTTTCCTGCTTTTTCATGAATGGCAGGGAATGTTTCCTGAAATCTTGTAGCAAAAATCCGCGAATCATGCAACAAGATTTCAGAAATCATGTAGCAAGATTCGCGGATTTCAGATGGAGCTTCCCGGTATTATTTGCAATACTTCTGTATCAGTCCGTCTACCACTTCATCGCCCAGTTCTTTTGCTTTGGCAAAATTTGCACAGGCTTCTTTGTTTTTCTTTAATTGTATCTGGCAGTATCCCAGCATACGATATGCGGCTGCGGCTTTCGGGTCTAAAGAGATAGCCTTTTCCAATGCTTCTATTGCTTCGTTATGTTGCCCTACACGTAGATGCACCGAACCTTTTTCCACCCACATGGCTACATCCTCAGGAGTCATTTCTACTGCTTTATTAATGTCGTTGATAGCTTGCTGATACATTTTACATTGTATTTCCGCCTGTTCGCGTTGCAGATAAAAGGCGGCTGTAACGCGTCCACCGATGGCATCATAAAAAGTATCATAATCTATTACCGCTTCACGGTATTTGCCTGTCTGGGCTTTTATCTCTGCCCGTTCATAGAAATAAGGAGCCGCTTCCGATGTATAAGGCTTGGTGAAACGTGCCACAGCACTATCCATCAAGGCAATAACCTCGTTCATATCTGTTCCTTCAATCAGTTGTTTGGTTTTGGCTGCCGAGTAAAATGTAGCGGCAGAGGCTATGGAAGACTGGTTCACTTTTTCATAAGCGGCGTATGCCTCAGGATATTTTTTCATAGCAAACAGAATGTCTCCCTCCAATTGTGTGTAAATGGGTTGGTTGTCGGCCTGCATGGCATCATGAATAATGGAGAGAGCTTTGTCGTAACTCCAGTCACCGTATGGTTTCTTGTCACCTAAAGAGATGGTGTACGAATAAATTAATTTAGCGATATTATATTGCGTTTCACTCTTGTTGGCTGTCACTTCCAGTGCTTTCTTCAGGTCGGCATCTGCCAAAGCGTTGTGTTCATCATCATTAAAGCCCATATAAGTAGTGGCACGGCGTATATATCCGTCCGCGCTGTTGGGATATTGTTCCAGGAAATCGTTTAATGTGGTGATATATTCGTCCTGATTTTGTTGTGAAGATGCCATGAACAGGTACACCAGTGCTTGGTCTTCTGTTTCGGGCAGTCCTTTTTTGATACCGATTTTATTCAGTGACATGTCGTTCAAAGAAAGGGCGGTGATGCTCAGCGAGGCACCGTATGTAGCTCCGATGGCATAACTTTCCTTGGCTTCATCCGATGCGTTTTTTTGGATTAAACCTAATACTTCTCCATTGGCATTCATAATAGGGCAACTTACTGTTTTTTCGTTGGTTGTCATTGCCAGTGTATAGTAATATGCCTTGTCGCCGATGGTGTCTACTTTGGTGACGGTCCCTGTCTGGCAGGTTGCCGCTTTTTGAGTCGAGTAGGGTAGCAGATAGACTGTTTCACCTACCGATGCCGGCTGTGATGCCGATTTTAATGCTATGGTCTTTTTATCGGTTTCAGTATTAAATTTTACGATGTCATACATGGAGTTGGCTCCCAAGATACGCAATACAGGCAATTCTTTACTGTCCGCATTAATGATTACTGCGCGTTCGGCTCCTTCAAACAGGGTATAATCGGATAATGCCGTTCCATTTTCATTGATATAGAATCCATTTCCTGTATTCTTGATTTTGTTATCTTTATCGTATGTAACGATGGAAAAAACGGCTTTTTTAGCTTTGCCGGCCCACTTGGGGGTTGCTTGTGCATAGCTTAGCTGGGCGGCTATGCCGCATGCCAGTATCAAAAGTACTTTCTTCATGATATAGTTAGTTGTTTGTTAACGATGATACGGTATTTATAAAGCGGATGCCGTTTTGTCTTCTGTGAAGCCGCGTTGCTTTACAGCTTCATAAATCAGAATACCTGCAGCAACCGATACGTTCAATGATTCTATTTTACCCATTAACGGTATTTTGATCCATTCATCGCACAGGGAAAGGTGTTCGTAGGGAACACCTGTGTCCTCGGCTCCCATAATGATACATACAGGGTCTTTATAGTTTGCTTTGGTGTAATCATAATCACCTTTTTCCGTGGCTGCTACAATCTTGAATCCGCAGTCTTTCAGATACTTGATGGTATTAGTCAGATTTTGTTCGCGGCATACGGGAAGAGTGTGCAGAGCTCCTGCTGATGTTTTCATTGCGTCGGCATTGACACTGACACTGTTTTTCGAGGGAATAATAATGGCATCTGCACCGGCACATTCGCAGGTACGGGCAATGGCTCCGAAGTTACGTACATCGGTAATTCCATCCAGCATGACGAATAGGGGTGTTTTTCCTTCTTCAAACAGGAAAGGTACCAGATCTTCTGTTTTCTGGTAGGTGACAGAGGAGATGAATGCTACAACTCCCTGATGGTTTTTCCGGGTAATACGGTTAATACGCTCCACGGGTACACGCTGAACAGGGATGAGGGTCTTTTTCAAGCAGGTAAACAGTTCTTTGGACAGTTCGCTCTGTATATCTTTCTTCACCAATACTTTATCTATCTCTCTTCCGGCTTGTATGGCTTCAATAACAGCGCGTACACCGAAAATCATTTCATTCTTTTCTAACATATTTAATAAGTGGTTAATGGTTAGTGACAGGTGGTTAGTGGTAATTGGCACTAGCCACTTATCAGCGCCTTTGCATTGTTCAGGGCTGCCTCTGTCAAGGTAGCCCCACTTAGCATATTGGCAATTTCTTTTACTCTTTCTTCATCAGTCAGGCGGCGGATGTGGCTGTTGGTGCCTGTTTCCGTATCTTCCTTATATACTTTATAATGAGTGATGCCGCGTGCTGCAATCTGGGGCAGGTGGGTGATGCTGATGACCTGACGGTTTTGTTTTCCCATCTCCTGCATGATGAGCGCCATTTTCTCGGCGATGGAACCGGAAACTCCGGTGTCTATTTCATCAAAGATGATAGTAGGCAGTTTCACAGCTCCGGCTATCATGGCTTTCAGCGAAAGCATGACACGGGCAATCTCACCACCCGATGCTACGGAAGCTACATTTTGTAATGTTCCATTCTTGTTGGCCGAAAACAGGAATGTCACACTGTCCATCCCTTTACTGTCCGGTTCCTTGCGCGGATTCAGTTCCACCACAAAGCGCACATTGGGCATACCGAGAGGAACCAGCAGGCTTTGCATCTGTCTTTCAATGTGCTTGCCCGATTGGGAACGGAGTTTTGTCAACACAGCAGCTTGCTTTATCACTTTGTCATATAGCGTTTCTTTTTGGGCGGTAAGTTCTGCTATACGGTCATCAAAAGAAGTGATGGCGTTCAGCTTCTCATGATAGTCGGTTTGCACGGCTATCAATTCCTCTATTGTTTGTACGTGATGCTTCTGTTGCAAAGAGTAGATTAAGTTCAGGCGTTCATTTACATAATCCAGACGGGTGGGGTTGAACTCCACTTCCTCCTGTGCGCCTGCTATTTCATGCGACAGATCTTTCAGTTCTATGTAACAACTGTCTAAACGCCCTATCCATTCCTGGGCACGTGTGTACACTCTCGCTATGTTATGCAGGGTTTGCATACATTCTTTGGTAGCGGATAACAGGCTGGCATCTTCCGAAGCCATTATTTGGTCCACTTTGTACAAACCCGCTTTTATCTCTTCGGCATGATTCAAGGTTTCGGCTTCCTGTTCCAGTTCGGTTTGTTCTCCTTCCTGAAGGTTTGCATCATCCAGCTGTTCCAGTTGGAACCGGATGTAATCTTCATCCTTCCGGCTTTGCTCGGCTTGCGTTATGAAGTCGGCCAGCTGTTTGCATACGTTTCTGTACTCGGTATAAATATCCTTGTATGCTGAAAGTTCGTTGTCATCTTGTGCCAGGATATCCAATACATTCAATTGGAATCCCTCACTGTTGAGCAACAGGTTTTGATGCTGGCTATGTACATCTATCAGTTTCTCGCCCAGTTCCTTCATCTGCGCCAATGAGGCCGGAGTATCGTTTATGAATGCGCGGCTTTTACCTGATGCATATAACTCGCGGCGGATAATACATTCATCCGGATCATATTCCAAATCTCTTTGGGTAAAGAAAGGCTCCATCTGATAGGCGGAGATGTTGAAACGTGCTTCTACAATACATTTATTGGCGCCTTTCTTGATCGCTTTGATATCGGCCCGTTGTCCCAGTAACAAGCCGATAGCGCCTAGAATAATCGATTTACCGGCGCCGGTCTCTCCGGTGATGACAGAGAAGCCGGGGGTGAAACTGATATCCAATGTATCAATCAATGCATAATTCTGTATATAGATAGATTGCAGCATATTCTTGCTCCTTTTTAATAATTTGCTGATTTGTCAATTTGCTAATTTGCTGCGCTGTTGTATTCCGCATGGTAATTAGCGCATTAGCACATTGGCAACGTGGCAAATTAAGAAATTATTTATTATTTACCAGTCTGTCAATAATATCCCTTGCTACTTCCTGTTTGCTTTTCAGCGGATAAGGAGTTGCTCCCTGACGGTCTATAATCGTTATTTTGTTGGTGTCACAACGAAACCCGGCTCCTTGGTCGTTCAATGAGTTCAGTACAATGAAATCAAGGTTCTTACGTTCCAGTTTTCTTTGTGCATTTTTTGTTTCATCATTTGTTTCCAAGGCAAATCCCACTAATGTCTGTCCGTCTTTTTTCCGGTTTCCCAGTGCGGCGGCAATGTCTTGTGTGGGTTTCAGTTGCAGTGTTAAATTATCTTTCTCTCTTTTGATTTTATGACCGGCTACGGTTTCCGGGGTAAAGTCGGCCACTGCCGCACACAGGATGCCGGCCGAAGCTGTAGGAAACTCGCGGATGGCGGCTTCGTACATTTCTCCGGCACTTTCCACATCTATGCGGCGGATGTTAGGGTGATGGGCCTGAATCGTTACCGGTCCGCTGATTAGCGATACTTCCGCTCCACGTGAAGCGCATTCCTCGGCAAGTGCGAATCCCATTTTTCCTGAAGAATAATTGCCGATAAAGCGTACCGGATCTATTTTCTCGTAGGTTGGACCGGCGGTAATGACTACTTTCTTTCCGGCCATGTCTTGTTGTTTGGCAAAGAAAGCTTCCAGAATTTCCACTATTTTTTCCGGTTCTTCCATTCTGCCTTTTCCTACCAGATGGCTTGCCAGTTCCCCTTCTGCCGGTTCTATAATATGATTTCCGTAAGAACGGAGCGTGTCCAGATTCTTCCGGGTGGAAGGGTGTGCGAACATATCCAGATCCATTGCCGGAGCTACGAATACGGGAGCTTTCATTGACAGATAAGTCGTGATCAGCATATTGTCCGCTATTCCGTTGGCCATTTTACCAATAGTGGATGCGGTAGCCGGAGCGATAATCATGGCATCCGCCCATAGTCCCAAATCAACGTGGCTGTTCCATGTCCCGTCACGCTGGGCAAAAAACTCGCTGATAACAGGTTTGCTTGTTAATGCAGACAAAGTGATAGGTGTGATGAATTCTTTGCCTGCGGGGGTAATCACGACTTGTACTTCCGCTCCCTTCTTAATAAGTCCGCGAATGAGTATAGCCGCTTTATAGGCGGCTATACTTCCGGTTATACCTAGTACGATTTTTTTTCCTTTCATACTCATTTCATCATTCCCGATTCACGTAGTCTGATTTTTGTCAGTACGTTTTTCGTGTTCAGCGTAAAGTCACCGTTCAGTATCCAGCTGTAGTAGCCCGGATCTTTTTGTAATACTTCGCTGACCGACATTCCTTTGTATTTCCCAAAATTAAAGACTTCCACGCCTTTGTCATCATAAACAATGCGTCCGGCGAAATCTACGTTCTTGTTGAAACTTGAATATTCGGCTAGAAATGCCATATCGTTTTGCAATTCTTCCGGATAGCGGTCCAATTGGGATTTCAGTACTTCGTATGTGGCACGTGTGTCGGCTTCGGCTGTATGGGCATCTTCCAGATTCTTTCCGCAATAGAATTTATAGGCGGCAGACAGGGTGCGCTGTTCCAGTTTGTGATAAATCACCTGCACGTCAATGAATTTTCGTTTCATCATGTCAATGTCTACTCCTGCGCGCAGGAACTCCTCGGCCAGAACCGGAATGTCGAAACGATTGGAATTGAAACCGGCAAGGTCACATCCCTCAATGTCCCGGGCTATCTCTTTTGCCACTTCCTTGAAAGTAGGGCAGTCCGCCACATCTGCGTCATAAATACCGTGGATGGCAGAAGATTGTTCGGGAATATGCATTTCCGGATTGATACGCATGGTCTTCGTTTCTTCGTTGCCGTTTGGATACACCTTCAGATAGCATATTTCCACTATTCTGTCTGTGTTTATATTTGTTCCCGTTGTTTCCAAATCGAAAAAAACAATAGGATTCTTCAAGTTCAATTTCATTTTCAGCTTGTATTATATATTGTTTTTCCGCCACATGGTGGCGTGTCGTTTTTAGTCGTTCAGCATCATAGGCATCAGCAGCATCAGCAGGTCTTCTTTTTCTTCCTGTTCTACAGGAACAATAACACCCGCACGTGAAGGATCAGCCAGTTCGAAAAGTATTTCCTGTGCCGAGATATTGTTTAAAATATCGATCAGGAATGTTGATTTAAAGCCGATGCTCATGGGGCTTCCTGTATATTGGCAAGTCAGTGTTTCTTCTGCTGAGGTGGAGAAGTCTATGTCTTGTGCGGAGATCTGGATCTGATTTTCACTGAGGCGGAGTTTTATCAAACTGCTTGCTTGTGATGAGAATACAGATACACGGCGGAGCGCACTGATCAGCATCATGCGGTCAATGGTGGCCTTGTGCGGATTATCCTGCGGAATTACTGAATTATAATTGGGATAGCGTCCTTCGATAAGACGGCATATCATGCTGTAGTTTTCTAATGTAAACGTAGCGTTACGGTCGTCAAAATCAATTTGCACATCTCCTTGTTCTTTCGGCAACAGGTTCTTCAGCAGGGTTGCCGGTTTCTTGGGCAGAATGAAAGCGGCTTTTTCATCGCCGTGTGCCACAAATGTTTTATTGCGTACTAATTTGTGCCCGTCTGAGGCTACGAAAGTGATGTCTTCGGTAGTGATATCAAAATAAATACCATTCATTACCGGACGTAACTCGTCATCGGCAGTAGCGAACAAAGAACGGTTGATACCTGCCAGCATCACCGGAGCGCCCATTGTTACGTGTACCGCATTTGCGCCTAATGCGGGAGCCTGCGGATATTCGTCGGCATTTTGTCCCATCAGGCTGTATTTACCATTCTGATATTGTACGGTGATTTCCAGATTCTCTGTATTTACCAGGAAAGTCAGTGGTTGTTCGGGTATTTCTTTCAGGGCTTCGAGTATGGTTTTTGAAGAAACGGCAAAGCGTCCGTCACCGTCACTTTCATTTACTTCCAAAGAAGTGGACAGGGTCGTTTCGCTGTCAGAGGCAGTGAGCGACAACGTTCCGTCAGTCAGTTCCATTAAGAAACAATCAAGAATAGGTAACGAATTTTTGGAGTTGATTACTCGGCTAATAGCTTGTAAATGACTGAATAATCCAGTACTTGAAACGATGAACTTCATAGTTTTATATTATTATATTTATATTCTATATCTCTATATTCATTTAACTGCCAAAGTTACGAAAAGATTATGGTTCAAGCGCAAAAAATGGCGAAAAAATTAGTTTACTCGCAAGGAAAAGTGTACTTTCGTGGCGAATTTAAATAACGTAATATGGAATTAGCAGGAAAAGTAATAGCAGTCCTCGAACCGAGAGGAGGAGTTTCAAAGACAGGAAATGAATGGAAAGTACAAGAATACGTAATTGAAACGCATGATCAATATCCTAAAAAAATGTGTTTTGACGTATTTGGAGCAGATAAGATAGCGCAATTTAATATTCAGGCAGGTGAAGAGTTGAATGTGTTTTTTGATGTGGATGCCCGCGAGTGGAATGGTCGTTGGTTCAACAGTATCCGTGCGTGGAAAGTAGAGCGTGTGGGTGCCCAGGGACCTGTTGCACCGGATGCTCCGTTTCCTCCCATGAATGCTGCTCCCGCTGCACCGGTAGATTTTGCCGCGACAGACGAGAAGGATGATTTGCCTTTCTAGGGGATAGAGGATTCCCATAAACATAAATAAGCCGGCAGGATCCGTGAAAAGGATTTTGCCGGCTTATTTTATATAGTCTGTTTTTATGGTCATTCTCAATCATGGTGTGAAGTGTTGATGGGATATTTGCGTTCCATGAATTTCCATTTATCATCCGGTGTGGTATGATTACGGTGGAGTAAATTAGGGATATTCAGTAAATGTCTCTAAAAAATAAGATGGCATATGAAGATGATAG
>ERZ1106943.2913-NODE-2913-length-13874-cov-6.115276_pt1 | contig 13874 bp, 9 predicted proteins | sample MGYA00403671_ERZ1106943 | MGnify/ENA primary metagenome ERZ1106943 (study PRJEB35170, sample SAMEA104062427) | human gut metagenome | biome: human gut; feature: human-associated habitat; material: faeces | place: Denmark | collected 2012-06-14 ...
GTATAATTTTTACTAAAATCATTAATTGTTTTTCGTAAAACGGGGAAACTCAAATTTATTTTTTATTGAATTCAAACTAATTTGTGATAATATGAACATAGAGGTAATAAAAATGGACGATTTGAAAGAAACTATTGGTAAAAACATTCAGTATTTGCGTAAAGAATCGAATATGACTCAACAAGATTTAGCGGATAAATTAAATTATACCTCTAAAGCAGTCTCTAAATGGGAACGTGGTGAGTCTATGCCAGAAATAGAAGTTTTAGCGGCTATTGCCTCATTATATAATGTAACTGTGGATTTTTTACTTCATGAAGATAGTAAAACACATAAAAAGAATTATGTACCTAGTGAGGTCAAAGATAAAAATAAAATACTTGTTACAGCATTAGTGGTTACCATCGTTTGGACAATTATGGCCATAGTATTTGTTTATACTATGCAAAATAATGGTAAAACGCTATGGCAATTATTCGTTTGGGCGATTCCTTTATCTTTTTTAGTAATTGCTATTAGTTTAAGACAATATAAACGAATTGATCAAATGATTGTATTAAGTATATTTTTGTGGACATTATTATTAGCGTTCTTTATTCAATTTCAATTTGAAATACCATTGATTTTCCTTATTGGAATACCAGCACGATTAGCGTTATTTATTTGGTCGAAAATCATCAAGATAAACTAAAAAAATCCTCAAGTCGCAAAGGGCTTGAGGATTTAATTTTATTTAAAGATAAATCCGTTATCAAAATCGATGGTAACTTTGGAGTTGGTCTCAATCTCTCCAGCAATAATCTTACGAGATAATGGAGTTTCGATTTCTTTTTGAATGAATCTTTTAATTGGTCGAGCACCATAGATTGGATCGAATCCTTGATCAACAATTGCATCAATTGCTTTATTGGTTAAAGTTAATTGAATTTGAAGTTTGGATAATCTAGTTTCAAGATTGTTAATAAATTTAAGAACAATCTTACCAATAATATCTTTAGTTAATGGGTTAAAGAAGATGATATCATCAATACGATTTAAGAACTCTGGTTTAAACCTAGATTTTAATTCGTTTTCTACTTTTTCTTCGTTTTCTTTAGTGACACCATTAAGCAAATACTCAGAACCGATATTAGAGGTCATAATAAGAATAGTATTTTTAAAATCTACAACACGGCCCATTGAATCAGTTAAACGACCATCATCGAGTACTTGTAATAAGATATTAAAGACATCAGGGTGGGCTTTTTCAATTTCATCAAGTAAGACAATTGAATATGGTTTTCTTCTTACAGCTTCAGTAAGTTGACCGCCTTCTTCATATCCGACATATCCTGGTGGGGCACCTAGTAAACGTGATACAGAGAACTTTTCCATATATTCAGACATATCGATACGAACAATTTGATCTTCGCTATCGAATAAGTTTTCCGCTAGCGCTTTAGCGACTTCAGTTTTACCAACACCAGTAGGTCCTAAAAATAGGAAACTACCAATTGGACGATGCTCATCACTAATACCAGCACGTGAACGTAAGATTGCGTCGCTAACTTTTTTCAAAGCATCATCTTGTCCGATAACACGTTTTCTTAAGTTATCTTCTAGATGTAATAATTTTTCAGATTCAGAAGTATTAAGTCTAGAAACTGGAATACCAGTCCATTTAGCTACAACTTCGGCAATATCGCTTTCATCAACTACTTCATCAAGCATTCTACCTTCTTTAACTTTATTAGCGTCTTCTTTAATAAGTTTTTCTAAATCAGGTATTGTTTGATATTGTAATCGAGCGGCTTTTTCAAAATCAGCATTAGACAAAGCTTTGTTAAGTTCAATCTTAGCTAATTCAAGATCTTTCTTAGCGTTTTTGGCTTTGTATAATTCATCTTTTTCTTTTTGCCATTTAGCAGTTAATTCAGTTTGTTTTTGGGTTAAGTTAGCAATTTCTCCATCCATTTCTTTTAATCTTTTAATAGAAGCATCAGAAGTTTCTTTTGCTAAGGAAACACGTTCGATTTGTAATTGCATTAATTTTCTTGATATTTCATCAAGTTCAACTGGCATAGAGTCAATTTGCATTCTTGTTGCAGCGCAAGCTTCATCAATTAAATCGATTGCTTTATCTGGTAAGAAACGATCAGAAATGTAACGATTTGATAAGGTAGCAGCAGCCACAATAGCAGAGTCAAGAATTTGTACACCATGGTGTGATTCAAATCTTTCTTTTAAACCACGGATGATGGAAATAGTATCTTCAACAGTTGGCTCATCAACCATAACTTTTTGCATACGACGTTCGAAAGCAGGATCTTTTTCAATGTATTTACGATATTCATCCAAGGTAGTAGCACCAATACAATGTAATTCACCACGGGCTAACATAGGTTTTAACAAGTTAGCAGCATCCATAGCGCCTTGAGTTTTACCAGCACCAACTAGTAAGTGGATTTCATCAATAAACATAATGATTTGACCATTAGATTTAGTAATGGTATTAAGAACAGCTTTTAAACGTTCCTCGAATTCACCTTGGTATTTTGCACCTGCAATAAGCGCACCCATATCAAGTTCGAAAATAGTTTTATCTTTTAAAGAGAAAGGTACGTCGCCTTTAAAAATACGCCAAGCTAGACCTTCCACAATAGCGGTTTTACCAACACCAGGTTCACCAATAAGAACTGGGTTGTTTTTGCTTTTACGAGACAATATTTGCATTACATGACGGATTTCTTCGTCACGTCCAATAATAGGGTCAATTTTGCCTTTAGCAACATCGCTAGTTAAGTCACGGCCATACTTTTTAAGTACTTCATACGTTTCTTCAGGATTTGCGTTATTCACTTTATTACCCCCTCGTATTTCTTCAATTGCTTTCATAAATTTATCTTTATCAAAATTTATGACTTTTTTCAATTTACTTACAATGGAATGTTTATTATCAAATAATGCCAAGATTATATGTTCGACCGATAGATATTCATCACCAAATCTTTTCTTATAACCATCTGCATCATTTAATAATGATGACATGTTGTTTGATAAGTAAGGATTTGTAACATTTGATGATGACACACTATGATTGATATAATCATCGATTATATCTTTTACACTTTGTTTATTAACATTAACTTTGCTCATGATGTTAAGTAACATTGAATCGCTATCTTCATATAATGCTAATAAAAATTGTGGAACATCAATTTCATTGTTTTGATGTGTGCGTGCTACATCACTTGCCACATTAATCAACTTAATTACTTTTTCAGTCATTTTATCATCCATAACAATCACCTCTTTTAGCACTCTTGCTATCTAAGTGCTAACTATAGTATATACTTGATTTTAGCAATGTCAATAGCAGAGTGCTAATTTTTTGCAAAATTTATTTTCCTTTATATATTTATTATTGTCAGCGTCTTTTTATCATGGGAATTTTTATCATGCAAATTTTTGTGCTTGATTATCATCAGGCATATTGATACAATAATTATATGCCTGCGTGGTGGAACTGGTAGACGCAATGGACTCAAAATCCATCGGTTAACAGCCATGCCGGTTCGATTCCGGCCGCAGGCACCATATCGAAACAACTGTGTTGATACGAGAGATTATTCTTAAATCAGCACTTTTTCTTTATTTTTAGGCATTTTTGCTAGGGTTCAAGTCCTGTTATTAGTAAAATTGCCTATTTTTTTATTGCATTGGATTGGATTTATTCAACTTCATAAAAAAACTTTAGTGTATTTTCACACGATAGGTATACGATTGCTCACCTTTCGTGTCATTCGTGTAAATAACATATTTCTTTTATAAATAGGTTTATTTTTAATAATTATTCACCTTTTTTATTGGATGGATAAAAAAAATTTGAAAAAAGGTGTTCAAAATGAAGATTTTTGTCCCTTATCTATTGAAGGAGGAAAGTTATATGGTTAATGAAGAAGTTATTAAGCTTAAAATTGAAGGAAAATCCTACAGTGAAATTTCAAGAATCTTAGGAGTAAATGAGTCTACAGCTAAAACTATTTATAATAGATTTAAGAATAGTCATCCTGAATCATTTTGCCCTATGTGTTCAAAGTTCTTAATTCAAACTAAAGGACATCGCCAGAAAAGATTCTGTTCTAGTAAATGTAAAGACCATTATTGGAACTTAATGAAAAACCAAAAGAATAAGTAAAGAAACATATGAGAGACTAGCCAATATTTAAACTGTCTAGTTTTTCATTTTTTTATGTTCTCTAACCAATCTAAAGAACGTACCTCTAGATACTCCTATAAGTGATGCTGCTTCAGTATTTGTTGTTTCATGATTTATATATCTATCTAATATATCATTGGTGTTAGGTGGCGTGACTACTTTTGGTCTACCAAACTTAACACCTTTTTCTTTTGCGATTCTGATTCCTTCCATTTGTCTTTGCTTAATATTTGTTCTTTCGTTTTCAGCTACAAATGATAATACTTGAAGAACGATATCACTTATGAACTTACCAACTAGATTTTTACCTTCAATCCTAGTATCAAGTAGTGGCATATCAAGTACCTTTATATCAGCACCTATGGTTTTTGTAATATGAGCCCATTCCTCAAGTATCATATGATAATTTCTACCTAGACGATCTATTGATTTAACAATTAGTAGGTCATCCTTTTTTAATTTCTTAATTAATTTCTTGTAATTAGTCCTATCAAAATCTTTACCTGATTCTTTATCTACATAGATAAATTTATCTTCTACTCCAAATTCTTTAATTTCTACATACTGTCTATCGATATTTTGTTGTTTTGTTGAAACTCTAATATAAGCATAAATCAACTTAATCACCTCCGTATTATATACATCTATAAAACGCAAAATTTATCAAGTGATAAGCAATAAAAAAAGAGGTATCAAAAGCAATATAAAAATGTATACCTTTTGATACCTCAGATTATTTCACTAATTTAACAAAATTATATCACATATTTTCTAAAAAATCTCTATTTTAGGTAAATTAAACCTACTTTTTTCTATACTTTGATAAATTCCAATAATTTATAAGATTTGAGACTCTTTTATTTTTAACTTTGCATAAAGAAAGAGGTTAAGAAAAATGGATAAGGAAATTCAAATAAAAGCATTAGAAGAATCATTGAATTATATAAAAAATGGGCAAGAAATACCATATGAATTCAGGAAAATTCTTTTTCCTATTCAAAAAAAAGAGTATGAACTTGTATACGCTGGAAAAGAAAGTGAAGAACAAATTATATCTAGTGTTTTGTCTGTTCCTTTTCAAGAGGATAGGAAGTTTTGTTTTTCTGATGATTACACTGGATGGTCAAATAAGTTGATATTTGGAGATAATTTACAAGTTTTAAAAACACTAGTTGATTATAAAAAGAATGGATTATTAAAGAATTCTGATGGAACTGATGGCGTAAAATTGGTTTATATCGATCCTCCTTTTTCAACAAGACGTGATTTTAAGGCTAATGGAGAAGATCAAAAAGCATATTCAGACAAACTTGCAGGAGCAGATTTTTTAGAATGGTTGAGAAAAAGACTGGTTCTAATTAGAGAAGTTTTATCCGATGATGGTTCAATATATGTTCATTTAGATAACAAAAAAGTTGCATATGTAAAAGTGCTTCTTGATGAAATATTTGGTGAAAATAATTTTAGAAGTCAAATAACATGGGATACATCCATTCCTTATGTTGCTGGAAATAAATGGTTATCTAATAATTGGATTTATTCTCAGGCCACTATCTTATATTATACTAAATCTGTAGGTAATTATTTTTTTAATAAAGAGTTTTTGGATATAAAACAACCTTCCGGGGATATATCAAAAAAACCAGTCAAAGATGTATGGGTTGACATTGAAAATTTTGCAGGTTTTTTAGGTGCAAAAGATTATAAAACAAAGTATCCAACACAAAAGCCAGAGAAACTTCTTAATAGAATTATTTGTGCTTCTTCAAAACCTGGAGATATTGTTTTAGATTGTTTCGCAGGTTCTGGCACAACACTAGCATCCGCAGAAAAACTAGGTCGTAGGTGGATAGGAGTAGATGCAGGGAAATTGTCCATTTACACAATTCAAAAAAGAATGCTCCATATTGAGAAAGAAAAAAATTGCAAGAAGTGTAATCCTTTTATTTTATATTCTGCAGGGTTATATAATGAAACTAAATTAAATAAATTTGATGAAAATAATTGGAAACTTTTTGCATTACAATTATGGGGATGTATATCAGAAACAACAACCATTAAGAAGTTTGTCTTTGATGGAAAGAGATATGGGGATTTAGTCAAGGTGTTTACGCCTCATGAATTAAAAAAATTAGGTGCTAAGATTTCTATTGAAACATTAAATGCGATTTATGATAGAGTAGGTGAAAGTGCAGGGAATAATATTTTTATTATTGCACCGAAAGGATCTTTTTTGTTTGCTGAAGATGAGATTCAAATAAAAAATGTTGTTTTTAATGTTTTGAGAGTGCCATATTCTTTATTAGCAAAGTTTACAGAAGATTTTTCTATAGCTTTACAGCCATCAAACTCTTCTAATGTTAATGAGGCAGTTGATGCTGTTGGCTTTGATTTTATACAACCACCACATGTTATTTATCATATTGATAATAACCAACTAATTATAGATTCATTTACTAGTACAAGTAGAATAAAAGGTGAAGAAAAGTCTGATTTAGCATTAATACTAATAAATTATAATTACGATGGTCATACTTTTGTTTTAGATGATTTTTATTATAAAAGTGATAATTTTCCAAATAATATTTTGAAAATTAACTATGATAAATTTACAGATAAAACGATGATTATTTTTATAGATTCGGCTGGAAACGAAAGGAGAATTATAAATGAGTAATGGCGTTTACAAAGTAAATGAAAAAGATTTGGTTTTAAAAGTATCTAATTCTATAGATCCATCAAGATGGGACGAGAGTAAATATTACAATTTTATAAATGAACTTAGCAAAAATAGAGTATATCAAAGAGATGCAATTTTGACAGCTTTAAGATTTTTTTGTGGAGGTAAATATAACTCTACTTATGAATTAGCTGAAGAAAACTTTAATAATAATGAGAATATTCGAAATACTTATGGAACATTGAGAAATTTTATTTCAAAGCTACATTTTTCAAATAAGTTTTCTGCAAACATTGATTTAGCAACAGCAACTGGAAAAAGTTGGGTTATTTACGGTATTGCTTCAATAATGCTTGCGTGTAATGCGGTAGATCAAGTCCTAATATTAGTACCAAGTGTTACCATTGAGGAAGAGTTGACAAAAAAAATCAAATCACTTGCAACTGATTCCCAGCTGTCTAGTCTTTTATCTGGTTTTATTCCAAAAATAATTAATGGGTCTTCAACTATTTCTAATGGTAGTATATGTATAGAAAATAGAGATGCAATTTATAAAAATGCAAGAACTTCTATATGCGATAGTCTTGCTGGAAAGGGTGACAGGACTTTAGTAATATCAGATGAAGCACACCATATATATTATAGCGAGGAAAATCAGTGGAAATCTTTCATTGAAAAAATATCATTTAAGTTTATTTTAGGTTTATCTGGAACATGTTATTATTCTGACAATGTTTATTTCACAGATGTTATTTATCGTTATTCTTTGAAGTCTGCCATAACAGAAGATAAAGTTAAGCTGGTTGAATATGTATCTGAAAGCAATGTTTCATCTAGATCTGAAGATAAGTGGAATGTAATTATTAATTCACACGAATATATAAAATCTCAAATTCCTATTTTACCATTATCTGTCGTGATTACAGCAAATATAACATCATGCGATAAAGTTGCGAAAGAATTCAAAACTTTTTTAATGAATAAATATTCTTTGTCAGAATTCGAAGTAAATGAAAAAATTCTTGTTGTACATTCAAAATCTAGTGCTATAGATAAAATCAGATTAAAAACAGTGGATGATATTAATAATAGAATAGAATGGATTTTTTCAGTATCAATGTTGACTGAGGGATGGGATGTTAAGCGAGTTTTTCAAATTGTTCCACATGAAGAACGTGCATTTAACTCAAAACTTTTGATATCTCAGGTGCTTGGAAGAGGATTAAGAGTACCATTAATGTGGAATAATTCATTATATGGTAAGCCAAAAGTAGTGGTTTTTAATCATGCAAATTGGGCAAATAGTGTTAAAAAATTAGTTGATGAAGTTCTAGAAATCGAGAAAAAAATTACTAACACAGTGATTGATGATTCAAATTATAATTTTAATTTACTTAATGTTGTTTATTCATCAAATAAAACTACTAAAGAAATTAAAATGAATGGAACATATAGTTTATTTGAAAAAGGATATATTAATCTTCCAACAATGTCTAATATTGAAAACATAGAAACAAAATTTTCTGATGTTGTCGCTGGGAATGAAAGAGTATGGAATACATCAATTTCTCATAAAACTTATACAATATACCAATTGGCAATAATTATGTGGAATAGATTTGAAGATATTCCAGATGATAACAATGAGGGGTTATCTAAAAAATATCAAAATGAATGGAATGTTGAAAGACTGAAACAAATGATACAGTTATCACTTGAAAAATCAGGAAATACAATTATTACCGAAACTATAAAGCAAAAGTTTCTTTCAGCTTTAGGCGTTTGTTTTAGACAAGGGAATTTAGTTGTGGATTACAATTTTTTGCCAGACGAATACAAAATTGTATCAACAAATCTTTTGCGCAAGGATACAGTAAGTGGAAGTTCATTATTAAGAGAAAAAGTTCTTTTTTGGACTGAGAATACTAAAAACTATCTATCGGAAGAAGGGAAAGAATTTTTTGAGGAAATTATAGATACAACAAATCAATATAGGCAATATAAAATAGATAATATTTATAATTTTAAAACACCTCAATCGTTTGTTGTTGCTGATAGTGATCCTGAAAAGAATTTTTTGAAAAAGTTAACTTCTTGTAATTTACCTTTGTTAAAAAGTTGGATTAAATCAAACAGCAGTGGATTTTATTCAATTGAATATTCTTGGAGAAAAGGAGAACATCCTCAAAGGGGTTCTTTTAATCCGGATTTCTTCATTAACTATAGCAATAAAATTATTATTGTAGAAATAAAAGGCGATGAACAAGTTTCATCTCCTGATGAAGAAAATATTGGTAAATATAAGTTTGCCAAAGCACATTTCAAAATTATTAATGATTACCTTACTAAGCAAGGAAATAATCAAAAATATTTATTTACAATGTTAACCCCTATGAGTTATGATGTTTTTTTTGAAAAGTTAGGTTCGGGTGATATTGATAATTTTATCAGCATGTTAGATAATGCAATAGAAAATAGTTAAAAAGCTTGATTTGTTGTGTAATAAATTTTATTTCATAATGATACTAATGTATGGGTGCACAAATGATACTAGGTGTGGACATTTCCTAAATATGGGTGCACAAATTGTATCATTTACCGAGTCCCAAGCCATATCGAAACAATAGGATTGATACTAATATCAGTTCTTTTTTCATTTTTAAGGGCTATTTCGCTTGTTTTAGGCATAAATCGATTAAATTTTGGCGAAATCGCTCTTTTTTCTTTGCTCTTTTTGATAGAGGTATTTTTATGAAAAGCACGAATCAATGATAAAAAGCATGCTCTCATAATCAAAAGCACGAATATTATATTTGTTTAGTGTCTGATTAATAAAACTTTCTGGTCGTTTTCTGGTTGTTTTCTGGCTGATATTGTATCAAAAATGCGAATTGTTGTAATTTAATATTTAAAGTAACCATCTATAAAATTGGTGAATAGATATTTTGAAAATAATACTAATTTAATGTATACTTTATTGTATACTTTTATATCAAAATATGGTATACTAATTATGGAATTAATGGAGGCGTTTTAAATGGACGTATTTAAAGATATTTTTGAAAATTTATTATCATTGAAAGACGAATATGAATGGCTGGATTTTAAAGAAAACTGGTTTTCTAAAGATGAAATTGGTGAATATATTTCCGCTATATCAAATGGTGCTTCTTTATGTGGTAAGGAAAATGGGTATATTGTTTGGGGAGTAAATGATAAAACAAAAAAAGTCGTTGGCACAAATATTAATTTTGATAGAGACATAGATTCAGAACCATACAAACATTATCTTGCAAGAAATCTTAAACCTAGCATTGCTTTTGATGTTGTTGAGTTTACTTATGATGGAAAACGCATCGTGATGATTATAGTACCATGTGCTAAATCAGTAAAGACAAAATATAAAGGCATAGATTATATTAGAATTGGTTCAAGTAAAGAAAGACTTGATAAGTATCCTGAATATGAAATTAAGTTAAATAACATATTGGTTAATGGTTTTCCTACCATTGTCAATACTCCAGCACCAGATTATGCTCAAGAACTTACGTTTGAAAAGCTATTTATATATTATGGAGCAAAAGGTATCAATTTAAGAAAAGATACATTTATTAAATCACTCAAATTAAAAACAAAGAATGGCCAATATAATATAATGGCTTATATTCTATCGGATCAAAACAGTATTCCTATTAGAGTATCAATTTTTAATGGCAAAGATAAAGCGTCACCATTGTTTTCTGTAAAAGAATTCGGCAACACTTGTATTATGTATTCGATGGATAAAATATTAGAATATGGAGATGCTATTAACATAATTCAAGCGGATGAAAGAGGAAGAATATCAGAAAGAATAGATGTCCCTTTATTTGATTATGATTCCTTCCATGAAGCAATTTTAAATGCTTTTATTCATAATAAATGGTTAACATTAAATGCTCCGCAGATAAGTATTTTTACAAATAGGATAGAAATCCTTTCTCATGGTGGATTAACTATTGATCAAGATGAAGAAGGATTTTATAGTGGCTCAAGCATTCCGGTTAATGAAGTACTTGCATCTATATTCTTGCAATTAAGAATAAGTGAACGTTCCGGAAGAGGCGTGCCAAAGATTGTAGCTGCCTATGGTAAAGATTCAATAAAAATAGAAAAAAATAGAATTACCGTAACTATTCCTTTTAAAAAAATTGGTGTTAATGGTTTTGAAATAGTATCCAATAAAGTATCCAATAAAGTATCCAATAAAACAGAGAAAAAAATATTAGAATTAATGAGAGATAATCCAAACATAACTATTCAACAAATAATGGTTAAAACAGCACTATCTGAACCAGGTGTCAAAAAGAATTTGAAACAACTTAAAGATAAAAAAATCATAAAGAGAATTGGATCAAAAAAGACTGGTTACTGGGAGGTCATCGACAAGTCATAAAATGAATCTATGAAACTATTCTTTTACAGTAATTAAGGATTGGTGGAAAAGTATTTAAATGCGTTTTAATGATGAAAAAAAATAAAATCAAGATGGGTGATTAACTAAAATTTACAAACACAAAAACTAATGAAATACTAATATGTGAAGTAATCAATATTTACAAATATAGTAGTTTTAAAGACCTCTATGAAAATCATAATGAAATTTCAATTGGATATAAAGAAGATGAAATAGTTAATCCAAATGATATGCTAAAGTATTATTCAAAAGAAAATGTTGATAAATATGGCGTGCTTGAAATTAAAATCATCTTAAAACGATAAATTTTCACAACAAAAGGGTACGAACTTTTTTGAAGGGATACGAAGTTGTATTAAATGTTATGTTTCTAGACATATTAGTAATATTTATAAAGACAAAGAATTAGATATTATTTTAATATGTGCGGAAAACGCACAAGTTCAAATTGAGAAAATAGAAAAGTTAATCATGCAACATTTGAAAGGAGCGTCGAGATTTCTACTCGACTATAGTTTATGGATGAATTTAAAATAGTAAAATTTGTTGATAATAGTTTTGAAATTGATGTTAGAACAGATATAAACAATGAAACCGTTTGGCTTACACAAAAAGAAATGGCATTATTATTTGAAGTGTCAATAGATAATATCAGTTTACATATAAAAAATATTTTGAAAGAAAATGAATTAGATATTTCAACTGTCGAGGAATCATCGATAGTTCAAATTGAAGGAAATAGAAAAGTTAATCGTACTATAAAAATTTATAATCTTGATATGATTATTTCTGTTGGGTATAGAGTTAAATCTCAAAGAGGTATTATTTTTAGAAAATGGGCTAATAAAATTCTAAAAGAATATTTAATTCAAGGCCATTCTATTAATAAAAAAAGAATAGAAGAGCTTAATAAAACAATTGATGTGCAAAACAAAAAACTTGTATCATCATTAAATATCGACCAAGAAACATTAGTTAATGTTATAGAAGAATATACTAAAGCTTTAGATTTATTAGATGACTATGATCATCAATGTTTAATTAAACCAAAAGGTAATGAAACATTATATAAATTAACATACTTTGATTGCAGAACAATTATTGATTCGATGAAGTTTAAAAATACATCATCGGTATTTGGTGTAGAAAAAGAAAAAGGAAAACTAGATGGAATTCTTGCTGCAGTTTATCAAAATGTTTTTGGACAAGAAGTTTATCCTTCATTAGAAGAAAAAGCTGCTCATTTACTATATTTTTTAGTGAAAGATCATCCATTTGTTGATGGATGTAAAAGAATTGCGGCAACATTATTTTTGGAATTTTTAAATAGGAACCACGCATTAATTAAAAATGGTAAAATAATAATATCAAACGATACATTAGTTGCAATTACCGTTTTAACTGCAGAATCAAAGCCGGTAGAAAAAGAAGTTATAATTAAACTTATAATGAATTTTTTAAGTGAAGAAAATTAACAAATAGTATTAAGATAAGTATTAATATTTAATAATGCTTACTATTCCATTTGATTATAATAGAAAAGTGGTAATAAAATTGGTGATAATCAATAACTGGGGGCATAAATTAAAATTTTCAATTTTTTGTATTTACTTCTTGCTATTATGTTTAAAATTTGTTAATATAATTAAGCGCTAAGGGAAAACAAGGACACTTAGCTCAGTTGGGAGAGCGTTTCCTTCACACGGAAGAGGTCGCAGGTTCGATCCCTGTAGCGTCCACCATTAGCAAACCCATGCCGCTTTAGCTCAACTGGCAGAGCAACTGATTTGTAATCAGTAGGTTGTTGGTTCGATTCCGATAGACGGCACCATCTTGTTTATTTGTGTACTTGTTTTCTTAAAACGATTACACTTTTTATTTAACTGGGCGTGTGGCGGAACTGGCAGACGCGCTAGACTTAGGATCTAGTGGCAAAACCGTGCAGGTTCGATTCCTGTCACGCCCACCAAATTAATTGAAATGTCCCCCAAAATTTCACCTAAATAAGGTAAGATGTTTGGAGGATTTTTTTTTATAAACTTTTCAGTATTTTGAATTTAATATTATATAAAAATACTATGATGCATTATTTGGTTAATATTTATTTCAATTACCAAATAGTAGGATTTCCGTTTACATAATGCCAGTAATGATATGAAGCATCTGTAGGTTTTGTTTTACTATAGAAGTATATTTTTGCAGATGGCAAAATAGAAAAACAATTCTCAAATGAATTATTGTTCCATTGGGTTGGTGTTCCTAGATAATATACTTCTTTTAACTTATAACATTTACAAAAAGCATAAGAAGCAATTGAATTTACGCTACTAGGAATTACTATACTTGTTAAATTTTCACACCCATAAAATGCATCTTTGCCTATCGATGTAACATTTTCCGGAATTGTTATGCTTTCCAAACTTTTGCAGTTAGCAAATGTAGATGCTTCTATCGAAGTTAAAGCATTAGATAATATTACATTTCTGTAAGCGAAAAAGATCGACCGTAATAGAAAAGAATCGAACAAGATATAGAATAGT
>ERZ1106943.2932-NODE-2932-length-13801-cov-3.453296_pt1 | contig 13801 bp, 9 predicted proteins | sample MGYA00403671_ERZ1106943 | MGnify/ENA primary metagenome ERZ1106943 (study PRJEB35170, sample SAMEA104062427) | human gut metagenome | biome: human gut; feature: human-associated habitat; material: faeces | place: Denmark | collected 2012-06-14 ...
ATAAAACAAAAAACAGCATAATAGACAAAGCAAATGCAAGAAACAAGCTTCCGGCAAGATATAAATACTTTTTAAACGTATCTTTCATATTAAATAATCCCTCACATATTCTATAAATAGTCAATTCATCCCCTGCTATTTCTAAAACTATATTAATATTACAGCATAACATAGTATCACGCAATGGAATTTTCAAAAATTTTTTAAAAAATATCAGGCAATATTAATAATATGCATATTGACACACACACAATATAGTGTTATATTGACTTTGTTAAAATAATAACAATCTTTTTTGGGCAGAAAATATTGGTTCTGCTGCAATTATAAGAAAAGGAATAATAACAAGGAGGATAAATCCTCTCCTCGCCATGAGGATATAGTGCATCAAAGATGCACATTAGGATTTTTGCTCCGCAAAAACAAGGAGGATTTTGTATGTCAGAAAAAATTATGTCGGGTACAGAAATTGTTGACACAGTAGACGCACTTGAAAAAAAAATTGATGAAGTGCGTAAAGCACAGCAGATTTTTTCAACTTACACACAGGAACAGGTTGATAAAATATTTACAGCGGCAGCTATCGCTGCAAACCAGGCCAGAATCCCACTTGCCAAAATGGCAGTTGAGGAAACAGGAATGGGAATTGTTGAGGACAAAGTAATCAAAAACCATTATGCTTCTGAGTATATTTACAATGCTTATCGTGACACAAAGACATGTGGCGTCATCGAAGAGGACTCAGCTTATGGAACAAAAAAGATTGCTGAACCAATTGGTGTTGTAGCCGCAGTAATTCCTACAACCAACCCTACTTCTACTGCTATTTTCAAGTCTTTAATATGTTTAAAGACAAGAAATGCAATAATAATAAGCCCTCATCCAAGAGCCAAAAAATCAACAATCGCAGCTGCAAAAGTTGTTCTTGATGCTGCAGTAAAGGCAGGTGCTCCAAAAGGCATTATAGGATGGATTGATATTCCGTCTCTCGAACTTACAGACACACTTATGAAAGAGGCTGATATAATTCTTGCAACAGGCGGTCCTGGAATGGTTAAAGCTGCATATTCATCAGGAAAACCTGCACTCGGTGTAGGTGCCGGCAACACTCCTGCCATTATTGATGAAACAGCTGATGTTGTTCTTGCAGTCAACTCAATCATCCACTCAAAAACATTTGACAACGGTATGATTTGTGCTTCTGAGCAGTCTGTTATTGTTGACAAAAAAGTTTACAAAGCCGTAAAAGATGAATTTATTGCAAGAGGCTGCCATTTTCTTACAAAGACCGAGCTTGACAAAGTCAGAAAAACTATCCTTATCAATGGCTCTCTCAACGCAAAGATTGTAGGTCAGAGTGCATATACCATTGCAAAACTCGCCGGAGTTGATGTATCACGTGAGACCAAAATTCTCATCGGAGAGGTTGCTTCTGTTGACTTATCTGAAGAATTTGCACACGAAAAGCTTTCACCTGTTCTTGCAATGTACAAATCAGACGATTTCAACGATGCAATAGATAAAGCTTCACATCTTATCGCAGACGGCGGATACGGACACACTTCTTCTATTTATATTAATTCAGAAACAGAAAAAGAAAAACTTGATATATTTGAAGAAACTATGAAAACATGCCGTATTCTTATCAACACCCCTTCTTCTCAGGGCGGCATCGGTGACTTATACAATTTCAAGCTGACACCTTCACTTACACTCGGCTGTGGCTCATGGGGCGGCAATTCAGTTTCCGAAAATGTCGGTGTCAAACACCTTCTTAATATTAAAACCGTTGCTGAAAGGAGAGAAAACATGTTGTGGTTCAGAGCACCTGAAAAAGTATATTTTAAAAAGGGCTGCCTTCCTGTTGCACTCAATGAATTAAAGACAGTTCTTGGCAAAAAGAAAGCATTCATAGTAACAGATCAGTTCCTCTACAAAAATGGCTACACAAAATGCATAACCGACAAACTTGATGAACTCGGTATTGTATACACAGTATTTTACGATGTTGCTCCTGACCCTACACTTGCATGTGCAAAGGAAGGTGCAAAAGCCATGAAGCTCTTTGAACCAGACTGCATAATCGCTGTAGGCGGCGGTTCAGCAATGGATGCCGGCAAGATAATGTGGGTTATGTATGAACATCCTGAAGTTGATTTCATGGATATGGCTATGCGTTTTATGGATATAAGAAAACGTATATACACATTCCCTAAAATGGGGGAAAAAGCTTACTTCATTGCCATTCCTACTTCATCAGGAACAGGTTCTGAAGTTACTCCTTTCGCTGTTATCACAGACGAAGAAAGCGGAATAAAATATCCTCTCGCTGATTATGAGCTTCTTCCAAAAATGGCAATTGTTGATGCTGATATGATGATGAACCAGCCAAAAGGTCTTACTTCTGCTTCCGGCATAGACGCACTCACTCATGCTCTCGAAGCATATGCATCTATTATGGCAACAGACTACACAGACGGTCTTGCTTTAAAAGCTATGAAAAATATATTTGAATATCTTCCTGCCGCATATGAAAATGGTCCGCACGACGCAAAAGCCCGTGAACAGATGGCTACAGCTTCAACCATGGCCGGAATGGCATTTGCAAATGCATTTCTTGGAGTATGCCACTCTATGGCTCACAAGCTCGGTGCATACCACCACCTTCCTCATGGTATTGCAAACGCACTCCTCATCACTGATGTAATGAGATTCAATGCTGCAGAAGTTCCTGCTAAAATGGGAACATTTTCACAGTATCAATATCCTCACTGCAAAGAACGTTATGTAGAATGTGCAGATTTTCTTCATATCAAAGGAAAAAATGATGACGAAAAATTTGAAAATCTTATTGCAGCCATTGAAGAGTTGAAGGAAAAAGTCGGAATCAAAAAGACTATAAAAGATTATGGCGTTGATGAAAAAGAATTTTTACGCACTCTCGACGAAATGACAGAAATGGCTTTTGATGACCAGTGTACAGGTGCAAACCCACGCTACCCTCTAATGAAAGAAATTAAGGCAATGTACCTCAAGGCATATTACGGAAAACCAGTCGAAATTGACGAATAAGAAAGGATGTGTTTATATGAAAAAATGCATTTCACAAAATAACTTAAAATCAGTTTATCTTGAAAATAATACCGCAATAAAAGTTTTTTCCAAAGATTATAACAAATCAGATGTTTTATATGAAGCATTAAATACTGCAAGAGTTGAAGATGCCGGAGTTAATATTCCAAAGCTTCTTTCTGTATCTGTAAACAATGGTCAATGGGAAATCACAAGTGAATATGCGGACGGCATAACTCTTACACAGCTTATAAAAGAGCATCCCGAAAAAACTGCTGATTATATCAAAAAAATGGTTGAATATCAGGTTGATTTTCAAAAGAAATCCAACCCGCTTCTCTTAAAGCTTAAAGATAAATTAATAAGACAGATTAATGACATTGAAACTCTTGATAGTTCTGTAAAATATGAACTGCTCACAAGACTTAATACGATGCCAAAGCACACAAAATTGTGCCATGGTGATTTTTGTCCTGACAACATAATCGTAAATATTGATGATAATGCCGACATAACATCAATCACCGCTGTTGACTGGGTTCACGCAACGCAGGGCAATGCCAGTGCCGACATAGCCAACACTTATCTTCTGTTAAAGCTGCAATACCCTGACAGCAGCATCGATATCGCAGATATGTATATGACACAGTTCTGTGCTGCAACAGACACTAAAAAATCATATGTAACAGGCTGGCTTCCTATTGTTGCCGCCGCAAGAATGGCAAAAAACAAACCTGATGAAAAAGAACTTCTCGAACATTGGGTAAATGTGGTGGATTTCCAATAATACCGGCTATATTCACACCAAACTAATTAAATACAACAAGACATAAAAAGACGGCAGCTTTAACAACTAAACATCATTAAAGCTACCGTCTTTTAATTTTCATCAATAACAAGTGAAAAAATACTCTTTATATCTTCATCACTAATACCGTATCGTCTCGCCTTCTTTACAGCCATCTCAATATCAAGTTCAACTTCTTTTCTTTGCTCCTCTTCCTGTATTTCGGAATTGGACGCAGCAACATACGTTCCTTTACCGTGAACCGTCACAACAAAACCTTCGTTCTCAAGATAATCATAAGCTTTTTTAACTGTCAGTGCACTAATCTTTAATTCTTTTGAAAGAGAACGCACCGACGGAAGCATATCATTTTCTTCCAGCTTGCCAATACGTATAAGTGTTTTTATCTGGTCAACAATCTGTTCGTATATAGGAATCATCAATGTAGAATTTACTTTTATATTCATTTTATCACCTCGTAAACAGTATATAACAGCATATATCTGTATGTCAACTGTTATATTGTGTTGTGGTATTCCAAATTAAATGCAAAGATGTATCTTATCAAAAAACACAGCAAAAACAGGGTGGTATGCACTGTTATACTATGTTTCACCCTGTTATATATACTTTATTTTATTTATAGTTTATACCTGATTTACAGTTGAACTGCTGGCACTATTTGAACGTCCGTTGCCCGAATTTCCGCCCGGCATTCCACCTTGCTGTTTTCCACCCTGCTGATTTCCACCTTGCTGGTTTCCACCCTGCTGGCCATCTCCAAAGCTTCCGTTTCCGTCAGGTGCACTGCCTCCAGGCTGTCCTCCACGCTGTCCGCCTCCAAAACCGCCATTCTGACCACCGCCGAAGCCTCCGCTGACTCCGTTTGTTGTAACATTGCTGTTCACCGTAATTGACTGTGTTGTGCTTCCCGCAGTTACCGTATATGTGCTTCCGTTCTTAATGTCTGATGAATATACAATCACAGACGCATAATTCTTTGTTGGTGTATATGACATTATCACATTTCCTGATGAATCCATAAGTGAAAATTCCGAATTTGCACTTACAGTGCCTAATGTTGTAACAATACAGCAGCCGTTCTGTGCCGATGTCGGTGTTTCAAGCATTCCGCTTGAACCAAATGCCATAAGTACACCCCCGTTAATTGTAAATGCACCGTCAAAATCGAGTGCTGTATCGCCATCGCTTGTAGGGCCAAGAACCGTTACATTGCCTCCGTTCATCACAATATTACCGTTTGAATCAAGACCGTCACCGCCTGCATTTACAAATATATTTCCGCCGTTGATTGTAAGTAAAACACTGCTGTCTGAAGATGATGCCTGACCGCCGCCAAAGCCTCCGTTCTGACCGCCGCCGAAGCCGCCCATTCCCATACCGGAAGATGACGAACCGTCAGCCGCATTAATACCGTCATCGCTTGCCACTATTGAAATATCACCGTCGTTTAAAGTAATCTGTACGCCTTCAAGACCTTCGCAACATTTCTTAATATCTATAGTGCCGCCGTCAACCTGAAGATTATCATCTGCATGAACACCGTCATCACCGCTGCTAATTGTAAGATTTCCACCCGAAATAAGAATATCTCCGTTGCAGTGAATACCGTCATTTGAAGCCGTTATATCAAATTCACCGCCTGTTATTACGATATTTCCTTTTGAAGTATCCGTATCATACGTTGACTTCATTCCGTCGCTTCCCGATTTAATTGTGAATTTACCGTCTTTAATTCCGAGAAAATCTTTTCCGATTATTCCATCCTCATTGCTTGTTATATTAAAGGTTCCAGATACAACTTTCAAATCGTCTGTGCTCTTAATACCATTTCTGTATCCAGCATTGACATTAAGAGTTCCGCTTCCGTTAAATACAAGGTCTGCTTTTGAATAAACTGCCGAAGAAAAATCTTCGTCATCCACAGATTGGCGTGTTTTATCTGTAATTGTATTAGTTGTGCCGTCAGCGAGAGTTACAAGAACCTTTTTTGCTTCCTCAACAACAACAGATGCCGTACTTGAACTGCTTATTGAAGCACCGTTTAAAATCAATCTTACAGTTCCTTTCTCGCTGCAATTCACTTTTATGCTTCCGTCTGTTAATGTTCCGGAAATAATATAGCTTCCCGCAGATGTTATTGTAATATTTCCGTTTTCAACAGTAACACCGCTTCCTGAAACAGTTGCACCACTTCCTGAAAGATTTATCTTTGTACATTCTGATTCGTTATATGACGAATCTAAATCTTCGCTGTCAAATTCAAGCGACAGTGCATTCTCACCGCTTTGTGAAAGATTCCCGGCAGAAGCCGTAGATACATTTGATGATGAATCATCTGCTGCCTTCTGCCACGGCATTGCACAGCCTGTTATTGTAAATATTGCTATTATTCCCGCTGCCATTGCAGCCGTAAGTTTTTTGTAATTAATCATATACACTCCTCATTTCTGTCATTATTCTAAGTCTGACAAACTGACCACTCATCTGTTATTTGTTTTATGAGTGTATAATAATATACAGAAATGTATCAAATGTGTAAAAAACGTGTTAAATTTGTGAACCGAATTTTTTTGTCCGCAAAATTTAACACGCTTTATATCGTAATTTTATCGCTTAATCACTTCGCCGTCGAATCAGATAAACCCTATATATAACTCACACATTCGATTCAACAGGAATAATTCTGCCTGTTTTTGCAGTAACCCTGTGCGAAATAGATATTACCGTTCTGTCTTTACATACATTATTCAATGCATTAAGAACTGCTTTTTCTGTTTCTGTATCAAGATTTGCCGTTATCTCGTCAAGCAGGAGAAGCTGTGGTTTTACCACTGCCGCACGGGCTATTGATAAAAGCTGCCACTGTCCCTGTGAAAACAAATCCGGCGTACATATTGTATCATAGCCTTTTTCGAGGCTTGTTATCGCATCATCAAGCCCTGTTGTAATACAGATATTTTTTACATCTTCATCGGAAATACTGTCATCAAAAAGTGTAATCTGCTCTTTTACAGTGCCTGCAACCATATGAAATGTCTGTTCAACATAGGCAAACAGCTTTCTTTTATCCTTATCAGTAATTGTGTCGGCATGTATTCCGTTAATCAGTACTTCTCCTGACTGCGGTTTGTAAAGTCCCAAAAGAAGCTTAAATATTGTACTCTTTCCTGCACCTGTACGTCCTGAAAGAGTTACCTGCTCTCCGTGCATAACACTGATATTTATGTTATTAAGGATTTTTCTGTCCTCATCATAGCCAAAGGTCACATTGCGAAGCTCCACAAAAGGCTTATTTCCACCGGCTTCATACCTTCCGCTTTGAACCTGTGGCTTACCTTCATCCTGCCACTGTGTATCCTGTTTTTCAATTTCCTGTACAACATCGTGTTTTTCAACCTCTTCAAGTGCCATGAATTCATTAATTCTGTGTATACCGGCTATCGCTGACTGTATTGTCTGAATCTCCATACCGAGACTTTCAACCGGTGAGAATATCTGGGAAATGTAATTCATAACTGCAACCGCAGTACCTGCTGACATTCCGAAAAATGTGAGAACTGCACTGTTACCAGCTGACGAAAGCAACATTACAGCTGCAACAACAACAGCATTTAAAATAAGAATTACAGGCGAATATACTGCATCATAAAAATTTGTCTTTTCCATCGCATGATAACTGTCATTTATATATTCGTCATACTGCTTTTCCATATACTTTTCTTTGCCAAAGCAATGAATTGTTCTTATATTTTTTAATGTCTGCGGAACATGTCCTGACGCACGGCTTACAGCACGTCTGTTCATAATCTGGGCCGCAAGCATATTTTTCTGCACATGTCTTGTAAAAATAAACAAAAACGGCAGCAGGATTATAAATACAAGCGTAAGTCCTTTATTTTTAAACCATATTACAACAAGAATACTTATAATTTTACATGCATCGGCAAACATACTTATAATTCCCGACGTAAACAGATTTTCAATCATGTCAACATCGCCTATAAAACGTGATACAAGCGAACCCGGCTCCAATCCATTTAATTCGTCGGCGGTAAGAGATGTGAATTTTTCCATAAGACGGCTTCTCATAGCATGTGTTATTTTCTGTCCAAAAACTGTAAGAAGTCCCTCTCTTGCCGATTCAGTAAGTCCCGTAAAAAAAAGCATTGCAAAATATGCAATCACCATACCAAGTCCCGGCATCTGTCCAGCTGTAAACATATCAATGATTTTTCCGAGAATAAGCGGCGGAATAAGTGAAAATACGACCGCCAGACATACGGCTGCAACAATTCCAAATGACAAAAGTTTATATTTTAAAATAGTTTCTGTTATTATTTTCTTTACATATTTTGGTTTTTTTCCTGAATTTGCGGCTTTTACATTTTCATTATTTTTCACCAGTACCGCCTCCATTCTGTCCATTGTAAAGCAACGCATATTCACTGCACTTTTCAATAAGCTCATCATGGCTTCCGATCTCTGTTTTTCCGTCATTAAGCCATATAACCTTATTCATTTGCGGAAACAGATAGAGTCTGTGTGAAATTATCATAACAATACTGTCTGATACCATCTCACCAAGATTTTTAAATATCTGCTTCTCTGTATCCTTATCAAGTGCCGAAAATGGGTCATCAAGAATAATAACCGCCTTTTTATGGCAGATGGTTCTTGCAAGTGCAAGACGCTGTGCCTGACCACCCGAAAGACGCACCCCACTGCTTCCAATAAGCGTATCAACGCCATTTTCCATAAGTGCAACTTCCTTATCAAGGCACACCATTTTAAGGTAATAATTGACATCTCCGTCATCGCCCATAAGAATATTATTCCTGACCGTATCGTCAAAAAGTTCACAATCATGACCAAGATATGCAACTATTCCGTTTTTCGTACTGTCAACACCTTTCATCTCTTCCCCGGAAAACTTGATGCTTCCACGGTAAGGATACTCACCCAGAAATACTTTTCCAAGTGTTGACTTACCACAGGCAACGGGACCGGTTATACCAATAATTTCACCCGGTGCCGCCGTAAATGAGACTCCGTCAAATATTACTTTGCCGTCAGGATATGAAAATCCCATATTGCTGACTTCAAGTTCTCCTGCATAATATGTTTTTCTGTCACCATCGTCGTTTTGCATACGCATAAGCGGTTTGATACGTTTCCATGAAACCTGTGCTTTATGTACTGCATTAAAAAGTTTTGCTGCACTTGAAGACTTTACCGAAAGCTTTGTAAAGCACGATACAAATGTTGTAAATGTTGCTATGCTCCATGCACTCCAGCCTGTGCCGAGTACATTTCTGCCACCGAAATACAGTATAAATATTACACCCGCCATTGATATGACTCTGTACACAGATGTGAGCGACGTATTCCAAATATTAGCTTTTACTGCTGATTTTTCATAAGCTGTAAGACTTTCCTCATAAGCATCGCGTCTCTGCTGCTCTCGTCCAAACACCCTGTATGTTATGGCATTAGATGCAATATCAAGCGTCGCAGTGCTTAACGCTCCTGACTGCTCTTTATATTTTGCACCGGAAGTCTGGATTATGAACTTCATCTTTTCTGCCATAATATAAGAGACAGGCGGGAATATCATACACAATAGTGCTAGTTTCCAGTCATAAAACAAAAGCATACATGCATATGCCAAAAGAGCAACTCCTGTATCGAATATTTCAGTTGTGAACTTTCTCATACCCTCAACACAGTCATCAACATCAAGAATTGCTTTTGTGAGAATCGTACCTGCACTCTCCTCATGCAGCTGTGGTCTGCTCTTATGTACAAGGCTTCCATATAATATCTCTTTCATTCTCTTATTTACATTATTTGCAAAACGCCTTACATAAAAACGCTTAATATATCTTGAAGACTGTACAGCCGCCGTTATCAGTATATAAAGCAGAACAAGTGTAAACATATCGGCAAACTGCTTATTTCCGTTTAAAATGTCAATAAGACAACCCGTCATTTTACCTTCAAAAAGAGGTCCTGCCAAAAGTCCGATATTGTAAATCAGCCCAGAAACCGTAACAATAAGAAGAACCAGCCATTCTTTCTTAAAATATGACAATATCCTGTCTGATTTAAAATTTTTTTCCGACATCAAATCACCTTCCCATTTCTAGCAGCCTACTATAGCCGGTATCGTATCTTTGCCCTATACAATAGCACAAAAGTAGTTGTATATACATCTGATTCAGATGATAGTACAACTACTTTTAAGTGTCAATTTTTCAACTCAAATTTTCAAAATCTCAGAACTCAAATTCTGTAATACTGCAATTGGCAACACCATAAGCGGCAAACTCATCATTAGTCATATCTTTAAAGTAAGAACAGACGATTCTTGCAATTCCGTTATGTGCAACAAGGATATATGTTTTGTCACTATCTGCCTTCAACTCATCAAGAAGATTGTATATTCTTTGTGCAAGCTGAAACATGGATTCACCGCTGCCAAATCTTTGTACAAATCCTTTTTTGGCTTCATAAAACTCATGTGAATTACGTGGTGATGTTCCTTCCCATACCCCGAAATTCTGCTCGATAAGACGCATCTCTTCTCTTGCCGGTATTCCCGTTATATCTGAAATATGCTTTGCCGTATCTGCAGCTCTTAAAAGTGGTGAATACAAAATCATATCAGCTTTAATTTTCCTTGCAACGAAACTTTCGCCTGTCATTACAGCCTGTTCATGTCCTCTCTGGGTAAGCGGTATATCGGTCTGTCCGCATATTTTATCTGCCACATTCCACTCACTCTCACCATGACGCACAAAATAAATCTTACTCATATTTATCTCCCAAATTAACATTTGTGATATTATTTTACATAAACCGGCACTATATATCAATAACATATTGTATAACTTATCAGAATTTTTTTGAAAATAATATATAATCTTTCTCTGTAAGTTTTGCTACATTAAAAAATATATCAACCGCCGATTTGTAATCAGCTACTTTCTGTGATTTTTTTATTGCTTTTATTTCTTTTTTACAATCGTCAAATACATATGCCATATAACACCACATTTCCTTCATCCTGTGAATGGCATGCGTGTCGCCCGGCATTATGTGCAATCTCGCATCAAACACAAGGTCATGCAGCTCTTTCATGCGTTTTTTATCGCTAATAAGGTCACGGCTGAAATCTTCAGGATTTTCAGAAACAATCACATCTATAAGACCGGGGTCAGCAATAAGACCTCTTCCGAGCATAAATGTATCTGTCTGTGAAAATTTTTTCTTTATATCAAGGAAATTTTTTCTTGTAAATATATCTCCGTTAAAAACCACTTTACTTCTACTGTTTTTTACTGCATAATCGTACGCTTCAAGATTAAGGTCATTTTTATAAAAATCTGTACGCAGTCTCGGATGCACTATAAGTTCCTCAAGCGGATATTTATTATAAATATCAATTATCTCCGGAAATGCTGTATCTGTCTCTACACCAACCCTCGTTTTTACTGAAACCTTGATATTTTCCCTTATAAAATCATCTTCAAACACTGCGTCAAGAAATTTATCAAGAAGCTTCGGCTCGTTTAACATTCCAGAACCTTTGTTTTTTGAAACAACTGTGCCTGAAGGACAGCCTGCATTTAAGTTTATCTCATTATAACCGTACCCATCATAAAGCATCCTGGCAGTCCAGATAAAATCTTTTGCATCATTTGTCATAACCTGAACAACTGTATTAATTCCATTATTATGCTCTCTGTCTATGTCACGTATTTCTCTTGCAAGAAATTTTTCGGACTTATTCGGTGAAATAAAAGGTGTGAAATATTTTGCAATTTTCCCTTTTCCAAATATTTTTTCATATGCATTTCTGAATGTAAAGTCCGTCAGACCTTCCATCGGTGCCATATAGATAGTATTTTTCATCTTCTTCTGTGTCTCCTGCGTCTTTTTCTTTGATTTCTCACCTGAATATATCTTACTATAAGAAGAATCATTACAACAGTCAGCAAAATAACAACAAGTACAGGTATAACATGGTTATCCTTCTTTTTAGTAACACCAAACGAATCATCTGACATGTTCATATCATTGTCAGGTGATGTAACTTCCTCGGAATCATCTTTATATTCTTTATATATTGTGTATTTGTCATTGTATGTATACCCACAGCCCTGACATGTATGTGTTGTAAAGCCAAAATCCGTGACAGATGGTTCTGTTACTGTATCATTGTATACAGGATTATCACATTTTTCAGGAAGTAACGTAACAGAATAATCAAATGTTTCGTTGGCATCAAAATCATATTTAAATCCCGAATACGCATATGTCCAGTTCATGACTTCGCCCATATTTGCCTTACAATATGCTCGTCTTTCTGTATTATCCTCATAAAATGTAATCTGTCCGTAAACTTCATTGTTAAGGACTTCACCGGCATATGTAAGAGATAAATCATACGGATATACCATATACATTCCAACAAGCCCACCATCATGGACGTAACCATGGTCTGAATCATAACCATCGATATTTATTTTACAATTTCTAATATTAAGGAAACCTGCCGCATATGCTCCACCCATAAACTGTTCGTCTTTTACCTGTTTATCCGTATCAATGCACACAAGTGTCACATCGGTTGAAACATTGTCAAGATTACCGCTTCCAAAACCTGCGATTCCGCCTGTTCCCCACATTTTTGCCGAATCTGTAAGACTTACATAAGAATCGCTTATGATACAATCTGATATATTGCTGTTATTACAAAGTCCTGCAATTGGAGCTGCAAAGCAATGATTATTTGTAGCAACTTCAATTCTTGCACCTTTGATATTAAGACCGCTCACATCAGCATTAGAAAGTATTCCAAACAATCCCGCACCATATGTATCATATTCTTTTCTGTTTCCGTCGTATGTTTTCATTGTGCGTCTGTTTGTTTTTGTCACAGAAAGGTTAAGTATTGTATAACCATTGCCGTCAAATTTTCCCGAAAAGTCCCATGGTGTCCAGTCTATGCCTGTCATGTCAATATCTGCCATAAGTCTGTAACTTCCAGTTTGATTTTCTGATGCTTTCACAAGCTCGGCCGCTGTATGGATTTCTGTAATATCTCCTGTATTTTCTGATGTTTCTGCTTTAACAGATGTATCCGGCACTATCTGCACAATACACAAAATAACAAGAATCACAGCTGCAATATAATTCAAAAAATTAAAATTCTTATAATTATTTTTCATATAACTATTCTCCACATAAACATTTATAAATGTGATTATTACACCAAAAGACACATCACAACAATTTTATTATGTCATGATGTGTCTTTCTGCCGTATAAGATTTTTATTACGGACTTTATGTATTATCTTAAATATTAACCTTAACTATACGTGGACGGAGTCCTGCTTCATCAAGTTTTTTAACAATTTCTTCCTTGTGTTCGTGACCAAATGCTTCTATTGTTATTCTAAGTTCAACAGTTGCCTTTCTGTTAATGCTTACAAACTGGTTGTGCTCAAGTTTGATTACATTTCCGCTTGCCTCCGCGATAATTGAAGCGACACGTACAAGTTCACCCGGCTTATCAGGAAGAAGAACAGATACAGTGAAGATTCTGCTTCTCTGGACAAGACCCTGCTGTACTACGGATGACATTGTGATAACATCCATATTGCCGCCTGAAAGAATAGATACAATCTTCTTATCCTTTACATTCATCTGCTTTAATGCTGCTACTGTAAGAAGACCTGAATTTTCTACTATCATCTTGTGATTTTCTACCATATCAAGGAAAGCAACGATTAAATCTTCATCCGGAACAGTAATTATGCTGTCAAGATTCTTCTGAAGGTATGGGAAAAGCTTGCTTCCCGGTGTCTTTACGGCAGTACCGTCGGCGATTGTATTTACTGTAGGAAGTGTA
>ERZ1106943.2943-NODE-2943-length-13768-cov-6.061110_pt1 | contig 13768 bp, 15 predicted proteins | sample MGYA00403671_ERZ1106943 | MGnify/ENA primary metagenome ERZ1106943 (study PRJEB35170, sample SAMEA104062427) | human gut metagenome | biome: human gut; feature: human-associated habitat; material: faeces | place: Denmark | collected 2012-06-14 ...
CTTGCATGTGTTAAGCACGCCGCCAGCGTTCGTCCTGAGCCAGGATCAAACTCTCAATAAAATGGTATCAACACAGACCTAAGTCTGAGCTAATCTTTATCGAGCTATTTGTCATAGCTTAAAACTTTTTATCCTTACTTCAGACCGTAATTGACTTAACCGGTCCTCCGCAAGCTCTGTGCATTTCGCACAGTTTTTCATCTGGTGCTTGTCAAAGTTTCGTTGTTTAATTTACAAGGTGCACGCTCCATTCGCGGAACAGTATGTTACTATACACGCACTTGCTCGAATTGTCAAGCGCATTTTATCATTTTTTCTTGCTTTGGAGTATTTTTCAGTTTTATCATCAAAAATGCGTGTCCAGTTGTGCATTATATCCATTTCTTTCCTGCTCCGCTTTGATTTATAATGTGTCGTCATTTTTTCATGTTGTGGTGTGGTCTCTCAGATACCCGCGGGTTCTCTCCTTGACGCACATTTCGCCCTGCGATATGATTCTCGAACTACGATAACAGGAGGCGATCTCATGGCTCTGATCCAATGTACCGAGTGCGGGCATGATGTCAGTACCCGCGCGCACGCCTGTCCGAACTGCGGATGTCCCGTTGAACTCATTTTGCAGGACCTTGCCGAGAAAGCTGCTGCAAACGCAGCAAATGACGAAGTGCTTGAACTGCTCGATACCCCCTCGCCTGACCGCGTGCTGCTCCACTGCCGCGTCTGTGACTCCGACTGCGAGATCGACAGCACTGCTTTCAAAAGCGTTGGGCCTGGCTGCTGTGAGCTTGCGTAGGACCTGCCGTGTCCGTCCTGCGGTGCGGTGCACAGCACCGGAAAGCTCATCTTCAAAAAGGGCATCCCCTCCGGCAGCTCCGCAGCAGTTGTCAGTTGTCCTCACTGTGGTTCCACGGACTATGATGTGGTGAACGCCGGTCCCAGCATCGGCGCAGCTTTGTCCAGCGCTCGCAACGCGTCCATCTCCTCCGCCGTCAGGCAGAAGTCGAACACATCAAGGTTCTCCCGAATACACGCTTCATGGACGGACTTTGGGATGACCGTGACGTCGTCCTGTATCGTACGCCGGAGCAGGACCTGTGCGGGCGACTTGCCATACTTCGCGGCGATATCCCGCACGACAGGTTCAACAAACATCTCGTTCTCCTTTCCCTGTCCCAGCGGCGCATAGGCCATATGCGCGACGCCGTATTTTTCTTCCCACGTGTGATCTGTCTGCCGCTGACAATAAAGATGTGTCTCGATCTGATCGACAGCAGGCTTGACCTCATTGTAGGTGATCAGGTCCACGAGCCGGTCCGGCTCAAAGTTCGATACGCCGATGGCGCGGACCGCTCCCGCGCGATAGAGCGCTTCCAGTTCCCGCCACGCGCGGTAATAATCCGCGAACGGCCAGTACAGCAGCACGAGGTCGAGATAGTCCGTTCCCAGCAGCCGCATCGACTGTTCCACCGTTTCTCGTGTGTGATCGTAGGACTTGAAATCGACCTTCGTAACAAGAAACAGTTCCTTGCGGTCAATGCCGCTGCGTCTGATGCCATTGCCCACCGCTTCTTCGTTTCCATAGTGGTACACGATGCCTCCCGCCGTCAAGGCGTTCCTGCATAGTCAGGACTTTTCAGGCAAGATCGTTGTGCCGTTCATGACAAATGGCGGCTGGCCGGGCCACATCATCAAGGATATGAAAGCCGCCTGCTCCGGCGCGAACTTTGCCTGCGAGATGCAGGTGAAATTCGACTCCAACGGCGGCGACTGCCTGGAAACGCCGGAGTCAAAGATCGATGCCTGGGCGCAGAGCGTCAAAGCGCTGCTGTAAGGAGAAAAGAATGAAAAATGTCATGTTATTGGCCGACGGCGGGCAGATCGGCATGGCCATTGCCCGCCGCATGGGCGCAAGTATGAAGATCGTCGTCGGCGACAAGAAATTTGCGAATGCACAGGCCATCGCCGGGACGATGAACGAGGCAGGCTTCGACGTCACACCCGTCGAGATGGACTTATCGAGCCGCGGCTCCATCCAGGTCTTTATCGCCGAGGGGCAAAAATACGGAGAGATCAAGATGCTCGTCAACGCCGCAGGCGTGTCGCCCAGTCAGGCGCCCATCGAGGCGATCTTGAAGGTCGACCTCTACGGCACAGCGGTGCTGCTGGAAGAGGTCGGCAAGGTCATCGCGCAAGGCGGCGTGGGCGTCACGATCTCGAGCCAGTCAGGCTGGCGTATGCCCACCCTGACGGTGGAGCAGGACTTGCTGCTGGCAACCACTCCCGCAAAAGGACTGCTGAAACTGGACTTTTTGCAGCCCGAGAACATCCGCGACTCGCTGCACGCCTACCAGATGGTCAAGCGCTGCAACGAAAAGCGCGTCATGGCGCAGGCGGTCGAGTGAGGCAAGCGCGGCGCACGCCTGAACGATATCGCCCCCGGCATCATCGTCACGCCGTTGGCGCTCAACGAGTTCAACGGCCCGCGCGGCGACTTCTATAAGAATATGTTTGCCAAGTATCCCGCGGGCCGTCACGGCACGGCGGATGAGGTCGCAAACGTCGCCGAGCTTTTGATGAGCGACAAGGGTGCATTCATCACGGGCTCGACCTTCCTCATCGACGGCGGCGCGACCGCGAGCTACTTCTACGGCCCGCTGCGCCTCGAAAAAGCATGATTTTTCCCCCTCTCTCTCAAAAAAGCGGCAGAGTCGCCGGAGCATTCCGGTGGCTCTGCCGCTTTTTTTACTCAAATCTGCTCCTCGCATTCTGTCTTGATCGTCTTCACACCGAAGAGGAAGTAGACGAGGTGTCAGAGCCACACAATAGCGAGAATAGTGCAGGGAATGTAGAGCGCTTTTCGCAGCATCAGGAAAAAGCCGACGGCCATCAGCAGCGTCACGGACATCAGGATGCCGGCTTTGGTCTGCGCGGTCATGCCCTTTTTCTTCACGAATGAGTCGAGGTGTTTTTGATAGAGCTCTGTGCCGAGAAACCATGTGTGCAGCTTTTCCGACGAGTTTGCAAAGCAGAACACCGTCGCAAGGAAGAACGGCACCGTGGGCAGCACCGGCAGCACGATGCCGACGCAGCCGAGCGCAAGGCACACGCAGCCAAGGATCAGGAAGAAAAGGCGTTTCAGCTTCATCAGCTCATTCTCCCGTGCTCGACAGAGTAGACCGTGTCGGCGATGCGCATGGTCGACGCGCGGTGCGACACGAGCACGACGGTCTTGCCCGCGCACTGCTCGTGCAGCGATTTCAGGATGACCGCCTCGTTCAGGCTGTCGAGATTGCTCGTCGGCTCGTCAAGGAGCATCAGCGGCGCGTCGTGCAGAAACGCGCGGGCGAGTCCGAGGCGCTGGCGCTCGCCGCCCGAAAGCGTGTCGTAGCCCTGCGGCAGCGTCATGATGAAGTCGTGCACGGCGGCCTTTTTGCAGGCCGCGACGATCTCGTCGTCCGTCGCATCGAGCTTTGCGATGCGGAGGTTATTTTTGATGCTGTCGTGGAAGAGATGCGTCTCCTGCGTGACGAAGCTCTCCATCTCGCGCAGATTCCCCGTGTTGATGCTGGAAACGTCCGTGCCTGACAGGCGGACGCGACCCTTCCGCACATCCCAGAAGCGCATCAGGAGCTTTAAAAGCGTCGATTTTCCGCTGCCACTGCGGCCCACAATGCCGACGACGCTCCCCTCCGGGAAGCGGACGGAAACGTCGGAGAGAATGTCCTCCCCGCCGTAGGAGAACGTGACGTGCTCGGCCTCCGCGCCGGTAAATTCGACCTCTTTCTGTCCGGTGACCTCGTCGACCACGGGTTCTTCATCCAGAATGTCGAGCACGCGGTTGCCCGCGGCGAAGGTGTTTTGCAACGTCGCACCGAGATTTGCCAGCGCGACCGTGGGACCGAACGACGAGAACAGCGCAAGGACCGCAATGAGCGCCCCGTCGAACGTCAGCTCTCCGCGCTGCACCAGCGCCGCGGAAGAAACCAGCATTGCAAGGTCGAAGAGCAAAATGGCCGTGTTCGTGATGCCCATGTTCTGGCCCGTGAGACGCTTGAGCTTGGCTTCCTCTTTGGATAGCGCATCGGTGCGCGCATCCATCTCGGCGCGGCGCTCTGCGCCCTGATCGTACTGAATGGTCTCGTTCAGGCCGCGCAGGCTGTCGAGCACGAAGGCCGACAGCGCGCCCGACTCCGTGCGGAATCGCATCCCCGTATCGCCCGAGCGGCGGGACGTGATGAGCGGGATGACTACGCCGACGCAGACGTAAGCCGCGAGTGCCAGAAGGCCGAGCAACGCGTGATAATGCCCGATGAACAGACACATGATGAGCGTGAACAGCGCCGCGATGGCCGCGGGCGAGATCGTGTGCGCGTAGAAGACCTCGAGCAGCTCAATGTCCGACGTGATGACGGAGATGAGGTCGCCGCGGTCGCGGCCCTCGAGCTTCGCGGGGCAGAGACGGCGCAGTGCGCGGAAGACCTTGTCGCGGATCAGCGCAAGCAGCTTGAAGGCGATGAAGTGGTTGCAGGACTGCTCGGCGTAGCGGAAGATGCCGCGCACGAGCGCGAAGAGCAGCACACAGACGAACGTCGTCTTGAGCGCGACGGGCGTTGCGAAGCCGAGCAGGTCAAGCACGGCAAAGCCGCCGAAAATCGTGATGAACGCGGCACAGAAGTGGCCGACAAGGCCCATCAAAATGGCGAGCACCATGTAGCCGCTCAGGGGCTTCACGAGGCCGATGAGCCGCGCCATGACGGTAAAACCGCTTCTCTTTTTCATTTTGCCGCCTCCTCTCCGTAGTGCTCCAACACCTGCTGGGCTGACCACAGCGCGGCGTAAGCGCCGCCCTGCTTCAGCAGCGCCTCGTGCGTACCGTGCTGAACGATATTGCCGCGCTCCAGCACGTAAATTTCATCCGACGCTGTGACGTTCGCCAAACGGTGCGAGATCAGCAGCACCGTCTTCCGGCCCGCCAATGCGTGAATTTGCGCCATGATGTCGCTCTCGCTCTCAACGTCGATGTTCGACGTAGCCTCGTCGAAGATGTACACCGGACTGTCGTGCAGCAGCGCGCGGGCGAGCGCAAGGCGCTGGCGCTGACCGCCCGAAAGGTTCTCGCCGCGCTCGGAAAGTAAGGTGTCGAGCCCCGCTTCCCCTCTGAGAAAGTCCGCGAGATTGACCTGCGTGAGCGCGCTCCAGAGCTCGTCATCGCCCGCACCAGGCTTGCCCATCAGCAAATTGTCGCGTACCGTACCCTTGAAGAGGTAGCTCTGGTGGCTGACGTAGGTGATGCGCCGCATCAGGCTCGCCTCCTCAATGTCGCGCAGCTCCGCGCCGCCGACGGTCATCGAGCCGGTGTAGCCCTTGTTTCTACCCATCAAAAGCGCGGAGATCGTCGACTTGCCGCAGCCCGACTCGCCGACGAGCGAGACGAATTTGCCCTGCGGGATCGTCAGATCAACGCCGTGCAGAATTTCGCGCTCCGGTTCGTAGGAAAAGCGCAGGCCGCGGCAGACAATGTCGCCCGCGGGACAGCTGACGCCGCCGTGTGCGGGCTCGGACAGGTCGAGCAGGCGGAAAATCTTATCGCTCGCGGCCATGCCGTTCATGGCAATATGGAAAAACGAGCCGAGCTGGCGCATGGGGATGAAAAAGTCCGCCGCCAGCAGGATGATGAGCAGCGCGCCCGCAAGGTCGATCTTCCCAGCGCGCAGCTGCGTTGCGGCCATGATGACGCCGAGCGCCGCGCCGCCGTAGGCGATGAGGTCCATGATCGTGATGGAGTTGAGCTGCATCGCAAGAACCTTCATCGTGATCTTGCGGAACTTTTCGGCCTCGACGTTCATCTCATCATTTTTGAAGGCATCGGCCTGATAGATTTTCAAGGTCGTCAAGCCCTGCAAATTTTCAAGAAACGTGTCGCCGAGCGCCGTGTACTGCCCCCAGTATTTCGAGAGCAGCTTCTTCGCCCATGTCTGTACCGCCGCGATGGCGACGGGGATGAGCGGCACGCAGACGAGCAGCACGACCGCCGCCGGCACGCTCACGAAGCACAGCACGACAAAAAGCGTCAGCGGCGCGAGCATCGCGTAGAAAAACTGCGGCAGATACGCGCCGAAGTACGTTTCGAGCTGGTCGACGCCCTCGACCGCGACCTGCACGACCTCCGACGTTTTGACCTGCTCGGAATACGACGCGCCGAGGCACAGGAGCTTGTCATAGATCGCGCCGCGCAGCGTCTTCTTGACCGCCTTGGACGATAGATACCCCATGCGCGACGCGCCGACGGTACAGCCGTATCGCACGGCGACAGCTGCAAGCGCGATCACGGCGGTCGTGACGATCTTACTCTGCGTCATGCTGCCCGCGAACAGCGCGGCGAGCAGCGCCGTCACGGCGCTCATCATCGCGATATTCGCGCACAGCGAGCACCATTGCAGCGCGACGTTGCCCGCGATATATTTTTTGCTCTCCGGCACCGCGCCGATGAGCCGTTTGTTGATCATCATAAGAAAAAGCCCTGCCTTTTTGTGGTCGTTCAGTTAGAGAACGTGAACCGCCGGTCGAAAACGACCGACGGACACATGGTTCAGGATACCATATCCGCCCCCATTCCGCAAGCAGAAAATGCAGGAAACACAAGTATACGAGAGGCAATATGCCTCTTTCGCCCCTTTCGGTAAAAAAAGAAAAGCCGCGGCGATTTTTCTCTCAGGTTCAAGCCCCTTTACTCCGCCGGTTTTCCTACACAAAGCGCTTGTCTGCGCGCGCCACGGCTGGTACAATAGAGGCAATACAATATTCGGGCAGTGCTCGAGCAAAGACACAGGAGGTCGCCATGGTACTCTATTTCACCGGCACCGGCAACAGCCGCCACATCGCCGAGCGCATCGCACACGCGCTGAACGATACGCTCATCAGCCTGAATGACCGCATCAAATCAGGCGACATAACACCGCTCGCCGTCAATGGACGGCTCGTCCTCGTCATGCCGACCTACGCCTGGCGCATCCCGCGCATCGTGCGCGACCATCTGCTGCGAACAGAGCTGCGCGGCGCGAGGGAAACGTGGTTCGTCATGGACTGCGGCAGCGAGATCGGCAACGCCGCGAAGTACAACCGCGCGCTCTGCCGCGAAAAGGGCCTCGTCTACATGGGCACGGCGCAGATCGTCATGCCGGAGAATTTCATCGCCATGTTCAACGCACCAACCGTCGAGGAGGCGCGCCGGATCGTCGCCAAAGCCGAGCCGTTCATCGACCGCGCGATCGCCGCGATCCGCGCAGGACACATGTTCTCGCCGCCGCGCAAAAAACTCTACGACCGCATCGCGAGCAGCGCGGTGAACCCGGTTTTCTATCTGCTGTTTGTGAAGGCAAATCCCTTTACTGCAAGTGATGTCTGCATCGGCTGCGGCAAATGCGAAAAGCTCTGCCCGCTGAATAACATCACACTGCAAAACGCCCGTCCCGTCTGGGGAAGCAACTGCACACAGTGCATGGCCTGCATCTGCTATTGCCCGACAAGAGCCATCGAATATGGCAAGAAAAGCGTCGGCAAGCCGCGCTACCATTTTGAAGAATTGTAAAATAGTTTCACTTTACAGAAGTTCAGCAAACAGAGCGCGTCTCTTACAAAAGTTTTCCTCTTTCGACATGGTCTTCCCATATAGGCAAAAACCTCGTGCTTTTTCAAAAATGTCATCCCTTTGCCGCGCATTTCGATCAGCCGCGATACTTCACAAAACTTATCAAAAGCCACGCGCCTAAGGGCGCGCGGCTTTTGATGTTTACATAATATCACGTTCTGCTGCTTTCTGCTTTTTCTCCATCCTCCATTTGACAAGGGTCCACAGCGCGTTGACCAGCACCCAGCCGAGACCTGTTGCCAGCGCGACGGCGGGGAGGCCCATTTTGCCGACCAGCAGCCACAAGAGGACGACTCTCAGCGCGATGTGGCTCGTCGCACCGAGGAACGGGACGCACACCTTCCCGATGCCGTTAAAATAGCCAGCGAATGTGTTGCCGGTGAAGCAGAGCGTGTAGAAAAGCGCCACGAGCTTCAGATAGTCGCGCGCATTCTCAAACGCCGCGCCGCTGCGCGTCCCGAGCATAAAGCCGACCGACGTGCTCGCGCTAACGTGCATGATGAGCGACATCGCAAGCCCCATCGCAAGCATCAGAAAAAGGCTGCTGCGAAACGATTCCTTCACGCGCTCTTCTTTCCCTGCTCCCCGATTCTGTGCCACGAGCACGGAGGTCGCAGCGCTGCCGCTGTCGCCAAACGAGTTGGCAAAGCCCTCGATGCGCGTCGTCGCCGTGTAGGCCGAGATCATGTCCGTGCCGCCGGTGTTGACCGCGCCCTGCACCAGGAGCTTTCCGATGTACAGGCTCGACTGGTGCAGCGCCGTGACGAAGCTAAAATGCGCCGTCTGCTTCAATAGCTCTCCATCCATACGGCAGTCCGCGCGGGCAAAAATGAGCTCCGGTGCCTTGCGCCGCAGGTAGAGGATGCACAGCACCGCCGAAATGGCCTGCGACGCCGCCGTCGCCCACGCCGCGCCCGCGATGCCCAACTGAAAGCGCGCAACAAAGCAGTAGTCGAGCGCGACATTGACCGTCACCGCCGCGGCGAGCACCATCAGCGCCGCGTTCGCCCGCCCGATGGCACGCAGCAGCGCGCCGTAGAGGTTGTAGAGAAACGCCGCGGGCAGGCTCGCCAAAATGATCGTCAGATACACCGAGACAAAGGTCTTGAGCTCGCTCGGCGTCTGGATGAGCCGCAGCAGCGGCGAGAGCAGCAAAAAGCCGAGGCCGCTGCACACAAGCGTCACCGCCAGCCCGCACGAGAGCGAGAGCCAGTGCTCGCGGCGGAAGCGCTCGCGCTCGCCCGCACCGTAGAGCTGGGCGAAGATGACGGAAATGCCCGTGCACGCGCCTGTGATCATAAAGAGGAAAAGGTTCATCACCGAGCCCGCAACGCCGACAGCGGCGAACTCCAAATCGCCCGCAAAGCGCCCGAGGATAAAGGCGTCCACCGTATTGTAGAGCTGCTGCAAGATATTGCCCATGATGAGCGGTGCGGCCAGGCGCAGCAGATGCTGCGGGATGCTGCCGCTCGTTAGATCGTAAGAGCGTGCCATAGTTTCCCCCATTTCCAAGGATTTGACAACAGCATACACCCGCGCTACACTTTGCGTAAACCGATGATCCATCAAACCATCTTTGACAATTCCGCAAAGGAGAACGCCATGGAACTCGATCGCTACCGCGCGCTCGTCTGCGCCATTGAGACCGGAAGTCTGTCCGCCGCCGCAGAGGCGCTGCAATACACGCCCTCCGGCGTGAGCCGCATGGTTGCGGCGCTTGAGGAAGAGACGGGCGTTCCGCTCCTGCTGCGCGAGCACAGCGGCGTTCGCCCGACAAAGGAGTGCGAAAAGCTGCTGCCCGCCATCCGCGACCTACTGCACGCGGGCGAGAGCTGCGCCCAGCTCTCCGCGCAGCTGCGCGGGCTGGATGTCGGCACGGTTACCGTCGGCACGGCATACAGCGCGTTTTATTCGCCGCTCGCGCGCATCATATCGGATTTCCACGCGCGCTACGGCGGCATTCAGGTGCAGCTGCGCGGTGGGTACAGCACAGAGCTGATCACACAGCTCAACGCGCACCAACTCGACCTGTGCTTCATCTCCGCGCGCGAGGGTGGGCACGACTGGCTCCCCATCGGCTACGATGAGTTGACGGCCTGGGTTCCCGCTGCGCATCCGATGGCATGGTTGCCCGCGCTGCCAGTCGCGGCGTTCGCCAAAGAGCCGTACATCGAGACCTATCCTGACAAGGACATCGACAACGCGCGCAGACCGTCGCTTCGGTTATGCGGCCATCCCGCTCGCCGTGCTGCTCGCCTTCTCTCGTCTTTATTTATATGTGCACTTTCCGAGCGACGTGTTCGCCGGCGCGGTGCTGGGGCTTGTGATCGGTGAGCTCGTCTCCCGTTATGCTTCAAAGCTCTTTCAAAAGCGCGGATAATGGTGCACCCCCCTTCGTGCAGGACAAACTTCTTATTATTTCCAGATAAAATTAGGGTTCTTTTAAGGTGCTGTTCATACTGTATTCATATTCCCTGTGTAGTCTAAGCGCCGGTACAACAGAAAGGGTGATAATTTGAACAAAACATTTGGCAAAAAGGCCGGGGTGCAGATCCTTTTTCTGCTGCTTGGCCTCGCATTTCTCGTCTGCGGTGTGATGCGCGGCGAGGCGGACACGGTGCTGAACAAGGCGATCAAACTATGTCTGGAGTGTGTGGGCATTGGATAAGAAAAAACCGTTTTCCTTTCTGCTCGCCCGCTGGCGCGGACTGGTCCAGGCCTGCGCGGCTCTGCTGACGAATCTGCACCTGCCGAACTTCCTCACGGGTACGCTCTATCGCGGCGCAGGCAAGACCGTGTGCGTGCCGGGACTGAACTGCTACTCTTGCCCTGGTGCGGCGGGCGCGTGTCCCATCGGCGCGTTTCAGGCTGTCGTCGGCTCGTCCAAATTCCAGTTTTCCTATTACATCACCGGCATCCTCATCCTTCTTGGCGTGCTGCTGGGCCGCTTCATCTGCGGCTTCCTCTGCCCGTTCGGCTGGTTTCAGGAGCTGCTGCACAAGATCCCGACCAAAAAGCTCTCCACCAAGCGCCTAAAGCCGCTGACCTACCTCAAATACGTCATCTTGGTGGTGATGGTCTTCCTGCTTCCGGTGCTCGTGGTGAACGAAGCTGGCATGGGCGACCCGTTCTTCTGCAAATATCTCTGCCCGCAGGGCGTGCTCGAAGGCGCTATCCCGCTCTCGCTTGTCAACAGCAGCATCCGTGCCGCGCTCGGCAAGCTCTTTTCGTGGAAGCTCTGCGTGCTCATCACGGTCGTCGTGCTGAGCGTCATCTTCTACCGCCCGTTCTGCAAGTGGCTCTGCCCGCTCGGCGCGTTCTACGCGCTCTTCAACCGCGTGTCGCTGCTGTCGATGCACGTTGACGAGAGCAAATGCGTCTCCTGCGGCAAGTGCGCAAGGACCTGCCCCATGGACGTGGATGTGACCAAAACGCCGAACCACAGCGAATGTATCCGCTGCGGCAAATGCGTGACCGCCTGCCCGACGGAGGCCGTCCGCTTCCGCTACGCCTTCGGCAGCGGCGGAGCATGTTCCAAATTGTCTCAAAAACCGATCATTGAAGAAAACAAAGGAGAATAAACCATGAATTTTAAGAAGATTATTACGCTGCTGCTCGCCTTTACGCTGACGCTTTCCCTCGCCGCCTGCGGCAGCAAGGGCGACGGCAAGGGCGATGGCGATGCGCAGGGCGCGACCGCCGAGGAGATCTACGCCCAGATCCAGGAGCTCGCCGACAAGGAAAACGCCATCATGGAAGAGAACCTTGAGCTGTGGCAGAAGCTCTTCGCCGCCATGAACGAAAAGCGCGACGAGATCCCCGATGAATCGAACTACGGCGCTTACCTGCTTGCCGCCCTCGACCTTGTGAAGGATCAGTTCACCGAGGACGAACTCAAGACGCTGACCGAAGGCTCCGAGCAGATCCGCGACCTTGAAGACCAGATCCAGCCCCTGCAGGAGCAGTACGCCGCACTTCAGCCCGCAGGCGACGGTGAAAACGGCGACATGAGCGCCGCCGTTCCGACCTTCCCCACCTTCACCGGCAAGGATCTTGACGGCAACGACGTGGACAGCAGCATCTTCTCCCAGAACGCTGTGACGGTCGTGAACTTCTGGTTCAGCGGCTGCAAGCCCTGCGTGGCGGAGCTTGGTGAGCTGAACGCCCTCAATGAAACGCTCAAGAAGCAGGGCGGCGCGGTCGTCGGCATCAACGTCGATACCCTCGACGGCAACGCCGATGCGATCAGCACGGCCAAGAGTCTGCTTGAATCCAAGGGTGCAAGCTACCAGAACATCTACTTCCCCTCCGACAGCGCAGCCGGCGACTTTGCGGGCGACATCATGGCCTTCCCGACCACCTATGTCATCGACCGCAGCGGCGCCATCGTCGGTGAGGCGATGCTCGGCGGCATCGACAATGAGGACAACATGGCAGCGCTCCAGAAGCTGATCGACCAGGCCCTCGCAAACGACAGCGCAAAGTAAGCTTTCCATCACAGCAAAAATACGCCCCGCGGATGATCCGCGGGGCGTGTTTTGTTTCTCTCTATCTTTTTACCCGAGCGATACCTCGCGGTAGAACGCGGCGTATGCCGCCTCCTGATAGGGGCGCAGCGCAAGGTTGCCAAGGCCGAACGTCAGCGAGCTGAGGAGCATCCAGCCGATGAAACTGAATTGCAGGCAGAACAGCCGCCAGCGGTTGCCCTCCATCATCGCCTTCGAGCCCTTCATCACCTCGCCCGGCGCCATGTCCGGGTGCTCGGCCAAAATGTAATCCGTCATCGCGTAGGTGTAGCCCATAATCAGTCCCGGAATGACGAGCAGGATCGTCCCCAGCAGAATATAAATGCCCTTCCAAAGCCGCGTCAGCGTCGTCGTCTTCCAGTTCGGAAGATAGGCGAACAGCGCCTCAAAGCCCGGCTCCGTGCGGTCGACAAGGCCGAGGTTATATTTGGCATACCCCGCGCCCACGATGCTGCCGAGGATGAAGTACGCCGCCGCCAACACGAGCGCGATCACGATGAGATAGACCGCACCGCCGACGAGCAGTCCGCTCCACTTCGGGCCCAAACCGTAGCCTGTGGAGTAAATCGTCTGTCCGCCGTAGCCAAACGTCGTCGACACGCCCGAGGACACATCGTAATTGAATTTGACCTCCGGACCGCCGCTCCCTGCGCCGTCGAGCAGCACCGCCACAAGGCCGATCAGAATGGCGATGGGCCACTTGCCGCACAGCGCCTCGCGCGCCGCCTGCCGAAAATCCGCCGCAAGCTTCATAAACTCTCCTCTCCGCCCTCCGCAGGGGAGGGTCTCTCTCAAATCTTCTTGCTTCTGCTTATTTAGACGCATTCCGCGCCCGTTTTGTTTCACCGGGCGCCAAATTTTCTCGCATTCATGATATCATATGCCGCTGGGAATGGGAATCTCTCTTCTTTCTTTTCCTTGCAAGTCGTTTCCGCCTCTGGTAAAATACCAGAAAACGACAATGGAGGAGACGCATGAGACCAAGCGAACTGCTCGCCGCGCTGCACACGGCGGAAAAATTGAAGGACACCACCCGCCACTGCTACACCTCCGGCGGGCGGCACGAGAGCGTTGCCGAGCACAGCTGGCGCATCGCACTGATGGCGTTTTTCCTGCGCGATGAATTTTCCGAGGCCGACATGGACAAGGTGACGCGCATGTGCCTCATCCACGACCTCGGCGAGTGCTTCACGGGCGATATCCCCGCCTTTGACAAGACCGCACAGGACGAATCGACGGAGGAAGCGCTGCTCTACCAGTGGGTCGCATCGCTTCCCTCCCCCTGCCGCGAGGAGATGCGCGCACTCTACGACGAGATGGCCGCGCTCGAAACGCAGGAGGCCCAAATCTACAAGGCGCTCGACAAGCTCGAGGCCGTGATCTCCCACAACGAGTCCGACATTTCGACCTGGGAGGACCACGAATACGACCTCCAGCTCACCTACGGCGAGCAGAACGTCGCCTTTTCGCCCTACCTGACGGCGCTTCGTCAGGCTGTCCGGCAGGAATCGCTCGACAAGATCACACGCGAGGGTGACCGGCGCAAATAAAATCTTTCGCAGCCCATGTACAGCAAAAAGCACTTCCCGCCGCT
>ERZ1106943.2945-NODE-2945-length-13767-cov-2.951721_pt1 | contig 13767 bp, 10 predicted proteins | sample MGYA00403671_ERZ1106943 | MGnify/ENA primary metagenome ERZ1106943 (study PRJEB35170, sample SAMEA104062427) | human gut metagenome | biome: human gut; feature: human-associated habitat; material: faeces | place: Denmark | collected 2012-06-14 ...
ATGACGGTCAGCATCCACTTGAAATTCTCCGGGGCGTACACCGAATGGGGCTTTTTGGCGGGCATCACCAGCGCCTCGCCGGGCTTTACCAGGTAGGGCACACCGTCTATGGTGAACTGACCCACACCCTCCAGCACGGTAACCATAGCGTCGCCGGTGGAATCGTGGGTGCCGATCTCCTCACCGGCTGCAAAGGCAAACAGGGTCACGCTGACGGCGTCATTCTGCGCCAGGGTTTTGCTGACCACTTGGCCGGGCTGCACCTGGATTTGATCCGCAAGACTAAAAATCGCCTCATGAGGTATATTCTTAATATAAGGCATCGTTGCACTTCCTTTCTTTGATCTTATCTCTATTATAGCAAACCCGCAGTCAAATATCCACCTTAAAATAAAACCCGCCGGCAGAAGTCGGCGGGTCGTTTGGGTATGGCAAGTTATTTCAGCTTTTCTGCCCAGGCGGTGACGGTGGGCATGGGGGTCTCCTGGCGGTCGCCGCCGTGGGTGGCAAACAGGACCAACTCTTTGCCGGTCAGATCTGTTTCGGTTAAGAAAGTGCGCACAGCCGGGGCCATGGTGTACCACCAGGTGGGGGTGCCCAGCAAAATGCGGTCATAGTATGCCGGGTCCTTGTCCAGGGGCTTGATGGGCGGGCAGACCTTGTTTTGCGTCTCTGTCTTGGACAGACCGTACACCAACTCGTCATAAGAGCAGTTGTAGGGCTGCACCGTGTCAATGGCCGCCAGGTCTGCGCCCAGGGTGGACGCGATCTCCTGGGCGATCTTTTTGGTATTGCCCCGGGATTGGGAATAATAGACGACCAATGTTTTTGCCATTTTCGTTCTCCTTACAGGTTTTGCAGATCGTCGCTGATTTGTGCGGAGGTTAGGCGGTTTTCTTCCAGCACCGACTGCACATCGTAGCGATCAAGGAATTCTTTTTGCAGGCCGTAGCACAGCACCTTGGTGTCTGTTCCGCCGTAGTAGGCTGCGATTTTTTGGCCAAAGCCGCCGTCCAGCACGCCGTCCTCCAGGGTGACTACGGTTTTATGGGTCTTGCCCAGCTGGGCCAGCAGTTCCTTGTCCAGCCCGGTGATATAGTAGGGGTTGATCACCGTGGGGCGCACGCCGGTGCGCTTTTCATATTCCGCAGCCGCTTGCTGTGCCAGGGGATAAAAGGTGCCCAGGCCGATAAAGGCCACATCGCTGCCCGCCTGGGTCACTTCATAGGTGTTCAGCTTGCCAAAGTCCTTGGTGACTGCCTTGCCGTCGGAGAGTACGCCGCAGGCCGGTACGCGAATGGCTACCGGGTGCTCCCGTTGCGTCATGCTCCAGTGCAGCATGGCAAAATACTCCTCTTTGGTGGTGGGGGCCAGGTACACCAGGTTGGGAATGTTAGAGATCATGGGAATGTCAAAGATGCCCAGGTGGGTCACATCGTTCATGCCGTACACAGAGGCGGCGAACACCAGCAGGGTGGCCGGGTTGTTATTGATGCACAGGTCCTGGCTCAGCTGGTCATAGGTGCGCTGCAAAAAGGAGCTGTACACGCCATACACCGGCTTGGCACCGCCGGCTGCCAGTCCGCTGGCCAGCGCTACGGCGGTCTCCTCGGCAATGCCCACATCCATGAATTGTTTGCCTGCCTGCTTACGCAGATCCTCGGTAAAGCCGAATACGGTGGGGGTGCCGGAGGTGATGGCCACCACTTTGGGGTCCTTTTGCATTTCCCCCAGCAGATACCGGGCGGTCAGATCGCCGTAGTCCTCGCCCTCAAAGTGCACTGTGCTCTCGCCGGTTTTAGGGTCGAAGGGCATACACCAGTGCCAGTTCTCCTTGTGGGTTTCTGCCGGGGCGTAGCCCTTGCCTTTCTCGGTGACAATGTGCACCACTACCGGGTGGTCGCAGTCCTTGACCTGCTGAAAGGTCTCAATCAGCGCGTCTGTGTGATTGCCCTCCGGCTGGAATACATAATCAAGCCCCATGGCGCGGAACAGGTTGCACTCTGCCTTGCCGCCGGTTTGGCGCAGCAGCTCCAAATTTTTATAAATGCCGCCGTGGTTCTCTGCAATGGACATACCGTTGTCGTTGACCACGATGATCAGGTTGCTGTCCATCTCGCCGGCCAGGTCCAGCCCCTCCAGCGCCTCGCCGCCGGACAGAGAGCCGTCACCGATAATGGCCACCACATTGTGGTGCTCGCCCTTGGCGTCCCGGGCCTTTGCCAAGCCGCAGGCCAGGCTGACGGAGGTGGAAGTGTGGCCCAGCGTAAAGGGGTCGTGGGCGCTCTCCTGGGGCGCGCTGTACCCGGTAATATCGTCATACCGGGCCGGGTCTAAGAAGCCGTAGCTGCGCCCGGTAAGCATCTTGTGGGGATAGGTCTGGTGGGACACATCAAAGACAAACCGGTCCTTGGGGGAGTCAAACACCGTGTGCAGGGCAATGGTGGCCTCCACCAGTCCCAGATTGGGACCGCAGTGGCCGCCGTGGTGGCTGAGTTTTTGAATCAGCGCGGTGCGCATTTCTGCCGCCAGGACTGTGCGCTCTGGGCTGTTTAAGGCTTTTACATCGGCAGGGCCGTTGATCTTTTCCAAATACATTTTGCGTTTTCTCCTTTTGTTAATCCCAGGTGAGCTTGCCGGTTTTTACCGCCACCTGGTAGCGAGAGATCTTGTACTCCAATTTGTCCAGCATACGCTGCGTGTCTGCCATTTGGGCCTCCAGTGCGACTTTTTGGTCCAGCAGCAGTTGCAGCCGGGCGGGAATGGTGCTGTCGCCCTGCATATAGAGCCGCACATACTGGCACAGTTTTACATATTCGATCATGGCTTCTACAGGAAGTCCGGCGCCACGCATACACAGGGCCAGTTCTACCCAGCCAAGATCGTCTTCTTGATAATCCCGAATGCCGCCGCCTGTGCGGTGCACCTGGGGGATCATACCCACCCGCTCGTAGTAGCGCAGGGTATCTTGGGAAATGTTGTACTTTTCGCTGACTTCTTTAATGGTCATAGGCTCACCTCGTTTCAAGGGTAGTATATACCTTGGAGTTGACTCTAAGTCAAGACTTTTTTGAACTTTTTTTGATTTCCGTAAAAAAAGCAGCCGATTTTTATCGACTGCTTTATGTTTGGATTTACTTGATAATCAGCTGCCGGTGGTCTGCCGGGGTTAGGCGAATGTTCGGTGCAAAGGGGGTGTCGCCCCGATTTTCTACCTGCACGGTAACGGTATCGGCAGCACAAGCAACGGTAAAGACCGCGTCCACGCAGTGGCCGTCCCGGTAGGCATAGGTGTGGCCGTCATCATCAAAGTAGCGGCTTTGGAAGGTGCCGTCGGCAATGGGATAGACGGTGAACTGCACCCGACTGGGCTTTTGGAACCCGGTAGTCCCAATGTCCAGAGGGAATACGCAGCCGCCACGTACAAAATAGGGCACGGTGCCGGTAGCGGGAATGTGCAGTGCCACTGCCTGCCCGCCGGTGTAACACCGGTCGTCCTTGTACCAGATTTCGCCGGACGGCAAGTAGACTTCTATATCCTCTATGCCCTGATCCAGCACGCAGGCTGCCAGCAGGTCGCGCCCCAGCAAAAAGGCAGGATCGTCCGGATGGATTTGCCGGTCGTCATAATAAAGACACAGGGGCGCCTGCAAGGGCAGCTCCTCCTGCACGCTGCGGTAGGCGGTGCTGTAATAGTAGGGCAGCAGAGCCTTACGCTGGTCAAACAAGGCATGCACACTGTCCATCACCTCCGGATAGCTCCAAGGCATGGTGGCGGAGCCGTCCGCGTTCCAGGAATGAATGGTAAAGCGGGGCTCAAATACACCGTGCTGGATCCAACGCAGCAGCAACTCCTTGGAAGGCATTTCCCCGGAAAAGCCGCCCAGATCGTGGCCGTAAAAATAAAAGCCGGACAGGCTCAGGGTCATGCCTACATAGTGACAGTAGCGCAGATCGTGGAAGGATGTATAGTTGTCACCGCTCCAGGTCTGGGCCAACCGTCGCAGACCGATCCCGGCACTGCGGGTAGAAAGGAACGGCCGTTCTGCTGGGCGCATTTTCATTTGGGCCTGATAGGAACTGAGCACCATTAAGTAGGTGAGCGCCGGGCGAACATGGGCAGCCGGGGCCGCCTTGCCGCCAAAGCCCACAGCCACAGCGGTAGGGTCCTGAATGTCAAATTCGTTATTGTCGTTCCAAGTGGCGTCCATGCCGTTTTGCAGCAGTTTTTCCGTCACCTGATCGTGCCAAAAAGCAAAGGCCTCCGGGTTCGTAAAGTCCAGGTAACTGCCCAGGCCGTCCCAAAACTGGGTAACATAGGGGCTGCCGTCTGCATTCTTGACAAACAGACCCTTGGCCGCCAGGTCATCGTACATCGGGTGGCTGGTTAGAAACGCCGGCTTGATGTTGGGAATCAGGTGCACCTCGGCGGCGTTGAATTTACCGATAAACCGTGCCGGGTCCGGGAACTTCTCTCTGTTCCAGTGGAACACGCAGCGCTGGTTGCCGATGGCGGTGTAGCCGGAGGACAGATAAAACCCGCTGCAATTCAGATCCAGCGCCCGCACTTTGGCAAGGAACGCGTCCATCTTTTCTTCTGACTTAGGGGCGTCCGTATAAGCCATGGTGCTGGCGCAGTAGTCAAAGCTCCACTTGGGGGGCAGCGGCTGGCGGCCCACTGTGCGGCAAAACTGCTGCAAGATCTCTAACTTGCTGCCAAAGAATACATAGTACACCAGGCAGTCTTCAGCAGAGCGATAATACTTAAACGGCGGGTAGTAGTTGTTGATCTCCCGGCCCAGATCCATCTCACCGGGGGCCGTGGTGTCATAGAAAATGCCGTAGCAGCCCACGCTGTTTTGGCAGATGTAAAAGGGCGTGTGCTTGTAGAGCGGATCGGTCATGGCGGCGTCAAAGCCCATGCTGTCCGCTGTGTCTATGCGAAAGCGTCGGCCGGCTTTGTTCACGCTGCCGCCCTTATCGCCCAGGCCGTAGATCCGCTCATCCCGCTCCCGCGTGATGTAGTGGGTGGCGCCGGTGCCAAACTCTTTGTCCAAATTATAGGCCAGCGGCCCTCGATCGGCAAAGAGCACGCGATCGCTGATCTTGTAGGTGAGCAGCAAATTGTGGAAATCCAGCTCTGCCGTTACCCCGCAAGGCAGGGCAAAGGCGGTGCCGCTATCGTTCTCCGTGACTGTGGGCGCTGTCGGCTGAAAACCCACGGTACTCAGTCGCGCTCTGCCCTGGGGGCCGATGGACGCGTTGTCCGGGTCAATATTAAAGGTGGGCAGCAGGTCGTCTGCGTTACGATAGAGCGCCACTCGCAGGCAGCTGCCGGAGAGAAAGTCCAACTGCGCCTGCCAGCCGTCGGCGGCGTAAGTGCGCCCGGTGGGCGTGGCGGCGGTTTGGGTAAAGTTGTGGTCAAATTTCATTTATACCGGTCCTTTGTTATGAAGTGTTTCTTTAATGAGACGGCCGTCCGGGAAGGGCGCCATGCGGCTGGGGTCACCAAAGCGCATGACCTTGGCGGTGCCTGCTTTCCAGCGGGGCAGGGCGTTGCAGTTGGGATTGCCGCACTTGACAAAGTTGGCAAAGGCCGCCACCATTTGGCGCGAGATCTCGCTGTCCGTATCGGTAAAGGGTCGCCAGTTGTTTTGCAGTGTGCCAAAGGCATAAAGCAGGTCTGCCGTGTGCCAGGCGCCGTAGTTGTCGCCGGGCAGATCCCGGTCAAAACAATAGGCGTAGCAGGGGCTGCCCTTGTCGTCATGAGCCCAGCGGCGGATCAGACCGGACACAAGGACCGGAATCATATCCGCGTTGGTCATGCCCAGGATCTTTGGCATTTTGGGTATGGTGCGCATATTGAATGTGGCTTTGGTCAGCAGCTTGCCATCAAACACAGGGAAGGTGTAGAGCATACTGAGTTTGTCGCTTTTACAGGCGTCCAGCCAGGCGTAATACAGGGTGCGGGCGTCTGTTTGGCGCAGGGCGTTCATATCCGCTGCCTCGGCGTTTTGGCAGATTTGGTCCCAGAATTTACCCACCTTTTCAATGGATTGGGGGCGTGCGGCTGCCCGTTGCAGTCCCGGTCCGCTCATCATAATGGCGCCTCGGTACCAGTCCCGGCACAGGGGAGAGGAGATGAGAATATCCACGCTCATCGCCCCGGCGCTCTGCCCCAGCAGCGTTACGCGGTGGGGGTCGCCGCCCAGGGCGGCAATGTTGCGGCGCACCCAGCGAATCGCCTCCAGCTGGTCGTATAGCCCGTAGTTGCCGCAGGTGCCGTCCGTCTCTTTCAGCTGCGGGTGGGCGCAAAAGCCATAGGGCCCCAGCCGGTAATTCATGGCTACGAAGATCACGCCTTTTTTGGCGTAAGCGGTGCCGCTGATGTGGCGCTCGTCGGTGGAGCCGCCGGTAAAGCTGCCCCCGTGAATGTAAATAAGCACCGGGCAGTCCTTGGCGTCCTTAGGCGCCCAAATGTTCAGGTACTGACAGTCCTCGCTGTAAGTAAAATGGCAGCCTACCCGAAATTCTTTACTGTAAAAAGGATTGACCTTGGTATCCTCGTCAAAGCCACGGTGCTGGTAGCAGCAGGCACCGAATTGGGTGGCGTCGTAAACGCCCTCCCAGTGCTCTACCGGTCGGGGATATTTCCAACGGGCGGCGGTGGCGTAGCGAATGCCCCGGTACTCCAGATGGTCCTCCAGCTCCAGCCCTTGCAGTGCACCGCAGGGTGTGGTGCGGGTAATGGTTTGCATATTGATTCCCCCTTATTTCTGTTCATTTCCATTATATAGAACTGTTCCCGCAAAATCAATTCTCTATAGAAAAAATTGCACCCGGGCGAAAAAATGGACGGCGGCTTGCAATGCCCTTGCGTTTATGATAAAGTGAACTTAATGTGCGCGGCACAGATGAAGGAGAACTGATATGAAGTTTTTGCATTTATCCGATCTGCACCTGGGCAAGCGGGTGCACGGCTTTTCTATGCTGGAGGATCAGGCGTATATTCTGCAGCAGATCATTGACTGCATTGCCGCAGAACAGCCGGACGGTGTGCTGATTTGCGGAGATATTTATGACAAGGCGGTGCCGTCGGTGGAGGCCGTGGCATTGTGCGACGATTTCTTTTATCATTTGGCGCAGCTAAAGGTGCCGGTGTTTGTCATCAGCGGCAACCACGACTCCCCGGAGCGGCTGGCCTTTGGCAGTCGGCTTATGGATGGCAGCGGGGTACACTTTTCGCCGGTTTATGACGGTGGGGTGCAGCCCTTTGTGCTGACGGATAAATGGGGCGAAGTGGGCATTTATATGCTCCCCTTTGTGAAGCCCGCTCATGTGCGCCGCTATTTTCCTGAGGCGGAGATTGACAGCTATACGGACGCACTGTCCGCCGCTGTCGGCGCTATGCAGGTGGATACTTCCCGGCGCAATGTGTTGCTGACGCACCAGTTCGTTACCGGCGCTGCCACCTCGGACTCGGAGGAACTGTCCGTAGGCGGTACGGACAATGTGGACGGCAGCGTGTTTGACCCCTTTGACTATGTGGCGCTGGGGCATATCCATCGCCCCCAGAATATGGGCAGCCCGCGGCTGCGGTACTGCGGCTCCCCACTGAAGTATTCCTTTTCGGAAGCAGGGTACCAAAAAAGCGTGACCGTGGTGGAACTGGGGGCAAAAGGGGATCTGCAAGTGCGCACGGTGCCGCTGTCCCCCCGCCGAGATTTAACGCAGTTGCGGGGTAGCTATATGGAACTGACCGCCCGGGACTATTATACCAACGGAGATTTTCAGCAGAATTATCTGCATATTACGCTGACGGATGAGCAGGATGTGCCGGACGCCATGGGTCGCCTGCGCAGTATTTATCCTTACTTAATGCTGCTGGACTACGACAACGCCCGCACCCGTGCCCTGGGGCAGGTGCATGACGGTGCGGCGACGGAAAAGCAGTCGCCGTTTGATGTGTTTGCAGAATTTTACCGCCGCCAAAACGGTACGGATCTGACAGAAGAGCAGGCTGCCTTTTTGCGCAGCCAGATGGAAAGTGTGTGGGAGGAGAAAGTATGAGACCGCTAAAACTTACTTTGTCCGCCTTCGGCCCTTATGCTCGGGAGCAGGTGCTGGATTTTTCCAAGCTGGGTACCGGCGGCGTGTATTTGATTACCGGCGATACCGGTGCCGGCAAGACCACCATTTTTGACGGCATTATTTTTGCGTTGTATGGCAAGGCCAGCGGCAAAAGCCGGGAACCATCCACCTTGCGCTCCAAGTACGCAGCGCCGGAGACTCCCACCTTTGCAGAGTTGACTTTTGCATACGACCGGGCGGTATACACCGTGCGCCGCAGTCCGGAGTACCGGCGGCCCAAGACCCGGGGCGAGGGTATGACTACCCAGCACGCTATGGCGGAGCTGACCTGCCCGGATGGCCGGGTGATCGCCAAACCAACGGAAGTGGATGACGAAATCACCGCCTTGCTTGGGCTGGATCACGATCAGTTTTGCCAGATTGCCATGCTGGCGCAAGGGGATTTTTTGCGTTTGCTGCTTGCCAAGACGGAGGAGCGCAGCCGCATCTTCCAAAAGCTGTTTGACACCGGGCGGTATGCCTGCTTGCAGGAGAAGCTGCGACAGTCTGCTTTGGAGGTGAAGCGCGCCTATGACGCCGGGCAGGAAAAATTGCGCCAGTACGGCGAGGGCGTGCGCTGCCCGGAGGACTCTATGCTTTTTGCCAAAGCCCGGGCGCTGCAACAAGGGCAGCTGCCCTTTTCTGAAAGCCGAGAGGTGTTGGAACAGCTGATTCAGTTAGACACGACTGCCGCTGCGGAGAACACCCGCCAAACGGCAGAAATACAGGAGAAAATGCAAGCTGACCGGGCAGCATTGACAGCTGCGGAGCGACGTTTGAAACTGGAACAACAGCTGCAAGAGCTGACCCGGCAGCAGGCGGAATTGACCCCCAAGCAAGCGGCGGCAGCGGATAGATTGAAGCAGTGCGCCGCACAGGCAGAGGAGACGAAACCGCTTACTGCCCGCCTGGCTTTGCTGCAAGCCCAGCTGCCCAAGTACGACCGGCTGACCAAAGCACAGCAGATCTTGGCAGAGGTGCAGCAGCAGGCAGAGCAGCAAACAGCGGCATACACGGCAGCCGGTGACGCAGCGGAAAAAGCCCGCGCAGAACAAATCCGCTTGGAACAGCGGCGGCAGGAACTGCAAGGGGCGGCCGCCGGGTTGGAGCAGGCCAAGGCTGCCTGTACACAGGCCCGGCAAAAGGTAGAGGCGTTGACTGCTTTAGAACAGCAGCGGGCTGCACTGCAAACTACGGAGAATACTTATCGCCGTGCTGCTGCCGATTACCAGGCTGCGGCAGCGCGCGCCCAGCGTTTGGAGCAGGATTATCAGCGTCTGAATCGGGCTTTTCTGGACAGCCAAGCCGGCGTGTTGGCGGCAGATTTACAGCCGGGTGCACCTTGCCCGGTGTGCGGCGCCACGGAACACCCTCATCCGGCGGTTTTGCCCACGCAGGCGCCTACACAGTCCCAGTTGGAGGCAACCCAGCAGGCGGCCCGATCCGCTATGGCAAAGGCCACGACTGCCAGCCAGTCCGCCGGTGGCGCAAAGGGACAGTACCGAGAACAGCAGCGGGCGTTTATGGCCGGGTGGCAAGCGCTACTTGGTGATTTGCCGGAGGAGCCGCAATCGGTTCTGGCAGAAGCGCTGTCACAGGCACAGACGGCTTGTACCGGGGCGGAAGCGAATAAGCAGACCGCCCAGGCAGCCGCAGAAGAAGCGGCGCAGGTGGAACAGGCTTTGCCGCAAGTCACCGCGCGCACCACAGCGCGTACCCGGCAGCAGACGGAATTGCAATTGCAGGTGCAGCAGCTGCAACAAGAGGTCAAACAGCAGCAAAGCCGGTGTAGCGAACTGGCGGCAGAATTGCCTTTTGCTACCCAGTCGGCTGCGGAAGAGGAACAGCACCGCATAACGGAAAAACGAAATGCCTTAGAGCAGACACACCAAAAGGCGCAAGCTGCCGTGGCAGAACTGGACAAGCAGGCGGCGGCCTTGGCAGCCACTTTGCAACAGACCCGGCAGCAGTTGGAGACTTGCCCGGCAGCGGACCCGGCGGCATTGCGCGCCCAGCTGGGGCAGTTGCAGACCCGGCTGCATACGCTGACCGATCAAGGCAAGACACTGGCTGTGCGGCTCCAGACCAATCAAACGGTGCTGGATCAAATGCGGCACACGGCGGCCGAACTGGAGTCGGCGGAGCACCGCTACGGCTGGATAAAAGCCTTGGCAGATACTGCCACCGGCAACTTGACCGGTAAAGAAAAGGTCACCTTGGAGACCTATGTGCAAATGCAGGACTTGGACGCGGTGCTGGCCTGTGCCAACACCCGCTTTATGGTTATGTCCGGCGGACAGTACGAGCTGGTGCGCCGCCAAACGGCAGAGAACAATCGCAACCAGTCCGGACTGGATCTGGATGTGATCGACCATTATAACGGCACCACCCGCAGTGTAAAGAGTTTGTCCGGCGGTGAGTCCTTTAAGGCCTCTTTGTCGCTAGCGCTGGGGCTGTCGGATCGAGTACAGAGCGCCGCCGGCGGCGTGCGGCTGGACGCGATGTTTGTGGACGAGGGTTTCGGCTCTCTGGACGAGGAGTCCCTCCACCAGGCGCTGCACGCCTTGACGGATCTGGCTCGCAGCGACCGGTTGGTGGGAATCATCTCCCATGTGGCGGACCTGCGCGCGGCCATCGACCGGCAGATTCTGGTCACCAAGGCTCCCACCGGCGGCAGCCACGCCACCATCCTATAACTGCATTCAGATACAGAACACCCCCGCACGGCTTGCTGCTGTGCAGGGGTGTTCTTGCTTTTTGGTTATTGTTTGGCGGCTTTTGCAATGCAGCCCATGGTGTTTAGGCTGCGAGGATAGCCGATGTAGGGCAGACACTGGAGCACCACTTTGGTCAGGAATGCTGCGTCGTTGCCCATGTTCATATTGCCCTTGGCGTGGGCGATCAACTGGGGCTCGCAGCCCCCTTGGTCAGAGAGAAAGCAGAAGGTGATCATCTCTCGCTGGGCCAGATCCAGCCCGGTGCGGGTGTAGTAATCGCCAAAGCAGTTGGCTGCTAAATAGCGGTTGACGGTGCCGGCTTTCCAAGCCGCATTCATGTGGTCGCCAAAGATTTTGACTTGGGCGGCAATGCCGTTCTCCAGCCGATCGTTCATGGTGGTGGTTGCCTGGCCGGGTAGTGGTAGGGCAATGCCAGCGGCGGTCAGCGCGTCGTTGGTGGCGTGCAGAAACGGCAGCGCACGGCCGTAGCCCAGGTAATCGGTGGCCTGGTACACCATCTCTTTGACTGCCACCGGGTCAAGCCCCTCTTGCAGCGCTTGGGGCAGTGCCTCTTTGTAGGCGTCTACACTGCCGTTGCCGGTGAGGGTGGCCAGAATCGCCAGCCAGCGGGTGGTGGGCTCCAGCATGCTGTCCGGTTCGTTCCTTACTTCTTCAAGAAATGCGCCCAGTCGCTGGGTGTATTCCGGGTCTGTGCTTTGCAAATTCATTTTTCTGCCTCCAGTGCGTTATAATCTGCGTCGCTCACCGGCTCGCACCACTCGTTAGAGGCATTCTCACCGGGCACTTCCATAGCAATGTGGGAGAACCAACTGTCGCCTTTAGCGCCGTGCCAGTGCTTCACCTCCGGTGGAATGGTGATGACCATGCCCTCGTGCAGCGCTACCGGGGCCTTTCCCCATTCCTGGTACCAGCCCTCACCGGCGGTGCAGATCAGCAACTGACCGCCGCCTTTTGTGGCGTGGTGAATGTGCCAGTTGTTGCGACACCTCGGCTCAAAGGTCACATTGGACAAATGCAGCGCCGTGACCTGGGGATCGGTCAGGGGATTCAGATAAGAATTGCCTACAAAGTATTGGGCATAAGCCGTGTTGGCGGCGCCTTTGCCAAATGCGTTGGCACCGACAAAGGCTTCTTCTGTTGCGTATTTCATAGATAAAATCTCCTTGTTTTGGTTTCCTTTATCATAGCACTTTGAGCTTACTTCAAGTCAAGGGGTTCTGTAAACTTTTTTTCGTTTTTTTGCTGCCGCTTGACAGCAGGCGGCGGCTATGCTACAATACGGGACGAAAATTCGGTTGTGGATTTTTCCGGAGTTGCTCATCTTTTCGCCACACACTCTTTGGAGTGCGTGGCTTTTTTATACCTGCAAGCAGAAAGGAAAACAGATGGACGAACAGTTTATGCGCAAAAAGGCAGTGTTGCCACTGATTACCTCTATGGCGCTGCCCATGGTGCTCTCCATGCTGGTGAACGCCCTTTATAATATTGTAGACAGCTACTTTGTGGCCCGCATCAGCGAGAACGCTATGACGGCGTTGTCCCTGGTGTATCCCTTGCAAAATCTGGTCAACGCCATTGCCATCGGCTTTGGCGTGGGGATCAGCGCTGTGATCGCTTTGTATTTGGGTGCCGGAAAGCAGAAGCGCGCGGACCAGGCAGCCACGCAGGGCATGTTGTGGGCGCTGGTGCACGGGGTGCTGCTCACCGGCGTGTGTATTGCCATCATTCCGCTGTTTTTGCAGGCGTTTACCAAGGATCAAGCAGTGATCGATCTGGGAGTGCGCTACGGGCGCATTGTGTTTGGTTTTTCCATTATTATCAACGCAGACTTGGCATTTGAAAAGATTTTTCAGGCAGTCGGTCGTATGAAGGTGACCATGGTGGGTCTGGGCCTGGGCTGCCTTGCCAATATTATTTTGGATCCGCTGTTGATCTTCGGTCTGGGGCCGTTCCCCAAAATGGGCATTGACGGCGCAGCGCTGGCTACCGGGTTGGGTCAGGTGCTTACTCTGGTGATCTACCTGCTGTTCTATTACCTGCGCCCCATTTCTGTCAAGATCCGCTTGCAGCACCTGCGGCCGTCCCGGCACCTGGTGGGTCGCTTGTATGCCATCGGTATTCCGGCGGTACTGAATTTGGCTTTGCCTTCTGTGCTGATCTCTGCACTGAACGCCATCTTGGCTGCATTCTCTCAAACCTATGTGCTGATTTTAGGCGCATATTACAAACTGCAAACGTTTCTGTACCTGCCGGCCAACGGTATTGTGCAGGGCATGCGCCCGGTGATTGGGTTCAATTACGGCGCCAAGGAATATGGGCGGGTCAAGCAGATCTTCCGCACCGTATTAGTGATGACTGCTACCATTATGGTGGTGGGCACCGTGCTGTGTCTGGTAATCCCCGGTCAACTGATCGGCCTTTTTACCGAGAATGCAGCTACTGTTGCTGCCGGTAAAACAGCGCTGCGGATCATCAGCGGCGGGTTCATTGTGTCCGCCGTATCGGTGACCGCTTCCGGTGCGCTGGAGGGACTGGGCAAGGGCGCAGAATCGCTGGTCATCGCCCTGTGCCGGTATGTTATTTTCATCATGCCGCTGGCTGCACTGCTGTGTAACTGGCTGGGCGCAGACGGCGTATGGCACGCCTTCTGGCTTACCGAGGTGCTGGCAGCGGCGGTCTCCGGCATCGTCTACCGCCGGGCGGTCACACATAAAAAATAAGAATTTCTGATAGGGGCGTTTCATAACGTCCCTATTTTTCATTGACACTACGGGAAAAGTACGGTAAAATATTCTTCGTGTTTTGACAAAAACTGTCAGTGCGCAAGATATTACAGAGGATGTGGAAGTATATGATCGAGACCATTGCCGCCGTCAATCAGGCGGTGAACAGCTTTATC
>ERZ1106943.2954-NODE-2954-length-13738-cov-3.756998_pt1 | contig 13738 bp, 7 predicted proteins | sample MGYA00403671_ERZ1106943 | MGnify/ENA primary metagenome ERZ1106943 (study PRJEB35170, sample SAMEA104062427) | human gut metagenome | biome: human gut; feature: human-associated habitat; material: faeces | place: Denmark | collected 2012-06-14 ...
TTTGCTGGGGCCGATTGGGCTGTTGATTATTAAGGATTTTGTGGAGGAATATGGGGATGAGGACGAAGGGACGGTTGTTTATAGGTAGGTATTTTTAGAGGGGGGAAGAGGAAAAAAGTGGAGTATTGGTGGATGGACAACCTGAAATTGTTTTTAAATGTGGGAATTTAAGGAGATGAAAGGATTTTTTAGAATTGTCGGGAGACAAGAGGATCGTATATAATAATAGATACGGAATTAAAAATGCAAAAAAAGTTCCAGAAAAACAGCAGAGAAAGAGTTGCTGGAGGGTAGTTGGATGTTAAGCTGAAATAAGTTTGTATATCATTTAATATGGAGGAACAAACGTGAATTTATATACAAAAGAGTCAGGAACCGGACAGCCGATGGTGCTGCTTCATGGAAATGGAGAGGACAGCTCCTATTTTGTAAACCAGATGTCCTTTTTCGAGTCAAAATACCATGTGATTGCAGTGGACACACGCGGACATGGCAGATCGCCGCGCGGCCAGGGGGCATTTACACTGGAACGTTTTGCCGAAGATCTGAAAGAATTTCTCGACCGCCGGGGACTCAGGCGCATCATTTTGCTGGGATTCAGTGATGGCGGCAACATTGCGCTGATTTTTGCCTTGAAATATCCGGGATATGTGGATCGGCTGATTTTAAATGGAGCGAATCTGAATCCGTTTGGCATGAGGCTGTCCGTGCTGGCGGATGTGGCGCAGGAGTACCTGGGCGTTGAGGGGAAACTCTGGCTGCAGAAGAGCGGCATCGGGCAGGTAAGAGAAAAAATGCAGATGGCAGCAGGGAAAATGCGGACAGAAAAGCAGTTTTCAAAAGAAAACGAAAAAAAGAATGGACAGGAAGGACGGAATAAACAACAGAGAAGAAGCTGTCAGAAAGAAAAAATTCATGGAAAAAGGGAAAACGATTGGGATGCCAATATACACAAAAAAGAGCTTCTATCTTTAATGCTGTATGAACCCTGGATCCGCCCTGAACTTCTCCGCCGTCTGAAAATGCCCGTCCTTGTGATAGCGGGCAGTGATGACATGATCCGCGAACGCCACACACGCCGGATTGCGCGTTCGTTGCCAAATGCGAGACTTCGGATTTTAGAGGGAACTCATTTTATTGCGGCAGAAAAGCCCGACGCATTTAACCAGTGTGTCGAGGCATTCTTAGAAGGGACTCAGGGCGGCGAGCTGGCGCAGATGAGTCGCATCTGGGGCAGCCGGAGAGCTGGGCGGCTGGAGAAAGAGAAAATCCGCCGGGCGGCGGTGCTGGTGCCGCTGATTCAGAAAGGCGGGGAGTACCACGTGGTGTTTGAGGTGCGCGCGGGCAGCTTAAAAACGCAGCCGGGCGAGATCTGTTTTCCGGGTGGTGCCGTTGAGCGGGGGGAGACGCCGAAGCAGGCGGCGGTCCGTGAGACGATGGAGGAACTCTTGATAAACCGCTGCCAGATCCGCGTCATCGCGCCGCTAGATGTGCTGGAAGCGCCTGGAGCGATGGAGATTTCTCCATTTTTAGGGGCGCTACAGGGCTACCGCTGGTCATATTCCGAGGCGGAGGTCGATCACACCTTTTCCGTTCCGCTCCGCTGGTTCGCGGAACATGAACCAGAGCGCTACGAGACGGAGCTTGTGACTGTGCCGGAAGAGACATTCCCATTTGAAGATGTACCAGGCGGTCGCGATTATCACTGGCGGCGCGGGCATTACGACGTTTACTTTTACCGGCGTGAGGAAGGAATCATCTGGGGGATGACGGCGAAGATCCTGCGGTCGCTGGCGGAGATGTATCGGGAGGATATTTTGTCAAAATAGGGAAGATGCGATTTGGGGTATATACGTTGATTTTTTACTCGGATGCAACCGAGTCAGTGACGACCGAGTAAAAAGAAAGAGTATTGGGAAAGTCGATTCAGGTGTGCATGATGGGTGATTTGTGTTCTGGTTCGCAAGCAATATAAGGGCACGTTCCAGCCTTGACAAACCCGCCCGATTGGCGTAAAATCATAATACTGTCAGGATTTGCACGGCTAATTCCGTGGATGGATGCCGTAAAAGAAATCCGGCGTTTGATTTTAGAACATCAAACAATAAGAAGCAAAACAGGCGAAGAGAGGAAATAGTAAACTTTGACACACGTTCAGAGAGAAAGCTGTATGGTGCGAGGCTTTTGTGTCCCTGAAAGTTGAACCGACCCTGGAGCTGTGCATGAAAATGCAACGTATTTCCGGCGTTAACGGAAGGTAAGTGAACCAGAGTAAATGAGATTCTGGTTAAGCAGGGTGGTACCGCCGAAGTTAAGCCATTCGGTCCCTTTGATCGCAGCGATCAGCAGGGATCGGATGGCTTTTGTTACATTCAGCGCAGAGGAATATGGCTGTGATGGCAGCCGCGCCTCGGCGCCAAAATCCGGCAAGCCGGATTTCAATAAAATGTTTTTAACAAGGAGAAATGACATGGCAAAGGAAAAGAAAATGGTAGAAGCCATCACATCGATGGATGAAGATTTCGCCCAGTGGTATACGGATATCGTAAAGAAAGCAGAGCTTTCTGATTACTCCAGTGTAAAGGGCTGTATGATTATCAAACCGGCCGGATATGCGATCTGGGAGAATATCCGCAATGAACTGGACAAGCGCTTTAAGGCAACCGGCGTAGAGAACGTATATCTGCCTATGTTTATTCCGGAAAGTCTTCTGGAAAAAGAGAAAGATCACGTAGAAGGTTTCGCACCGGAAGTAGCGTGGGTGACACAGGGCGGTTTAGAGCCGTTACAGGAGAGAATGTGTGTACGTCCGACTTCCGAGACTCTGTTCTGCGATTTTTATGCACATGACGTACATTCTTACCGCGATCTGCCGAGAAACTACAACCAGTGGGCTTCGGTTGTACGTTGGGAAAAGACCACCCGTCCGTTCCTGCGTTCCAGAGAGTTCTTATGGCAGGAAGGTCATACCGCTCATGCAACCGCTGAGGAAGCACAGGAGCGTACCGAGATGATGTTAAATGTATACGCGGATCTGTGCGAGGACTTCCTGGCAATTCCGGTTATCCGCGGACGCAAGACCGACAAGGAGAAATTTGCCGGTGCAGAGGCAACCTACACGATCGAGTCCCTGATGCACGATGGCAAGGCACTGCAGTCCGGCACCAGCCACAACTTCGGCGATGGATTTGCAAAGGCATTTAACATCCAGTATCTGGATAAGGATAATAAATTAAAATACGTTCATCAGACTTCCTGGGGTATGACAACCCGTATGGTAGGCGCGATCATCATGGTTCATGGTGACAATAATGGTCTGGTTCTGCCGCCGAAGGTAGCTCCGACCCAGGTTATGATCGTTCCGATTCAGCAGGCAAAAGAGGGTGTTCTGGACAAGGCATTTGAGGTAAAAGAGGTTCTGTCCAACTTCCGTGTCAAAGTGGATGATTCTGACAAATCTCCGGGATGGAAATTCAGCGAGTCCGAGATGCGCGGTATTCCGGTACGTGTCGAGATCGGACCGAGAGATATTGCTGAAAATCAGGCAGTTCTGGTTCGCCGTGATACGCATGAGAAGATTACGGTATCTCTGGATGAGATCGCAGCAAAGGTTGGCGAGCTTCTGGAGACGATTCACCACGATATGTTTGAGCGTGCAAAAGCACACAGAGATTCCCATACTTATGTAGCGACAACACTGGATGAGATGAAGGAGATCGCAGAAAATAAGCCAGGCTTCATCAAGGCAATGTGGTGCGGCAATCAGGAGTGCGAGGATAAACTGAAAGAAGTAGTCGGCGTAACCTCCCGCTGCATCCCGTTCAATCAGGAACATCTGGCTGACACCTGCGTATGCTGCGGCAAGCCGGCAACGAAGATGGTTTACTGGGGTAAGGCATATTAATATGATTCCAAAACGGATAGAAATGCCGGTTCAGGTCGAGGAAATCCTGGGAAAGCTGCGAGAACATGGTTACGAGGCATTTGCAGTCGGCGGCTGTGTCCGCGATGCGATCCTGGGGCGGATTCCCGGTGACTGGGATATCACGACCTCGGCGCACCCGGAGGAGGTGAAGCAGGTGTTCGGTCACACGATCGACACCGGGCTTCAGCACGGTACGGTCACGGTCATGCGTGATCATATCGGATATGAAATAACCACCTACCGGATTGACGGTGAATATGAGGATGGACGCCACCCGAAGGAAGTCGTATTTACTGCCGAACTGCGTGAGGACTTGAGACGGCGTGATTTCACGATCAATGCGATGGCATACAGCCACGAAACGGGAATTGTCGATATTTTCGGCGGGGCGGAGGATCTGGCAGCGCGCCGGATCCGCTGCGTCGGGGATGCGGGAGAACGGTTTACGGAAGATGCGCTCCGGATCCTGCGTGCCGTCCGCTTTTCGGCCCAGCTGGGATTTTCGATAGAGAAAAAGACCTGGCAGGCGCTCTGTGAGCTGGCGCCTTCCCTTGTCCATGTGAGCAAGGAACGGGTGCAGGTGGAGTTGACAAAAACACTCCTGTCCGACCGCCCGGAATTTATCTGGAAAACGGAGGCGGCAGGACTGGCACCGTACATTTCAAAGACATTTCCGGAGGTATTTGCGGCGTGGAAAAAGCGGAAAAGCTGTGCAATGCAGAGTTTGGAAGAGAAAGTATGTTCGAAGGATGTGCCAGCTGCTGACAAGGATGCGATCAAAACGGAAACGGTAGCGCAGCAGGGGCCCATGTTCGTGAAACATGAATGTGAGACAGACATGGCGGGGGAAATTTCTGCTGCTGCGGCACATTTGCCAGCAGAAAAAGCCTTGCGCTGGTCGTATTTTCTTGCCCCGGCGGGCGAGGGAACTTGTGTCCGGGTTCTGAGAGAACTCAAGATGGACAACGACACGATCGATAAGGCGAAGATTCTGAGCCGTTTTGCATTCACGCAGATGGAACCGGAGGAAAGCGCTGTCCGCCACGCGATGAGTGCGATGGAAGATACGGTCTTTGACTGGCTGCTTCTCCTTCAGGAGGTTCTGATGCCGGAGCGCATGGATGCGGTGGAAATGGTTCGCTCACTTGCAAGGCAGATCCGGGAGCGCGGTGACTGTATCCGTCTTAAAACTCTGGCGGTAACCGGAAAAGACCTGATTCAGGCAGGCATCCAGCCGGGACCGGCGCTTGGAAAAACGCTGCATCTTCTCTTTGAAAAGGTGCTGGAGAATCCGGCTTGGAATGAGAAAGAGCGGCTTCTGGCTGAGGTGGAAGTGTTGAAACAATCGCAGAATGCCAAAACCAGTAAAGCATAAGAAGATTAATAAATAAAAAGAGAAAAGAGGCAAAATCGTTTGGAACCGGCAGGACAAGCCGGACAAACGATTTTGTCTCTTTTCCTTTTGCTTTTTTAACAACAATATTTTCAATCAGAGGATGATTAAAAGAGTTATCCCAATTTCTTATACTCCCTGAAAAACAGCGCCGCCGTCGTCGCCACCGCAATCGTGTCTGCCACCGGTTCTGCCACGAACACGCCGAATGCCGGATTTGAAACGAAATGCGGCAGGATAAAGATCAGCGGAATCAAAAGCAGCACTTTCCGGAGCAATGCCAGAAAGACGGATGTTTTCGCATTTCCAAGGGCAATAAAAGTCTGCTGGCAGGCGAGCTGGACGGCAAAGAGCAGGGAAGCTGCCATATAGATCCGGAGCGCCCAGATGGTATAGCTGGCAAGATCTGCGTCGCTGGTAAAGATGGAAATAAAAATCTGTGGAACCAGCATACATAAGAGCCAGAGCAAGGTGGAATAGCAGGCTGCCGAGCGCAGAAGCAGGTGAAACGCTTTTTTCACACGGTCGATATTTTTTGCTCCATAGTTAAAGCTGATGATCGGCTGCGCGCCCTGTGAGAGCCCCTGCAGCGGCAGCATGGAAAACTGCATGACGCTGGAAAGAATCGTCATCGCGCCGACCGCGGTATCGCCGCCATATTTCAACAGGCTGGTGTTAAAGCTGATGGACAGTGCACTTTCTGTAAACTGCATGATAAACGGCGCCAGTCCGAGCGCCAGGCATGGCAGGATAAATTTCTTCTGCGGGCGCAGGTTGCGGAGCCGTATCCGCAGGGTACTATGCGTTCCGGTCAGAAAACGCAGAATCCAGATACAGGAAATACCCTGTGAAAGGATGGTTGCAAGTGCTGCGCCGCGCACATCCAGATGCAGTCCGAAGATAAAGATCGGATCGAGGATGATGTTGCAGAGAGCGCCGATGGCAACGGTAATCATGCCGGTTTTGGCATAACCCTGTGCGTTAATAAAGGCATTGAGTCCGAGCGCCATCTGGACGAAGAAAGTGCCGCAGACGTAGATTTTCATGTAGTTCCAGGCGTAGAGAATCGTCTTCTCACTGGCGCCGAACATCAGGAGGATCGGGCGCCCAAAGCCAAGAAACAGGGCGGTCAGGACGAGCGAAATGACGGTCAGCATGAAGGTACAGTTGCCGAGTACCTTTTCAGCGGAAGCCTTGTCGCCTTTTCCCATTAGGATCGACGCCTGCGGGGCACCGCCCATGGCGGCGAGCGCGGCAAAAGCGGAAATGCACATGATAATCGGCATTGTGACGCCGACACCGGTCAGGGCGCTGGGACCGATGTCCGGGATATGGCCGATGTACATGCGGTCAACCATGTTATAGAGAACGTTGATGATCTGTGCGGCAATTGCCGGGAGCGCCAGTTTAAAAAGAAGCGACCCGATCGGCGCACTGCCGAGATCAGCTTCACGGGATGATGCTGCGCCTGAATGCGGGCGCGTATTTTCATCGCTGGAACGATGAGCGGATTGTATGGACAAAGAGAAACCTCCTTTTCATTTACAGTAAAATATATTATTTGATTTTTTGCCTGATTGTTGGGACAAATAGCCAGACCGCTTTTTTATCTCAACGTGAATCATTGTAACATACCGTCAAAATGATGGCAATGAACAGAATTTCGTAATCACTCCACATTGGCGATTGTGTGTTATAGTTTGTGCACTGTGTTTCAAATCTGCGATATTTATGCATAAGCATATTTGTAAGCCCCCTCTCATAGGTTAGGAGTAGCAGGCTGGGTGTCTGATGTGCATATTTGCATAATCGTGTGAATGTTGCAATTAACATAGCTGTCAGCGGCTGTGGCCCGGCGTGAAAATGTGCTGTCCACATTCTTTTGGGAAATGGAAAGGCGGGCAGCCGGATAGAGGCAGGAGGGGGAAGTTGTGAACGAGAGAACAACCGAGGTGCTGGAACAGTATGAACTGGAAGTGCAGTCGAAGCGCCGTGGAAGAGGCGCGTGGATCTGCGAGACGAGTCAGGGGTTAAAACTCCTCCGGGAATATAAGGGGACCGTCAAACGTCTTGAATTTGAAGAACAAATCATGAATGTTCTGCAAAATCAGAAAACATGCCGGACCGATCAGTATATGCGGAACCGGGAGGGCGAGCTTTTGTCGGTGGCGGAGGATGGAACGCGGTGTGTTGTGAAGGAATGGTTTTCCGGGCGCGAGTGCAGTGTGCAGAGCGAGGCGGAGGTAGTCCGGGCGGTCGGGCAGATCGCGAAGCTGCATCGGACACTGCGCGGCATTGCAATCGATGAGTCGTGGAATCTGGGGTCAATTCTTACGCGTCCGGCGGTGGCGGAGATGGAGCGCCACAACCGGGAACTTGTCCGTACGCGGAATTATATCCGGAAAAAACGGCGTAAATCGGATTTTGAGAGGGCAGTCAGCGGAAGCTTTGCCATCTTTTATGAGCAGGCGCAGGAAGCAGCAGGCGGGCTGAAAGCGCAGATCGAGCAGGACGGCGAGCCGGAAAACTATTTGTGTCACGGGGATCTGAACCAGCATCATATTTTATTGGCAGAAGAAAATGAGATGGCGGTGATTGAATTTAACCGGATGCACCGGGGCGTCCAGGTCGAAGACCTGTATCATTTTACGCGCAAAATATTGGAAAAGCATGGCTGGGATTTGCGTCTGGGGATGCGGCTGCTGGAGACGTATGATTGTATTCTGCCGTTGAATGCACAGGAGCGGACATACCTCTATTACCTGTTTTTATATCCGGAAAAATACTGGAAACAGTTAAATTTTTATTATAATGCAGGCAAGGCGTGGATTCCAGTCCGCAGCATCGAAAAACTGCAGAAGCTGGAAGAACAGCAGACGGCGCGGAACCTCTTTCTTGAGGCAATCCGATAAGAAATGTTGATTTACATATGCATATAAATTCTTTGGTTAAGCGTATTCGATACATCATGGAGAAACTTTGAAAAGAGAAAAAATAAAGACAAAGAATAGTAACCGAAATTCTCTTTATTTTTCAGAATAATTATACTATAATGGAGAAAAAGAAAGTCATCCTAGAAGAAAGCAGGGGGTAAGTGAATCATGAAGGATTACATGACGATTTACAAAGAATGGCTGGAAAATCCATACTTTGACGAGGCAACGAAAGAGGAATTGCGCGCCATTGAGGGCGATGAAAATGAGATTAAAGAGCGTTTCTATATGGATTTGGAGTTTGGTACGGCAGGACTGCGCGGCATCATCGGTGCAGGTATTAACCGGATGAATATCTACACCGTCCGCCGTGCGACCCAGGGACTGGCAAATTACATCATCAAGCAGGGCGGCGCGGCAAAAGGCGTGGCGATCGCATTTGACTCCCGTCATATGTCCCCGGAATTTGCCGAGGAAGCAGCGCTGACACTGGCGGCAAATGGCATCAAGGCGTACCGGTTCGAGACGCTGCGCCCGACGCCGGAGCTTTCCTTTGCCGTCCGTGAGCTTGGCTGCATCGCCGGCATCAATATCACCGCCAGCCACAACCCGCCGGAGTACAACGGCTACAAGGTTTACTGGGAGGACGGCGCACAGTTTACACCGCCGCATGACAAGGGCGTGACTGAGGAAGTTATGGCGATCACCGATCTTTCCACCGTTAAGACGATGGGAGCACAAGAGGCAAAGGCAAAAGGACTCTACGAAATCATCGGTGCAGCGATCGACGACAAATATATTGCACAGGTCAAGGCACAGGTAGTCAATCAGGGCGCGATTGACCGCATGCAGGATCAGATCACGATTGTGTATACACCGCTTCACGGCACGGGCAATATCCCGGCACGCCGTGTGATGAAAGAGCTTGGATTTACCCATGTATATGTGGTTCCGCAGCAGGAGCTTCCAGACGGCGATTTCCCGACCGTCAGCTATCCGAACCCGGAGGCAAAGGAAGCATTTGAATTGGGACTGGCTCTGGCAAAAGAGAAAAATGCAGACCTCGTTCTGGCAACCGATCCGGATGCCGATCGTCTGGGCGTGTATGTCAAAGATACCAAGTCCGGCGAATACATTCCGCTGACCGGCAATATGTCCGGCTCCCTGCTCTGCGAGTATGTGCTCAGCCAGAAACAGGCGAGCGGCAAGATTCCGGCAGATGGACAGGTTGTTAAATCCATCGTTACGACGAATCTGGTAGATGCAGTTGCGAAGAATTACGGCGCAGAGCTCATCGAGGTTCTGACCGGATTTAAGTGGATCGGCAAACAGGTTCTCAAAAATGAGCAGGAAGGCAAAGGAACCTATCTGTTTGGCATGGAAGAGAGCTATGGCTGCCTGATCGGTACATACGCACGCGATAAAGATGCCATTTCCGCGACCGCAGCACTCTGCGAGGCGGCTGCTTATTACAAGGAAAAAGGCATGACGCTGTGGGATGCGATGGTCGAGATGTACGAGAAATACGGCTATTATAAAGATGAAGTGAAGTCCATCGGCTTAAAGGGCATCGAGGGACTGGCAAAGATTCAGGAGATCATGGAATATTTCCGCGCCCACACACCGTCCGATTTTGCCGGACATAAAGTGCTGGCTGTCCGCGATTACAAGGCAGATACCGTCAAGGATCTGGCAACCGGCGAGGTAAAACCGACCGGACTTCCATCCTCCAATGTTCTCTACTACGAACTGGAAGACAACGCATGGCTCTGCGTCCGCCCGTCTGGAACCGAGCCGAAGATCAAGTTCTACTACGGCGTGAAAGGTACCTCCCTGGAAGACGCGGCAGCGAAATCAGAGAAGGTAGGCGAGTCTGTGATGGCGATTGTCAATGGACTGCTGTAGAAAAATAAAAAGAAGATGTGAAATAAGTCCCTAAAAGAAATAGGACCATTCGTTCATGCGAAAGGTCCTATTTTTGTGCTATTTTGTTCTTTTAATTCTTTCAACGCCGCTGCAAATTTCGACGAAACCGCAGTAGGATTTCCTCTCAGCAGCCCGCGGCGGTAGAAAGCATGGAGCTTTTTAGCCGGGCGCAGGGACTGGCGGCGGTGTTTGAGTTCTTCTAACCGGGTGCTCAGGCGGGTGAGGCGGTTGTCGAAGGCGATGCGGGCATCGACTTCGGTGCGGACTTCGGCAATGCGCTCGTTGACGCGCTGTTTGGCAGCTTCGATGCGTTCTGCGTTTCCTGCTTTGGCAGCTTCGATGCGGGAGGTGGTTTCTTCTCGAACATCGGACAGGCGTTTTTCGGCGAGTGCCTTGGTCTCAGCCAGGCGCTCTTTGTGTTCGGTGGCAGCCGCCTGCAGCTGTCTGGCAGTCTCGGCGCGTGCGGTTGCCAGGCGTTCTTCGGCGTCACTGCGGACGGCGGCAAGTCTGCGGGCGGCTTCTGCCTGGGCGGTTGCCAGTTTTTCGGCTGTTTCTTCACGGGTCAGGGCGCCGCGCTCAATGGCTTCCTCACGCAGCAGCTCGATCTTGGACTGGAGCTCTTCGATATCGGCTTTGAGCTTCGTCATAGCTTCCAGCGTATGACCCAGAGCCAGGGCTGCCTTGATGGATTCGTAAGCATCGGCGGTGAAAAGAACGCTGATGACGAAATCGCAGATGAGCAGGATAACCGGAGGAACCGCAAGCACAGTGCGGGCGATCGGCTCATGGACATCGGTCATAAGGATCGTCAGAAATCCCCATGCGATCGAGGAACTCAGGCAGATATAGCCGTGCAGCTGGAACGGCTGGCTGCTGTAATCCCAGTAGCGGACCTTGAATAGGCGTTCCATGACGGCGCCGGTGACATATTCAAGCGCCGTGGCGGCGATAAAACCGGAAATATAGACGAGCGGCAGGCTGTCCCGCACCGGCAGGGACACCCAGAGCATCATCACCGCGCCGGAACCGTAGAGCGGCAGCATCGGAAGCCGCAGAAATCCGCGGTTGACGAGCCGTTTCTGTTTCAGGGAAACATAAGTCGATTCGAAAATCCACCCTAAAAAGCAGTATACATAGAAAAAAGCTAGCCATTGGTACCAGGTATAGGTATACATAAAACCTCCTTTAGAAAATCAAGTCATTTTCTCATTGGTTGAAAAACGTATCTAAAATGAAGTTGTTTCTTATCTTACTATATAAATCTAGAAAAGTTCAAGGCATCTGGCTGAAAAAAGATAATTCCAAAATCTCCGCTTGCCACAAAAGCACGCTTCGTGTACAATAAATCGAAGTCGGCTTTGCCACAGACAGCAGGCAGACGTACAGAAAGCAAATCAACAAATACAAACAATTTACAATAAAAAGAAAAATAGGAGAGGTACACACGTGAGTATACTGAATGTAGAACATTTAAGCCACGGTTTTGGTGACCGGGCGATTTTTCAGGATGTTTCGTTCCGCCTGTTAAAGGGTGAGCACATCGGTCTGATCGGTGCGAACGGCGAGGGTAAATCGACGTTTATGAATATTATTACCGGGCATATGCAGCCGGACGAGGGAAAAGTAGAGTGGTCGAAGCGGGTGCGCGTCGGCTATCTGGATCAGCACACGGTGCTGGAAAAAGGCATGACGATCCGCGAGGTTTTGAAGAGCGCATTTTCCTTCCTGTTTGAGCTGGAAGTGCAGATGAATGAAATCTGCGACCATCTGGGCGAGGCATCGGAGGATGAGATGAACGTGATGATGGAAGAGCTGGGAACGATCCAGGATCTTCTGATGAACCACGATTTTTATTCCATCGATGCGAAGGTGGAGGAAGTCGGACGTGCGCTGGGGCTGACCGACATCGGGCTGGACCGCGATGTAACGGATTTGAGCGGCGGACAGAGAACGAAGGTATTGCTCGGGAAATTGCTTCTGGAAAAACCAGATATCTTGTTGCTGGACGAGCCGACGAACTATCTGGATGTGCAGCACATCGAGTGGCTGAAACGGTATTTGCAGGAATATGAAAATGCGTTCATCCTGATTTCACACGATGTTCCGTTCTTAAATAGCGTAGTAAATATCATTTATCATATGGAAAATCAGCGGCTTGACCGCTATGTGGGCGATTACGACAAGTTTCTCGAGGTGCACGAGGCGAAGAAAGCGCAGCTCGAGGCAGCGTATAAGCGTCAGCAGCAGGAGATCGCGCAGCTGCAGGATTTTGTGGCACGTAATAAAGCGCGTGTTTCCACGCGAAATATGGCGATGTCCCGCCAGAAAAAGCTGGATAAAATGGATGTGATCGAACTGGCGAAGGAAAAACCGAAGCCAGAGTTCAACTTCCTGGAGGCGAGAGCCTCCGGAAAATGTATTTTTGAGACGGAGGATCTGGTGATCGGTTACGACGAGCCACTGTCCCGTCCGCTGAACCTCTATATGGAGCGCGGCGAGAAGATTGCGATGGTCGGTGCCAACGGAATTGGAAAGACGACGCTTTTAAAGAGTATTTTAGGTTTGATTCCAGCAGTGTCCGGCAAGGTGACGCTGGGCGATTATCTCTCCATCGGCTATTTCGAACAGGAGATGGCGCCGGGCAATACGACGACCTGCATCGATGAGATCTGGAAAGAATTTCCGTCCTACACCCAGTACCAGGTGCGTTCCGCACTGGCAAAATGCGGTCTGACGACCCAGCACATCGAGAGCCAGGTGCGCGTGCTCAGCGGTGGCGAGCAGGCAAAAGTGCGCCTGTGTAAGCTGATCAACCGCGAGACGAACCTTCTGCTTCTCGACGAGCCGACGAACCATCTGGATGTGGATGCGAAGGACGAGCTTAAGAGAGCACTTTCGGAGTACAAAGGAGCGGTCCTCATCATCTGCCACGAGCCGGAGTTCTATGACGGACTGGTGTCGAAGGTTTGGGATCTCAGTAAGTGGTCGTTAAAGATTTGATATGTTTACAATTGAAGAAATCCGTGCCCTGCATAACGAAATCTGCAGGACACGGATTTTTTGTGCAATAAGAAATTCCGAGGAATTCCCCATTGCACAAAAGGCACATTCTTTTTTAAGACGATTCATCGCTGGCTTTTCTCTGTATGCGGCAGCCGTCCTCGGAGGAATCTCTTTTTGATCTCCGGCCACGAAAACGGGATCAGCGGATAGATATAGCTCTTTCCGGCGATGGTGCGGTTGAATACGATGGAGCAGACGGCGATGGCGGTGCCGAGGATGAATCCCCAGACGTTTAAGAGGGAGGTCAGGATCAGCAGGATCACACGCATGAATTTTAGCGCGTAACCCATCTCGAAGCTTGCCTGAGAGTAATTGGCTATGGTGACAAACGCCATGTAGAGCATGGTTTCGGAATTGAACCAGCCGGATTTTACAGAATATTCGCCGAGAACAATACCGGCGATAACACTTAACGGTGTGGTCAGCATGCTCGGCGTATTGACTGCGGCGAGACGCAGGCCGTCAATGGCAAATTCCAGGATCAGAAGCTGATAGATC
>ERZ1106943.2956-NODE-2956-length-13730-cov-3.403949_pt1 | contig 13730 bp, 12 predicted proteins | sample MGYA00403671_ERZ1106943 | MGnify/ENA primary metagenome ERZ1106943 (study PRJEB35170, sample SAMEA104062427) | human gut metagenome | biome: human gut; feature: human-associated habitat; material: faeces | place: Denmark | collected 2012-06-14 ...
GATGAGATCGCTGCCCTGACGCTCACCGCCTGCGTGGACTACGACCCAACGTGGAAAAGCGACAAGATGAATATACCGAACTCATAAGCTTATACTCAAAGCTATCAGAAGATAGTCAAAAAGCTATAATGCAGATTTTGAGAAATTTAAAATAAGGGGGATTTATTATGTATGTAATACTTTTAGTGATTATGCTTGTGGGATTGATTGTTTTACTTGAAAAATTAGCAGATATAGATAGTAGTAATAGTAATGGAAATACCACGTATAATGAACAAGGACAGAAGTGTTGTCCATATTGTGGCTCGACACATTTGCAATATGCCGGTCAACAAATTTATGGTGCTCGTCCCGAAAAGACGAAAACTAGGTACACGGCAAATCTAAATCCGCTCCGACCTTTTACACTTGTGAACAAAAAAGAAAAGGTTGTGAAAAAGGCAAGAAGCGGATATGCCGTTGACGAGTTTATCTGTTTGAATTGTGGCAATCGTTTCAAATAAATCCTTTTGCAGAGGTAGGTTTTTCCTACCTCTATTTTTATCCCCACCGCTTAATTGCTGACTTTATGAAGCCTAGCAAAAAGTCGAGTAGTTTTTCATTTTCAATGCTATCAATTAGTTTCTTTATTTCGTCTTTATATCCCATACAATACTACCTCCGATACATCAATTATAGAACATTTGTTCTTAAACGTCAATAAGGGCGGCAGAAAAATCCACCGCCCTACCGAAACTTGAAGAGTTCTCTTATTTGAGAACATCATTACTGTAGCACTTTAAAGTGTTTTATTTTGTCGAATATTGACAACAAGGATTGCAAAGAATAGAATAGCAAAAAGAACTACAAAAGGAGATGTTAATATGGCAAAAACAAATAAATGCAATTCCTACGTCATCAATGGTCAAAAAATCAATGTTAATGATATAATCAAACATTATAATGGCAACTTAGGCATGGCTTGTAATGAAATATCGCAAAAGACTTTAGTTTCATTTGAAACAGCCAAATATTATGTAGAACTGTGCCAAAAAGATGAGCCATTCGTTAAGCAAAATTCAACGGCAAGCTTCACAAGTGGCATTCTCATAGCCGTTCCGCTTATAATGTTTATTGCAACAAAAATAGGATTCTTTCCGGTGGACAATGACCTTTTTATTGCTATGTTTGGCTTAATTTTTGCGTGTTGCTCTATTGCTTCAATTATTCTCGGAATAATTGATTTAGCATCTAAGAATGAAATTCCACACAATCATGGCGGTTCTATCTTTGGCATTGTTGCTTCTGCGCTGATGTGGCTTGATTTTATTTTTCATTGAACTATGGAGAGGTTTCCCTCTCCTTTTTAATAAATTCTTTTTCCGCATTTTGTACATACTTTTGTTACGTGGTCTGTTCCAAAAATTGACCACATTTCGTTTGTGCGTATATAAGTGTGCCGACAAAATATATGCTTGATAATTTGTATCATTTTTTACCACTCCTGTGTGATTATTTCCATTGGTGCATCATTACGTCCCATGTATATTATATCCTTTGCCACATATTTATGTCCACTAACTGCATTTCCTGTTGCAAGTTTAAGTAGATATGTTCCTGGTTTTTCCGAATCGTTTATCAACTGCATTAATGCCGGTTCCTTAGTTGTCCAGTCAATCCCCCAAAAATAAAGTGATTCTTTCGGAATATACGCATGATAATTATCATCAGCAGGATTTAAATTTATTCTTGCCAGATTTACAACACTTTCATTTGCTGTAATTACTACATTGAATATTAAAAATCCATTGATGAATTTGTTTCTGAGGACAGAGAGTGTATTTGTTGAAGTTATATCAACGGCTCCTATCCTCATCTTTCTAGGTGCTGGAGCTGCACCATTAAATGACAGTGTGAAAGCTGATACATAAGCACTGTCCCCGCTTGCTATAAGCTGTAATGTATAGTTTCCTCCAGTAATATTGCTGTAAAAATCAATGGCAACTTTATTATATGATCCAGTAACACTACGCTTAAAGGTGTACGTCTGACTCGTGGACACATTTTTAAAAATTATTGTGTAATCTATCTTTCTTGCGTTTGCAATGTTTCGATGGTATGCCATAAACTCAAAATGATAATTCCGTCCTGTCTGAATATCAAATTGTTTATATGATGTTAATCCTTTATTGTCTGATCCGCTCAATCTCCAATATATCCCATTATAAAAAGAATTTAAGCTCGATGCCTCAATAGGAGAAGCAAAAAGCAAATGTGGCAAAACATTCATAGCGACAGATTTTTCTTCTACATCATCATAATAAATATTACTTTCATAACATCTGGCCAAATGCTCCCCCAGCAATGTATATCCATCTTGAGTCAAGTGATTATATCCAGTTGGATAATATGTTGCTGCATTATTCTTTGTAATTCCAATATTCCTAAAATCTACAATCTTAAGATGCAGTTTCGTTCCAATGTCAATCAATGCATTAATATAGTCATCAAAACTGATTCCATTACTGTTTTTCCATGCATCATTTGTTAAATATCCTTTTCCAACTGTCGGCAAAATTATGATAATATCTGCCTTTGGATTGCTTTTCTGAATTGTAGCAATACCATTATTGATACCATAATAATAAGAATCGGTCATGCTGGCATTTCCTACATTTATCCCCTGTGAAAAATCATTTATCCCAAAATTAATAAATATTTTATCTGCAGATTTAATTGGTGCCGCATTTGCTGTAATTTGTTCTGTAAAGTTATTCGTCTTTGCTGACGATCCACAGGCTCCCCTTACAGCACAGTTAATAACAGTCGCCCCTGTAATCTCTCCAAACACAGTAGGGTATGGCTCGTCTACCTGTACACCATCAGTATTTCCCGATTCTCCCCATGTGACTGAATCACCAAAAAATACTACTGTTTTACCATACAGGCTTTTACTTTTTTCAATGTCTATGTCAAATGCCGCTCTCCACCATTTTCCCCATCCTGTTGTTGATATCCATGTGCGCATATAAGTATTATAGTCATTACGTTCTGGTGTTCCGCTTCTCGACCAAATCTGTTTTATTGCTGTCGCGTCAGATAAACCCTCATTTATAACAATAAGCCATCCATTTACTCCTACCGGAATATTTACTGGCACATAGGTGCTGCTTGAAAAATAATAAATGCCGGGCGTAGTATAGTCATTTAAATCCGTACCTTTTGTTGTAACTCTTATGGTATCATGTACTTTTTTAAATTGTTCTCTTACTGCCTTACCAGCACTTTCGTATACAGTTCCATCTGCTCCTACACGAATATCTGTAAGTTCCGCATCTCCTTGGGTAGAGCCGGACGGAAGTTTCGCTATGTTATCAATTCGTTTTCTTTCTATGTCTAGCTCTTCTTTTGTTGCTAAATCGAGCAAATATTTTTTTAAATCTTCAACGGTACCAAGCCTTTTTACTATTCCGGGAGCAAAACACATCCAAACTTGTTGTTTTTCTGAATCGCCACTTTCGCATACCGCCCATTCTCCTGGTTGCATTCTTGACGGGTCAAAATCTTCATAATCCCCTCGTCTCATTTGAATTGCCATAAATTACACCTCACTTTCATCAATGCCTAATTTCTGACACAATCTTGAAAACTTATCTTCCAATTCATCTATGCGTTTTTGCATTTTATCAATCTTCTGTTCATCTCCGGCAAGTCTTAAGGTTAGGAATTGCTCATTGTTCATGCCGTAGTACAGCGTATCATCATCCGATGTTGCTTTATTTTGGAAAATCATATCAAGGTTTTCATCGACATGTCCTCTGCCTTTAAGATTCTCGATTATATCCTGTGCCATTGCTCCAAAATATAACGGCTTGTCTGAATATCCTTGTCTATTAAGATTGTATTGAAATAAATCAACCGAACCTACTGCGTCAATATAATCTTGATTAATTGCTTTAATATTCTTTTTTAAGCGTTTATCCGATGAACTCCATACCCAAGCATCATCAACTTGGAAACTCAAGGCACTGCCATCCCAGCCACAATGGTATTTATGCCCTGTTGCATCGCCACACATAGCATACCCTCTATCGGACTCTCTAAATTTATCAGATTGTACCTCTTGAGCGCTCATTGTCTTCGCACCTATAGCACCTGTGACTCCGTAGAGTGTAATCATGTTCTCGCCATTTTTGATAATTCGCAAGAGCGCACCATTCATCCAAAGTTCGTAATTGTTTCCAGAATTGTCAGTAGCTTTTAAATCAATCTTTGAATCACTTAAATGTCCGTTCAGTGAAATGCTTACTTTGTCATCAAGTGTAATACCTCTATTATCCAGTGTTACAAGTGTCTTTCCGTTTGCATCTTTGACATACTGTTTGCCACTTACATTATTTTCACCGCCCAAAGTGAGTGTTCCACCTTTTGCCCAATCGAACATAATCCCAACAGCAGACATGACATTGAACGTGGCATTTCCGTTTTTGTCAATTCCAGCATTCCATGTTTTACCATAGTCGCTTGATACAGCCACACCATCGGCTGTCATTTTCCACTGTATGTTGCTCGATTTCAAGTCTGATTTGTTGTGCATAATATAAATAATCGAGCCGTCTTCTTGAACCTGTGGTGTCTTAAATAGCCCCACTGACGTTGACATTAGTTCCGTCAATGACTGCACTTTTGTGTCATATGCACTGACTTGGGCTTTTGTTATCTCTCTCGATTTTACAATAGCCTTTGTTTCGTTGCTAAACTTGTCAGCGCTATTTCTTGGCGCGTCCTGCGAGTCGCACGAAATTGTTGTACCGCTTGATACAGTGAATGTTCTTTGCGATATGAAACACGTAAAGGTATTCTGCTTGCGGTCTGTCACGAGTGCTACATCTCCACTCTCAATTACCGGATTCGATAAAAGTGTAGCTTGAAGCGGTCTGAATCTCATGCCACCTATTTTTTGAAACACAAAATCCGCAACGCTCTGTGCTTTATCAGTGGTTATCAGTGGATTATCTGATATAGCAACTACATATCCCTCTTTACCACTAAGTTTGCTCACATCTTTTGATTTATCCTCTTTCGATGTCACAATAACTTTAATACCTGTAATTACAACATCGTCAGTCGCAGCGTTAATGTCCTTTTGAGCAAAAATGTTGTGAAAATCTCTTGCATCAGTAAAATAGCCATCGTCAACGCTATCTCCGTCTGAATATGGTGTTGTAGTAGTGCTAAATGTTCCACCATTTAGCGAATCTCCGTCTGAATATGGAGTAGTCTTTGTTGAAAATGTACCACCTGTATAATTCCGCTTGCTGACTTGTGTCATGTCGTACCAACCGATAACAAGCTCGCCATCATGCCCGCATTTGCCCCATGAGCCACATATCTGTAAAATAAAAGCTATTACTTGACCGAACGTGTAATTTTGTCCGTCAGGTATTGCTTCAATCGTAAAATCTGAATTAGCAAAATCTTTCATGTTGAAAGCCACACCGCATTTGGCGCAAGCGTCACTAATTACCTCATATGCTGTTGCTGGGAAATCCAAAGTGCTATTGTATGGGCTATTAAATTTATTTACGTTATCAAGGCACGTTAATGTAACAAAAGAGCTATCATAGCTTGTTTCATTCACAGTGTAATGACCGACTTTTACTTTTTCTAATGTTCCGTCAGAATACCTCTTACCTACGTATGCGTTCACGCTCGCATTATTAAAATCATATGTGCTAAATTCCTCATATATGTTATTCAGTTTCAGCTTTAATTTTCCAACTATCAGCGCTCCTATAGTAAATATACCATCGCTTGATGTTGCGTCACTTACTTCAAAGCCATTCGCCCACAATTTGCTATCATCAATATGGATTTTTTCATTATTAGTTGTAACTATGTCGGCAAAGCAACACACGTTAATATCATTATCGAGTACTACTGCTCTATTCCATTTAGTTGATACGTTAAGCATTAAATCACCGCCTTATACTTCTATGAGGTCAAAACTCAATGTCTCATACCTCTTATTGTTTACAGTCCATATTTTAATGAGTCCGCTCCTGTCACCGACATAGAATGTACGTGTTTCATCGGTACCGCTCATAGCGTCAGGATATGTTACCGATATATATTCCGGATTTACCATTTGCAATATTTGAGCTGTCCTAGCCTTGTCTGTACCACTCCACGACAATTTGAGCTGTCTCTTTTGAGCTATTCTATTCTTGTGCATTTTGCCGTCTTGTGTTCGTCCACTATCGCTTGCAGACACATCAATCAAGCCCCATTCAAAGCTTGACGGAGTAGGTAGCTCTCTTTTCCCTATCCACATCATCGCCATATGTACATCACCTCACATAAAAAGACACCCACATAGTTGTGAGTGCCTTAATTTAAAATTCACTTGCTACAATGTATCGTTGGTTATATTTCTGCTTGCCTACCTGTGTCATGCGATAGAGTGTTTCACTGTCGCACTTAAACACATTTTCAATGACAGGTGCAGAGTTTCCACCGGCATTAGAGTTTATGTTCATCATTGCTTGTGCCATGCCCTCTAACACAGCGTCTCTGATTCCGTCTGTAATCTGTTGGTTGTTTGCTACCACGTTTCTACCGTTTGAGAATTTACCAACTATCTCCCCTCGGTTCATGTAGAACGGACCTTCTTCCGGGAAACCACCACTAGCAAAATGCGGTGCTCTGTCGAGTAGCGACTGATACCCCATGTATTTTGTGCCTGTGGTAATATTGAATCTTTTATTGTTGTACTTAAACAAAGCATCCAATGAGCGTACAATGCCATCTATCGAACTCTTAACACCGCTAAATCCCCAGCTACTTATTCCAACGCTATAACGTTGATTTGTGTACCACTTGAACGTGTTTAAGCTTCCGTTCGTGTTATCGACTTTTCCTTTAAGCCCATTAAAACTACCACTTGTCGAACCAAGATAAGCGCTTGCGTTACTTGCCATTGTTGAGAACGAGTTCGATGCCCCTCTTCTCATATTTTCTGCAGCGTCTTGAAATACCCCCATGTTAAATTTAGTGTTACCCAATGAGCCATTAACTCCACTTAATGAATTGTAGAGATTTGATGATAACGTTGAGAAAGAACCACTTGTGCTAAGCGATGTTCCACTCGCTTTACTGCTCATACTATCCATTTTGCCCTTAGTGCCATCAAGTGAAGTATTGATATTTCCTAAATACCCACTTACACCAGCGCTTAAGTTTTTGTAACTATCATCAATTTTGCTTGCACTCTTTCCTATTTCTTTTGCAGTATCGTCAACTCCTTTAACTGCTTTCTTTTTAAATTTGGGTATTTCAACACCGGGTATCTTGTTAAGCAATCCTATAATGTCATTAATAATCCCAACAAATCCGTTGTAAAGCTGTGGACCTAATACGTTGTGTAAATCATCAACATTTAAAGACATATTCTTCTTAAATGTTTTCCAGCCCTTTTTGAAATAATTTCCCAAGTCTTTGAAAAAATCATCTACGCTTTTTTCAGCGTCTTTGATTTTCCACTTTATTTCCTTAATTCTCCATTCGAGAGGAGTGACAAGTTTAATCTTTTTTCCGTCAAAGCCTGTGACTTCGTCGCTTATTCCCATTCCTGATTCTGGACTCTTGAACCACTCTTTGAGTTTATCAATCCACCCTTTCATGTGTGCCAGCACGTAATTGATACCTGACACAATAACCAGCACCTCAACTCCCCTTAGTGCAAGTTCTGTTTTTGACAAGCCTTTAGCTGTTGCGTACTTTTCCCACTCAGATGTAATAAGAGTTTTGGTTATCTCTTTGAGTCCGTGTTTCCATGCAAACGCGCCAATAAGAATAGTAAAAGTATCAATATCAAGCTCTCCGATAAATTCCGAAATGCCCTTAAATGCGTCTTTCCAATCAATATTGATTAGCGCGTGAATTAAAGTATCTCGTATGCCGTGAACAATGTTATTGACTGTTTTTCCAAGTTCTTGCCAGCCTGTCAGCCCTGTAACGTCACTTACTCTTGACATTTCATGTAATGCGCCATTTATAAATGAAGCAAAACTGTCTCCAAGATTTCCCCAATCAAACGTTGACGTAAATGAAAAAGCAAAAACTATGGCAGTTCTTATTGAGCCAGCTATTGTCTTTCCAAGTGCCGTAAATAATTTCGGGCTTATTAAGCCGTTAAGGAAGTCCGCAAGCCCTTTTCCGAAATTCGATGCGCTCTGATACACGTTATCCCAATTAATAGAATTAAGTGAGTCAGCTATTGTGTCACCAATGTACTTTCCAAGCGAGTAAAGGTCTTTGATTGATGATTTATATTTTTCGAGCAATCCATCAGTCTTTTTCAGTGAGCTATTAACACCACTGCCAGCTCCACCGCCACCTGAACCGCCACTGCCCGAACCACCACCACTGCCACTATCGCTGTTATCGTCAAGTGCATGTATCTCATCTATACTAAGCAATGTTTTTTTTAGCTTTTGTGCTTTCTTATTGGAACTATCAGCGTTATCGCCAATATCGCCCACTCCGTCAGCTATGTCCTCCATGCCGTCAACAGTAGCACCACCACCGCTTATTTCGATAGTCCATCCGAAGATTGCTCCGAGTGCGTCAGCTACAGTTCTTGTGAAGCTGATAACCTTGAGCATTACTTTACTTAAGGCTTGAACAAACGGCTTTAAAGCATTGATTATTACGCTACCTATGATACTGCCCCACGCTTGAAACTCTTGCTTAAGGACTCTTACACTATTCGCCCATGTCAATTTGTTATCGTAAAGGCTTTTTATCCTCTACTTCTTATAGTTTCCTATAAGTTCAGCGTACATTTTCAACCACAAAAATAAGACGCATTTCTACGTCTTATGGTTGTCGAGCACTCTTGGGAAGATTATATTTATTCACTTCCTACGCGTTACAGTGTCAATCAGCCTTTCGCTATCTGATTGATTACCTCGGTATTGACTTATTGACTTATCCATTTATACCCATATGCTGTTCTGTTGGGTTTATCAACTACTTTGTGTATAGCCTTGTAATTGACTCCCAACGCTTTGCCAGCATCAGATATTCTCTCATACTCCTTGACTACTTTATTTGTTTTTATATCAATTTGAGCTATTTTCCTACCCTTTTTAAGTTTAGTATACATGCTCAAATCTTTTATCGGAAAATCTTCTTTATAGACAAAAATATATCCATTGGCATTTTTATAACGATGTTTCAATGCCCCTATCAGTGTTGTCCTGTTTGTTCCTGTTTCGGTTGAAGCCTGTGCTATGCTATCAAATTCTTTGATATAATTGCCTTTTAGGTCACATTGAATGACTTTTCTCTGATTAATAGGTTTTGGCTTTGTATATGTCTTAGCTCCATTAGCTTTATATTCATCTTCAAACATGAATTGATAGCCTTTACATGTCAGCATTTTATTTTTGCAACATAATAATACATCAACATTACCAAAGCCATATTTGTCGGCTTCCATCGCGCTATCGTATCTTTCTATAAATGTTCCGTCTTTATCCAGCCTTACGACAGCTCTTGCGTTATGTCCACCGACACCGCCTTTATTCTCATTATATCCATCTCTGTATGTGTTATACAAAGATATATAAAATCTTTCAAGTTGCAATGCTTTCTGTGAACTATTGCATTTATCAATCACTTCCCATTCAAAGTTGTCCTTGCCATATTCTTCAATTGCTCTGTGAAATAAGCAATCCTCTTTTGGCGAACACCTTAAATGTTGTTGAACCCTAGCGTGATAGTTTACTGTTTGTCCTATATATAATTTTCCGTTTATTTTATTTGTAGCCTTATAGATATAATACGTTCTCATTAAATCACCTCAAACATATTATATCAAAGTATGTTGTCTAAATCAACTTAGTTTTCACCGACTTTGCTCGATTTTTCATCAGCATATTACTATGCTGCGCGACACATGAAACTAACGTTTCGTTTATCGGCTGTCTTGGCGAAGTCTCCTTGTGCAGCTTGCGTATTTGCCATGACATAATTGTACCTTAAGAGTACCTTTTCAGCTTGCGTCATGGATTTAATATTTGCGTCAAGTCCGTTTTTCATAGCCCACTCTGAAAGAGTGGCTTGTGTTAAGTCAAGTCCGTATCTCCTTAATGGTGCGATTGTTCCTGTGAAAATGGATTGTAAGCTCTTTGCAACATCAGCTTGGTCTACATCGTAGAATGAAGCCATATCGCCCGCTAATTTTGTCAGATTAAGCGACATATCAGCCATACTGTCTGTAGTCTTGTATAGCGTGTTAGCTTGGCTCATAAGGGCTTTATTTGTCACTGCCGTACCATTCGCCACTTGCTGTGATGTAATACCTACAGAAGTACCGAGTGCTTGGAAACGGCTTGATATTTGCTTAACTGTCAGCTCTGACATTCCTAAGTCTTGAATTGATGTTTTTGTAAAATCATCAACCTTACTTGCCATATCGCCAAACGTGGTATCTACTACGTTTTGAACCTCGGTTAATTGGCTTGCTAAATCAACTGCACTGCCTATTTTTCCTACAGCTCGCATAACCAACCAATAAGTTGCGTAAAACTTACCGATAGTTGAAGCCAAGCCACTAAATCCGCTTCTTGTACTCTTAATTGACTTTGTTGTGTTTGAAAATCCTGTTACGAGCGACCTACTAGCCGAACCGACTTTTGAGCCTTGCTGTGACAGATTAGCAAGTGCGTTAGTCATTTGAATAATGTTGTTGCTGACTCTCGGTGCGCTAGATAATGTTGTCATTACCTCTTTCAAGGCACTGCCAAGGTTTTTGATGTTATCTGCAGCATACCCGGCTGATTTTGAACCAAGCTTTGAGATTGAAGCTGTTAGCTGTGTAATCTCTGCTGATTGCTTTGAGATATTCGCAAAGCCTGACAATTCTGTTGCCATGCTCTTTAAGGCGCTTGCCGAGCTGACAAGTCTTGCAGTATCAAGGTTGCCGAGCTTTTCCATGTTAGTTGCAATCTTGCTAAAGGTACGAGTGTCAATACTGCTCACACTTCTAAGCGATGTTGCAAGTTGTGACATTCCGCTCGCAAAATTACTTATGCTTGCACCATTGAGGGAATTGAGAGTAGTTCCAAGTCCTTGCAACTTGCTTTGTAAATTGCTTATGGCTTTAGTCGCTTGTTGTGCATCCGACTTGATTTGAAGCTCAATGCTCTCTGCCATTTTCTCACCTCCCTGTAATAAAAAAGAGCTACCCTAAAGTAGCTCTCATGTATTTAGTCTTTGAGCAGATAGTATGTTGTAATCAATCCAACATATCCATCTTGCTTAAGTCCCCTATTCTTTTGAAATACCATGACACATTTTGTGAGATAGTCCGTCCACTTTCCGTAATCAGTATCAAGTTTGTAAAAATGGTACTTGTCATGCAGAGTTTTTCTCAGCCACTTAATGGCTGTCGGGCAGTTATGTCTCTGACCGCTCCACAAATTGTGATTTTTAGCAAATCTCTGTGAATTAACTCCAAATCTGCCATCTTCCTTAAGTTCGTCTGTGTCAAAACCGATATTCATGGCATGTTGCCATTTCCTTACATCGTCATTATTGAGGTAATATTCCTCATTGCCTTTCCAAGCGTTATCTTTTGCTGGAGTTACTGTTGGTGCCGGAGTTGCTGTTGGTGCCGGATTATTCTCTATTCCATCACCCTTGTCAAGCTCAATATAGAGTAAGTTAGCATCAGTGCTGTTATTCAGACCGCTACAAGTAAATGCACTCGAATACTGCCAACCATACAGAGGATGTTGAATAACAGGTTTCTTTGCGCTGTTAGGCTCATCACCAATAGACATTCCCTTAGCGGATGGATAACGTGCAATCCAAAACGGACAGTTAATCTGATTTGCGTATGGCGCAATGTACTGATTGTAAAAGCTAAGTCCTGTGTATACACCAAAGTTAAGCCCGGCGCTCTTAATAACGCTCTGATATGTGTTGATAATATCAATAAGTGTCTGTCCAAGTCCTTGCTGGCACTTATCTTCAACATCTAACCAAACAAAGGTTTTTCTTCCGTTAAGTGTCTGAATGACCTTGTTTGCGTCTGTCTTTGCCTTGCCTACAGTTGTAGCGTATGAGTAGTTATAAACACCTTGTATCGGCATTCCTACATCAGTACAGCCTTTCCAGTTCGCTTCAAAGGTTTTATCCGGATTAAGGTCCTTGCGGATTATTTTAAGGATTGCAAATTGAACCCCAGCCCACTTAACCTTACTCCAATCAATATTTCCTTGATATGACGATACGTCAATTCCTTTATATGCCATATTTTCACCTCGTTAATCAGGACTTTCAGGCAGTCCCGACTGTCTTAATGCGTTAATTCGTTGGTTCATTTCGTAAACGGCAATTTCCTCATTAGACTCCTTGTATTTAGGCTCGTTATCTTTTGAGTATTGCTCATTCAACGATTTTTCAATGTATTTTGCTCTTGCTTTATTGCCATTTAAGGCTCTATCAATAGCTGTAAGAGTTGCGCTTAATCCGTATGTGCCCCACCAAGCCCACATGTTAGAGTCGGCTTCTTTCTGCTCAAGCATATAAGCCTTTGAATAAGGCTCTAAATCAGCCGGACAAGACATGTCTATGTCCTCAACGCTAAATCCATAGCCTTTAGTTGCTAAAAGCCAATATGGGCGGATTTCATCACAATACACTTCCCATGTAAGCTCTTTTACTTCTTGATTGGTCTCTTCTTGGCTGTCTGTACCTCTTTCGCCAACATTTTGGATAAAAAACTGTTTTTCTCCATTTCCGCAGACAAGTCATTATAGAGTGATTGTAAATCTCCGCCTTCTTCATTCTCCGGGTCGAGGTAATCGTCAAGTAAATCGTATACCTTTACAAGCTGTTTCTCTTTTGCTTCTTTATTGTCAAAATCAAAGCCAAATTCGTCAGCATGGAATTTCTGTAAGCCCACGAGTAAAAACTCCGGTAAAAATTCAAGCATGTTGTCAATGACTTCAAGCCCCTCGCCCTGTTGCTCCATTCCTACGAGCCTTGGAATAATTTTATTCTTAACTACCGGTGCATATCCGAATTTAACTGTATACTCTTTTCCATTTAATTTAATTTTCATTTTATCTTTCCCTTTCTCCCTAATTTATATAGGGAAAGAGGCAGTATTAAAACTGCCTCAATTACCTTACTATATTGTATCTTCAAGTTCGCTGTCAGCCGTGCTATCATCATAGCCAACCGCTACGGCTTTTTTCGATTGGCTCATGATTTTTTTGTGAGTGTGATTGCTGTTGGATAACCTTGGTCATCTTCTGTTACCGCAACATCGTAGTTATCCTCAATCCACTTAGGCACTGTCTGAACTGATACAGTCGCAGTTCCTGTTAAGTGGTCATCGGAAGCCTCGCCTGGGGCGAATGACTCCTGTCCAATAAAAGCACAGATACCCTCTGAACCTTTTCCGTCTGTGCCATAGAGAATGATGAAGTCGAGCTTCTTGCCCTCGTTAGTTACCATTTCGTCTTTGTACTTTTTCTCAAAGGCTCCCTCAACCTCCATAGAACCGGCTGAACGTCTGCCCATTTCCTGTGTCTCTACTAAATCTTCAAGAGTTGAAGTATCTACCATGTTCTGTGAACCGAATGGTGAGGGAATTGATTTTGCTCTAAGTAAGAGCTTGTAAGTTCCAGCCCAGTAATCGCCACTTGCGGCAGATGCGGTTGGTGTCTTGT
>ERZ1106943.2959-NODE-2959-length-13722-cov-2.872101_pt1 | contig 13722 bp, 10 predicted proteins | sample MGYA00403671_ERZ1106943 | MGnify/ENA primary metagenome ERZ1106943 (study PRJEB35170, sample SAMEA104062427) | human gut metagenome | biome: human gut; feature: human-associated habitat; material: faeces | place: Denmark | collected 2012-06-14 ...
CGCAAGCGTCAACAATGCTTTGAAATCGAAAGATTCGAATGAGAAAAAAAGACTCCATTGCGCGGCGGCGAGCAGAATCATGCATATGACGGCGAACGAGCCGCAGTGGGAATCCTTCAGTATGCGCTGCCGGGTTTCAAGATCGCGCCGCGAAAGCACAGCATCACAAACGTCCATGAACCCGTCAAGATGCAGAAAGCCGGTCACAAGCCACGGCAAAGCGCAAAGAATCAATGCGCGAACGGCAGAGGGTAAATTGAGAGCCGTGCAAAGGTGAGCGGCCGCAGCCCAAATTGCGCCGACAATAAGCCCGATGAGCGGCAAAAAGCCGAGCATTCTGCCGCGTGCAGCTTCATCCCAGCGCCTGAAGGGACAGGGGATTGCAAGAAACATGCCCCATGCCATAAAAAAACCGTAAATAAACAACTTCATAACAATAAAATAAAAAGAAACAAACAGTCGCTGTATGCGCATTCAGAACGTCGGAACATTTCGGGGAAGCAATGCGTCTCCCTTTGTCGTTCGCATGATTCCCGACGATGCTTCAACCACAATATCGAATTCGGAAGCAAGCTGTCTGCAAACAAAAGCCAATGCTCGGCGGTAGCTTTCGGTAACAGCGTCATATTGCATTCCGTCACGAAAAATGTCATCGCATACACATATAAAATGCATTGCTGCGTTTGCAATTTCCGAAAGTTCGGCCGCAACACGTTCCCCGGCTGCAAAATCAACGGAAAAATCGGCATTTTGTGCAGGCGGGGGGAACATTTCGTTTGCAAGCAGAGCCGTCACACTGTCAAAAAGTACGCAGCCTCCGCGAACCGATGCGGAAAAAGCGGAGGTATTTCGGCCGCATTCGATGGTTTCAAAGCCCCAACCGGCTCGCGCTTCAAGGTGGCGCGCAATGCGCTTTTCGTCTTCCGAATCGGAAGGCTCCATCGTTGCCCAATAGTACGCAGGGCAGGAGCCGCGCGCCGCAAGCATCCTTGCAATGCGCTGAGCCGCCATGCTTTTTCCGCTTTTGCTTCCGCCGACTATGAGTATTTTCATTTTCGCTCCCGAGTTTTCAAACGGTCTTAACGCAGAACGCCGATTCGTTTCGAATGTTTTCAAGGTAGTTATCGTTGATGCTGGCTTCCTCAAAGGTTGCCATATCGTTCATTGCCGCACAGGCGGCGCGCATGACCTGAAACGCAACAGGGCAGCCGCTGCCCTCGCCGAGCCGCATGTTGAGATTAAGCCATGGTTCCATGCCAAGTTCCGCCGCCGCGGCACGATAGCCGATTTCATATGAAGCATGGGAAAGAAAAACAAAGTCGCGCACCGTTTTGCAGAGCCGAACTGCCGCAAGTGCAGCAGTAACGGAAATCAGTCCGTCCGCAACGGCGGGAATGCCGAACAGCGCACAGCCGATGAACGCACCTGCCATTGCGGCAATATCAAACCCGCCCACTTTTGACAGCACGTCCAAAACATCCGCTCCGTTGGGTTTATGCAGCGCGACTGCATCTGAAATGACACGTTTTTTCAGTGCAAAGCCCTCGTCCGTAAGCCCGCTCCCGCGCCCGGTAACGCTTTCAACAGGGAGATTCAGCAGGCAGGCAAGCACAGCGGCGGATGTTGTTGTGTTGCCGATACCCATTTCGCCTATGCCGAGTGCATCCGCACCCGAGTTGTGCGCACGCTCGGCCGCCTCGATTCCGATTGAAATGGCATCGACAGCCTGACTGCGCGTCATTGCGGGCTGCTTCGAAAAGTTTGCGGTGCCCAACCCCAGTTTGCGGTCAAGAATGGTTTCGGGAACACTGTCGGAATTTATGCCGACATCGATAACTTCAACATCAATGCCGAAGTCCCGCGCGATTGCGGACATGCCGGTTTTGCCGCGAGTCATATTTATTGCCTGCGCAAGCGTCACGCTCTGCGGAGTTGAAGCAACGCCCTCGGCAACTATTCCGTTATCGGCTGCGAACACGACTATGCGTGTTTTTTCTATGCGATTGCACACGCGCCCTGTAATTCCCGCAAGTCGGACGGAGATTTCCTCAAGTGCTCCGAGGCTTCCCGGAGGCTTTGCAAGCTTGCTCTGCCTTTCCTTTGCGGCAGCTTTTGCGGCTGAATCGGCGGGGCGAATGCGGGAAAGCAATGCTTTCAGTTCGGTTTCGTTCATAAGCTCAATCCACTGTGTATATTTTGCATATCATGAATTATTTACTCAAAAAGCCGTTATCAACCAGCCAAACAACGGACGGCGCGGCAGTCATGTTTTCAATCGTAAAGGTTGCATCCGGAGATTTTCGGATGATATATTCAATCGTTTCCCGCATCGGAATATTTCCGCTGCCGAGAGGATTGTGAAGATCGTCCCCGCCGAAATTGTTGTGCAGGTGAACATGCATAAGCTTCGGTGCGAATCGGTCGATCCAATGCGGCAGCGGGGTTTCGGAAACGCGGCTGTTTGCATGCCCGATATCAAGGCAAAGCCCGAAGCGCGAATCGTTAACTCCCTCGGCAACCGCCGCTGTGATTTCCGGTTCGGGTTCCATAACGTTTTCAAGCAAAAAACTCATATCGCTCGGTGCGTTTTTCAGAAAAACACGCCAAAACTTAACGGATTCATCAATGAAATACTCTTTATAGTAAACAAAAGGTATGAATCCCGAGTGAAAAACAATTCGTTTTGCTCCGATAACATCCGCCGTAAACAGTGCTTGGTCAAATCGCCGCCGAACAACGTCGCGAACAAGCGGATCTATTGCACACGGGGAAAGCTCCGCAAACGGGGCGTGAAGCAGCAGCCGCAGACCGCAGCCCGATTCGGCAGTAAGCTGCGAAACGCGGCGAAAATGCGCCGCACTGTCCGTATCCATGTTCGGCGCATAGCAGAATTCTGCAATTTCAAGTCCCAGCGAGTGTTCCCGCGCAGCAGCAGCGCAGTCCTCCGCAATGGTTGAAACGAAAAGTTTTTTTGAAAAATCAAAAGTCATTTTGCATGTTGTAAGCTTGAGTCGGTTTGCATCCGTATCAGCACTGTATCCGCACTTTCCGCACCGCTGCAACAGCACGAACGGTGATGCATTCAAGATTACCCTCCGGACCGGTTCCTTCGGGCGTTGTAAACTTGACGCCGATATTTTCCGGCGGAACGCCGAGAGCCTTGGCAAGGTTTGCACGCATTGCTTCGCGGAAGGGCGCAAGCTTTGGTTTTTGAGCCGTTATCACGGAATCGATATTCACAATTTCAAAGCCTGCCGAGCGAATGCGTGCAGCGGCCTCTTTTGCAAGCAAAAGGCTCGATATGCCGCGAAATGCTTCATCACTGTCGGGAAAATGCTGCCCGATGTCGCCGAGTGCACATGCGCCGAGGAGGGCATCAATCACGGCATGAGCAAGTGCGTCCGCATCGGAATGCCCAAGCAGTCCGAGTTCAAACGGAATTTCAACGCCGCCGAGGATGAGCTTTCGCCCGGCTGCAAGGCGGTGGGTGTCTTCGCCGATGCCGATTCTGAACATATTACTTACCTCCGTTGCTGACAAAGCCGGGCTGTTTCCCGAGCGCAGCTCCGCAGAGGATCTTGCGGACACATTGCCCGAGGGGAGATTCCGCTCACTGCGTTTTGAAAGCAAAAACTCAAAATACGGAATATCGTCCCGCGTTGTGAGCTTCAGATTCTGTTTGCTGCCCGGAGAAAAATGCAGCTGTACTCCCGTTGAGCGGCAAAGGTCGGCATCATCCGTGAAGCTGCCGACGGCCTTGCTGTATGCATTCAAAAGAATATCTCTGCGGAAACTTTGCGGGGTTTGTGCCGCAAGAAGCCTGCTTCTGTCAAGCGTTTCTCCGGTATCGCCGAAACGAACGGTGTCCGCAACGGGCACGGACGCAATGCCGCAGCCGTGTTGCTCTGCGGCACGCAGGCTGGCTTTAATGGTTTCTCTGTCAACAAGGCAGCGGGCACAGTCGTGAACGGCGGCAATCGCACCCGATGCTGCGCATACGGCATTGAATACTGACTCCTGCCGCGTTTTCCCGCCGCGAACGATTTTCACGGGGTAGGGCGCGGAATTTGCCGCTGTAAGTGCAATTTCCTCCGTGTCGGGCGAAACGGCAATAACGGCTTCATCGGCAATTCCGCAAAAAGCTTCAACACAAAGCTCGACGGGTGTTTTGCCGCAAAAACGCATCAGCATTTTGTTTTCGCCCATTCGCGATGATGAACCGGCCGCAAGCAGAATTGCGGATACTGTAGTTTTATCCATGCTGTTTCGGGCCTCTTCCGGCTGCGGTGTCAATCTGCATCGGTATTCAAACTGTCTTCAATGATTCTGTACATGCTGTCCGCTTCCTCTTTGCGAACGGTTTCGCGCACGGCAAGTACTTCGGACGTCAGCCGTTTTGCGCCCATGCGAACGCTGATTATGTCCCCCGGGTTAACATCGGTTGCAGGCTTTGCAACTTTGTCGTTCACCGTTACCCGTCCCATGGAACAGGCTTCGTTTGCAACGGTTCTGCGTTTGATAATTCGCGAAACCTTAAGGTATTTATCAAGTCTCATCAGGTGCTCCTCTTTAGTAATTATTCTTTAACATAGGTTTTTCCGACGGATGCGATAAGGTCTTTGTCGTACACAATATCGGCGTCATCCATCCATGTATCAAGCAGCTCGTCCCATGCTTCGGTATCGCTTGTCGCTTTGACGATCGTCGTTACTTTGTCAATCACATCAGCAAGCTTAACTTCGCCGGGCGTTTCGTCCGCACCGCGGCAAATGATATGCAGGCTGCCGTCCGTGTCGGTGAACACATCCGAGTATTCACCGGGCTTAAGCAGCGAATAAATCTCCTTGACGGTTGAACTCCAGTCACCCTTTGAGGAGCTGTGTTTTGTTGAAATCAACTGCCCCTTTGTGCGGAAGGTTTCGCAGCCCCCGTAGCTGTCGCTGCCTGCAACGTATTCGTTCTCTGTATACTTGAGCATGACCTGAGCAAAGTCCGCTCCGTCTTCAAGCTCGGCAAAGGCCTTGTCGATTTTTGCACGATAAGGCTCAATGAATTTATTATACATTTCGTCACATTCAGCCTGAAGCGTTTTATAGTCCGAAATCAGCTGCGCAATTCGCTCGGAATTTGCGCCGTCACCGTTTAAGGCATCCGTAAAAAGCAGGGATGTGCATTCTTCACGCAGCGAATCAAGCTGCTCGTTCTTTTTTTTGTAGTCATCGCCGAGTTCGCCTTTGGGAATAACAACAATATCCATGATTCGGGAGTATCCCTCCGGAACAACAAGCGCGGGCGCGGCATCATCGTAGATACCGCAGTATTTTTCAAAATACTCTTCGTTATCTTTATACTGCCCGGGATTGGAGGCATAAAGCTCCTTATCCGATTTCAGCTGCTTTTCGTACCAATCGGCAATGTCTGCATCCGTCACGGAAAAATCTTTGCAAACATAGTCCTTGTATGCTTCGATAAGCGCCGTGTTGCGCAGTTCGAGTTTATATTCCTCGCAGTATTCATCATAGGTCATGGTTTTGCCGGTGTAATATTCGGAAAGCTCCGCAATGGCGGCATCGAAATACTGCTGAACAGTCTTTGAATCGTCCTTGGCATTGGATTCTTCGGCAGTTTTCATATACTCGTCGTATATCTCTTTAAGTTCGGTTTCCGCCTGTGCATCGGATTCCGCGATCTGTTCATCGGAAAGTTTAAATCCCTCCTCCTTTGCCCGGTACAGAACCACCATATCCTTAACAAGATATTCAAGCACCCAATCGCGGAATTTTTGCAGCTCTTCCTCGTTGCTGACGGGATCATAGCCCATTTGTTCCATGTATGAAAGATATGAGTCGAAGGCAGCCGTATAGAGGGCGTAGCTCACGGTTTCGTCCCCGATGGATGCGACTGCAGCGGTCTTGTCGTTCGGAACACCGTTTTTGTCGTTATTATTGCTCTTGCATCCGCTGAAGCAGAACAGAAAAGCTGCTGCTGCAATAAAGCAGATAACACGCATGAATGTCGAAGTTTTTTTGGAAAAGCCGGCGAAAATGCTTCCGCATCCCGATCCTGCCGCGGCTGAGCAGCCGGGCTTGCGGCGGTCGTTGTTTGTTGCGGTCATAGTGTGTGATTCCTCCGTTCTGAGTTTTGGAAAAACGGAACCCCCTGATTTTTGATTAACGATTATTCAGAGCATTCCCGAAAATCAATCGATATCGGAAGCAGCGAAAACCGAGGCTTTGCTGCCGGCAAACAATGCGCCGAGAGTACCCCTTCCGCTGTCTATTATACAGCATTCAGCCCCGTTTGCCAATGAGTGCGGGAATAAATCACATTCTTCCGCCGAAGGGACACATTCGGTGCCCAAATCACGGTTTCTCGTGCCCGAATCGCGGAGCCGATAAAAACAGACAGCAAAAACAAGCTGAATATAATTTTAATAAAAACTCTTGCCCAAATCGAGGTGAATGCTGTATAATACGATTGATATTTTATGTACATGCGCAAGCAGGAGCATTCTGTGTCCGCAGCGCATGAGCCGACAGTGCCTGCTGCATTGTTCGGGATAAGGAGAAAGCATTGACTCGAAGGAAATTTTCAATATTTACCGCTTTGTTCGCTGCACTGATCGCTTTTGCGGCTGTTCTTCCCGTTTCGACGGGGTTCGCCGCAAATGCGCAGACTGTTCATGGCAATTCCGCCGAAATCACCGTTCTGCCCGCAAAAAACGGAACGGACGCGGCAAGCATTTCGGCAAACCCCGCATTTTTGTCCGGTCCCGGACAGGTCACCGTAAGCATCACGCTTCGCAACCCGGGCGGTGCTGCGGGACAGGGGCTGGATGATACCGCAACAGGTTCCCTGATAAAGGAACCGTCGGATCCCACTCCGACTCCGACATCCGAACCGACATCCGGCCCCGAGCCGTCAACTCAGCCCGGCGGCGGTGTGTACACAAATGTTTCAATAGTCAACACATACGGCGTTTCTTTCAACACTTCCGATGTTCCCGCGGGGGAATCGCGCACATTTACCGGCACGATGAATGTCACCCAGGAACAAATCGGCGAAACACTGCGCTTTACAATTGCATGGTTCGATACGGCAACCCAAACCGCAGGTTCGCGTGAGTTGACTCTTGTCATTTCCCGTGCGGATACGGCTTATCTTAAGCTTTCGCGCAGCGTTGACAAATCGATTGCTTCGGCGGGTGATATTGTCAAATTGACATATACAATGATAAACACAGGCGCTAAAAAGCTCAACAGCATTATCCTTGTTGATAAGAATGTTGCCGGTACACAGGCAATGCTTCCCGCATTCAGCCTTGCCCCGGGAGAGAGCCGCGTATTCACTTATGAATACACAATGCGCACATCAACCGTAACGAGCAAACCGACTGTATCGTTTGTTCCCGAGGGGTCAACAAATGCCCTGTCGGTAACGCTTTCGGGGCTTACCATCGGCCTTATAAATGCGCAGCTCACCAAAACGGTCGAAATCGGCACCCCCACGCCGGAGGGCGTTGAATTTACACTGTATCTGACCAACAACGGCAACCAGAGCCTGAATTCGCTCACCGTTACGGACGATCTCGGAACCGTTGTTCAAAGCGGTTTCAGCCTTGCAATCGGTGAGTCGAAAACCATTAAATATTTCGTCAGAAACCCCGAAGCCGTTCGCTATGTTGTGTTCAACATCACCGGCGTTTATTCGTCCGGCATTGTGTTTAAGGACAACACAAAGAGCTACACTGTTCGCCCTTACATCGATCCGACAACTCTCGGCCTTGAGTTCCGCGCGGAAGTTCGCACTCAACTCAATCGAGAGAATATCATTGGGCTGACTTTCACCGTCACAAACACGGGAAGCACTCCCTACACCGATGTTGTCCTGACCGAAAAAGAACTTGATTATGAAATCCACAAGATTGCCGTTCTTGAACCCAACTCCGGCGCACAGTCATTCAATATCGATCTTAACGTCGGCGGAGAAAGGGACCTTGTGTTCTTCCTGACGGCTCTTGACGCTTCGGGCAACACGCACATGTTTGAGGCGCATCTGACCGCAAAATATATCGATGCCGAAGGCACCGTTCCGAACGAACCCCCGGCAACGGGCGGGGTCACGGTCGTTGACGATCCGAATATCGGCAGCAAGCTGGACGGAATGCTCACAAAAACGGGAAGTGCGCTGAAAGTATGGTACAGTATTCTTATCATTATTGCGGCAGTTGCGCTTATCGCGATCATTGCCCTTGCCGCTGTTGAAATTTACAAGCGCAAGAACGGCGGGAACGCAAAAAAAGCACCGCGCAGACGCGCACAGGAGGACGATGAAGACTGATAAGGCTGATTAAAAACCAAGGCTGAGCGGTCGATTCATTCAACTGCACCTCTTCAGCTTAAACAAGTGACTGTTTATATAACCCGCGCCGGCGGGCGGCTCAGAACGGGTTGCCTGTTGAGCTGCGGGTTTAATAATTTGCCGATAAACGGCATCGGTGAACCGAACCGTGCGGCGGACAACAATTCAAAACAGAGGAAAATAAAGGAGAATAAGGTATGCCGAACACTCAATTCATTACCCTGCTCATCATTACGGTTTTCAGCCTGTTGGCGGGAATCGTTTCGGCTGTTGTTTTATTTGGGCAGCTGAATGCAAAAAAACGCGAACGCGCAGAGCTTGAGCGCAGATTGGAAAATACGGTCGGTGCCGCAATGAACTCCTCCGTCGGCAATGCATCGGCGGAGCTTGAACGCAGGCTTCAGGACAGGCTGAAGGAGCTTTCGGACGCACTTTATCGATACAACGAACAAACAAAGAATGATTATGAACGATTTAAAAATGCTTTAAATGAAAGCATTGCTTCTTCGATGCGCGAAACCGCTTCCCGCCTTGCGGAGGCACAGACAGCGGCGGCAGAAAGAATCTCCGCAGAACAGAAAGCGTTTTCGGAAAAACTGAATACCGAACAAAACGCGCTTTCCGAAAGGCTCTCTTCCGAACAGAGGACGCTTTCCGACAGGCTTGCCGCAGGGCAGGATTCCTTCGAAAAACAGATTTCGGACAGACTTGCTGCTCAGAATACTCTGCTGAAAACACAGGCGGAGCAGGCGGAAACGCGCAATAAGCATTTTGAAACGGTCTGCACGGAAAAACTGGCGGCAATGGATGCGAGCGTGAAGCTCATGACGGAACGCAACGAAAAGCAGCTTGATGCAATTCGCGGTGTTGTTGACGAAAAATTGCAGGAGACGCTCACAAAGCAAATCTCCGAAAACTTCAAGCTTGTTGATGAACGTCTTAAACAGGTCTATCAGGGGCTCGGAGAAATGCAGACGCTTGCAAGCGGAGTGGGTGATCTTAAAAAGGTTCTTTCAAATGTCAAAACACGCGGCACGCTCGGCGAAATTCAGCTCGGCGCAATTCTCGGCGAAGTTCTTGCGCCGGAACAGTACGAATGTAATTTTGACGCCGGAAAACAGAATAATGAGCGCGTTGAATTTGCAATAAAACTTCCGAATGACGGAGGAGAAGCGGTTTACCTTCCCGTTGACAGCAAATTCCCTGCGGATATTTATTCCAAACTCTGCGATGCGTATGATTCCGGCGAGGATGTTGCCGCTGCGCAGAAAAACCTGCGTGAAGTTCTTCTGAAATGCGCGAAGGATATAAAGGAAAAATACATAAATCCCCCGCGCACAACGGATTTTGCGATCATGTTCCTGCCCACGGAGGGACTTTATGCCGAAGCGGTGCGGCTCGGGCTTATCGAAGAGCTGCAAATGCGTTTCCGCGTTAACCTTTCCGGTCCTTCAACCATGGCGGCACTGCTTAACAGCCTGCAAATGGGGTTCCGAACACTTGCAATACAAAAACGCAGCAGCGAGGTCTGGGATTTGCTCTCTCAGATAAAAAGAGAGTTCGGAAAGTTTGACGATGTGCTCAGAGCAACGCAGAAATCGCTTGAAAAGGCGCATAATGACCTTGAAACGCTTGTGGGTGTTCGCACAAGGCAAATTTGCAGAACCCTCAAAAAGGTTGAAACCCTTCCCGAAACCGATCCCACCGGGGAATATAAAACCCTTGCGGAAGCTTTGATAAATGCGGATGACGGCGAAAACTGATGCGTTTTCGGTCGATTGCGGGTGAACCTCAGCCGGAATAAAGCGGATTCAGCTTTATCGGCGGTACGGAATCGCGGCGAGAGTCGGAACGGGGTTCGCATAATCAAAGTTTGGATTGAAATACCTGTCGCCGCAAAGCAGTGTTTCGCGATATACGTCATAACAGCGCAAAAGATTGGCTTTGCCTGCATTGGCATAATCATTCGGAAGTCCGCCCGATAACCGCGCCTTTGCAAACGGAGTGAAGCAGTTTGCAAGACCTTTTCGCATGAGCCGAACACAGAACTCCGTGTCCCATCCCACTCCGGCCAGTGTTTCGTCAAACATGCCGAAACTGAAAAAGTTTTCGCCGCTGACTGCCATAAATGCGCCGCTGACGGCGGTTACATTGCGCTGAACGTGCAGAAAACTGCATTTTAAAAAGTCTTCAAAATCATCCTTTTCGCCGGAATAAGGGCTTTGTGCCCAGCCGTTAAGGCCGATAACGGTGCCGGCGGAAAGGATGTTTCCGCTTTCGTTCACGATTTTTCCGCCAATCGCACCTGCGCCGTGCCGAAGCGCAAGTTCGGTGAATTCGCGAAGGAATGCAGGGGAGAGAATTTCAATATTTCCGTTTAAAAACAGCAGCAAATCCGCGGCGGCTTTGCATGCACATGCATTCATCGTTTCGGGCAGCGGCTGTTCCGCACTGACGTGAACGATCTCTGCCGCCCTGTTCTTTTTGAGTGCCAGAAGATAGCGGCGCATTCGCTCATCCCCGCTGCCGTCATCCGCAATGATAATTCGTCTGCAATCAACCGTTGACTGCATCTCCGCCGAGTCAATGCATCGCTGAAGGTTTTCAACTCCGTCCGCACCGGCGATAACAATGCCGACGGAGGGTTCGCGTTTTCTCGGGTAACGCATACGAAGTGTACCCAAAACGCTGCCCTCAAAGCAGTATCCGTTTGTGCGGTTTTTCTTTCCCGAACCGTCGCTAAGATAAAGGGAATTGAATTCACGCTTCAGTATATCGGTGCAGGGAATTTCGCTGCCGTCGCAGTCGCGGATAACGGTCAGCCCGATCCTTGCAATGTGAATGACCTGCTTGGCAGCCGAAGCACATTCAATGCAGTATGCCCAAAGCTCGGCCGGTGTGCTGCCGCGAAACCCGCCGACAGCCGTATGTACACGTTTGGAAACAAGCATGGGCCGCCCGATGCTGTTGAAGGAACGCAATGTGTCGCGCCCGTAGTCTGGCTTAAAAATCGGGTTTTGCCGAATGCCGTCAATCACGGAGTCCTCATCGGCAAAAACAACCTCCGCTTCGGGATTTGCATGAGTTTGCAGAACAAGCATGTGAAGCGCGTCCGGTGCGGGCAAATCTCCGGGCAGCAGCTGCAAAAAGTATGCACCGTTAAGCATCTTCTCGGCGGCTTTCAACTGCTCATACGCCGTGCCGTTAAAAAGCACAAGCCTGAATTTCGGAATGCCTTCATAATCCGTAAGCCCTGCCTGCGCAAGCTCCGAAACCACGCAAACTTCAAAATTTGCATAGGTTTGTTTGCCGAGTGCTTCGAGCGTTGAGCGAACGGCCGCACGGCTTGCTCCCGAACAGGCAATTGCAACGGAAACGAGCGGTGCAGGGTTCAGCGGTTTTTCACGCTGCAAGTCCAACTCCGCTTGTGCAGGCAGGTTTTCCCGCAGATAGTCGGCATAGTCGGAAAATTTGTGCTGATTACAGACCCGCTTCGGAAGTGCGTTGAATGCCCCCGCAATAATGTCTGCCGCAGCAGTGATTATTCCTGAAGTGTTTGTTTCTGTCATTTCGGATTCCTCCTGCATCATGCGGTATTTCTGTACCTTGTTTTTTACCGCGTTTGAGCGGTTCGGCGGCTGTTCCGCCGCCTGCTGCATGATAGTATCTGCGGATTCTGCAATTTTGATTCCGAAACGCACGCGGGAGGACTGCGGTTTATACCTGCGGAAAACAGCTTTTTCTGTCGCTTTCTCAGAACTGTCGAATACTTGCCTTTTGCTGGAACATGTCTTGCGGCGAACAGCTTTTAACCGATAAACGGTGCATTCCACAGTTTCACGATGTTGCAAAATCCGCTATATTGGTTTATAATTATTTTGTGTTCGCTGATTAATTCGGGAGGTGTCGGCAATGGAACAATATAATGCAAAATTTGCGGAGGTCTATGACATTTTCATGGACAATACGGATTATGATGCATGGGCGAATTATATAATATCGCTGCTGCCGACCGACTTTCCGAAAGGAGCGAGAATTTTTGAGTGCGGCTGCGGAACAGGCGCATTGACTCTTCGGCTCAACAAAGCCGGGTACGATGTCACCGGTTCGGATATTTCAAGGGACATGCTCGAAGTTGCCGCTGAAAAATCCCGCCGGTGCGGGCAAAAAACAAAATTTATATGCATGGATATGCGCCGCATTGAATTGCATCGTCCCGTTGACTGCATCATTGCGGCATGTGACTGCGTGAATTACCTTACAAGCCGCGAGGATGTTGAAAAATTCCTTCTGACGGCATTCAACGGGCTCAGGCCGGGCGGCATTTTGCTGTTTGATGTTTCGTCAAGATATAAATTGCAGCACATTCTCGGGCAAAACGGCTATTGCGACAGCAGAACGGACGTTGCATACTTCTGGCAAAACTGCTATGATGCGGAGAGCAAGCTTGTGGAAATGGAGCTGGAGTTTTTTGTGAAGTCGGCAAACGACGCGCACGGCGAACCGCTTTATTCCAGATTTCCCGAAAAGCATATTCAACGTGCTCATTCCGAAAGGGAGCTTGTTTCGTGGCTTAAAAATATCGGCTTTGAAAATATCGGGGTTTTTTCGGCATTCACAACGGAACCGCCGTGTGATGAAAGCGAACGGCTGCAATTCACGGCAAGAAAGCCCGGCAGAGTCGGCAAATAACCTTTGCGGCCTGCTCAAATGACCTTTAGCGAAAGGAAAACATTATGAATAACGAAATTGAAAATAAGATGACCGAAAGCGATGCAACTGTCGACCGCATCGAAAACACATGCGCTGAACGCGACAATATCATTCGCGGTCTGCTTTTTAACCGCACAGTGAACGTGATCGCCGTTTCGGGACGCGAAATAGTTGAAACCGCAAGAGAAATTCACGGAACAAGCCGTGTTTGCACCGCCGCTCTCGGAAGAATGCTGCTCGCCGTTTCCATGATGAGTGCACAGCTGAAAAGCGAAACGGACAGCATAACGGCGACAATTGCGGGCGGAGGGCCTGCGGGCAACATAACGGTTGTCGGGCATATGGGCGGAATCGTTAAGGGGTGCATCACCAATCCGGAGGTTGAACTGCCGCTTAACGAGTTCGGAAAGCTGGATGTTTCGGGTGCTGTCGGCGGCAGCGGTGAGCTGCGCGTTATTCGCGATTTGTCGCTGCGGGAGCCGTATGTCGGCAGGTGCGAGCTTATTGACGGCGAAATTGCAGATGATTTCGCAAACTATTTTTACACAAGCGAACAGCAGCCGTCGCTGGTTTATCTCGGCGTAAGGGTTGAGCCGCAGCAGGGGACCGTGCGCTCCGCTGCCGGGCCGATTATTGCACCGCTGCCCG
>ERZ1106943.2967-NODE-2967-length-13699-cov-2.404207_pt1 | contig 13699 bp, 10 predicted proteins | sample MGYA00403671_ERZ1106943 | MGnify/ENA primary metagenome ERZ1106943 (study PRJEB35170, sample SAMEA104062427) | human gut metagenome | biome: human gut; feature: human-associated habitat; material: faeces | place: Denmark | collected 2012-06-14 ...
CTCAAAACGTTCAAATTTTAGTTTCAAATTCAAATGAGACATATGATGTAAATAAAACACAATTTACAGAAATAGTCCCAGCAACTGATATGTTATTTGATCCTAAGACAAATGGTAATATGCAAGTAATTAAATTGGATCAATCAGTTGAATGTCGTTATCTTAAAGTGGTTGTATCCTCTAACAACGCTGTTGGAAGTTATGGTGCTCAACTTTCCGAAATCAGTGTTTATGGGGAATAAATAAAAAAATTAATAAAAGGAGAAAATTCTATGAAAAAGAGTTTATTATTCGTTTCAATTTCGTTAGTAGCTTTATTAGGAATTACTAGTTGTAATAACAACAGTAATGACTCATCATATACATCACCTGTTAGCAGTAGCACAACTGTAACTAGCAGCAGCACAACAAATCCATCAAGTACAACAACACCTGCTTCATCATCAAGCAGTACTACACCATCTGGATTTGAAGATGATACACCAAAACCAACTGAAGAAAATCTTCCAGAAGGCACAGTTGTAAGAGATTATAATCCGGCTTTCGATACAATGGTTGATGACTTCTCAGGTGAAACATCAACCGGAACATTATCTGATACAGGTGCAACATATCCAAACCATATCTTAAAGTTGCATTACACTCTAAGTGGGATGAAGGAACAACTTCAGATTCTGAAAGAATGGTTCCAACAACTCCAGATAGAGCTATCTATAAGATGGCAACAGGAACATACGATTTAGTCAGTATGGATGCTATTGGCTTTAGAGTTAGATTAGCAAAAGGTAGTACTCCAATTGCTTTAAGTAACCTCATCTTTGGATGTAGAGGTGCTGATACAGTTCAAGTTTATCCAATTAACCTTGCTAACGCTGTCGATGCAGATAGCTCACCACTTGAAGAAATTGGATATGAATATAAAGATTTAATGATTTCTGTTAAGAACTCAGTCGATGATAACGTAATGTATGCAAACCCAGATGGCACTGCTTCATCATTACAAGTTACATCAACTATGTTAGGCTTCCACCTCTATGCAACAGGTGACTTCAAAGGCGATATCGAAATCGAAGAAGTCTTTGCAATTAAAGGATCTACAAGAACAGTAATTGATAACTTTAATAGAGCAACAGTTGGTAATGGCTTAGAAAATGCTTATTGGGCAGGCTCAACAGGAACAATCGAAGGCAGAAGAGCTGTTATCAATGAAGGCGGTAGCTATAAAGTTTCTAAAGCTGATGCTACACCAGCTGCAAATGTCGCATTAAGCGTCAAGGGTGATTCAACAGGTCTAACAGTTACACCAGTTAAAGCTAATGGCGATGAAGGTACAGCAGTTGCATGGTCTGAATTAAAAGATTCAGAGGGTAAAGCTTTACCAACAATTCTTAAGAACACATATGCTTCATATGTAGTTGATATTGAAAAGAGTGGCTTAGGTTCTGATGTTGTCGGTGTTAAACTCTCATCAACAACAGAAGTATCTGTCAATAAAGTTTTCTTAACAGACTTAGTTGATGTTGTTGCTCAAGACTACCCAGCAATTGAAAGAACAGGTATCTTTGATAACTTCAACAGAACACAAAATTCATTCACAAGTGATTGGGATGCATCAGCCACTGATCCAATTGTTGTCAATGCTGGCTTAAATGGTTGTGTTTCCTATAATGGTGCTGAACTTATTTCAATCGGTAATGGCGCTTTAAAACTTGGTGCTACAGATGACTATATTAACTTTGTCGAAGGTTCTAAGACCGGTGTTGAAGGTGCTAAATACTTAGTATTCCGCATGAAGACAGAAGGTACATTAGATAACTTCCGTATCATGGTTGATAATATGAGTCAACCAGTCTACTTCAACGATTGGTATGCAGCTCCAGGCACACTTTCTAAAGATACACCATATGTCGATAGCACATCTGGCTATTCACTTTATGTCATCGACTTAGAAGAATCTGGATTAGGATCAATGAAAGATCAAATTACATTCTTCTACACAGGTACAGCAGATTTATTCATTGATGAAGTCTTCTATGCTAACGATATGAGCAGAGAAACTGAAGTAGTTTCTGCTAAACTTAATGAAGCTGATTTAGTTGCTGATTTCTCAACTGGTGACTATGTATATGTTGGAGATTCAGATATTGTTGCTGTTACATTAAAAGGTGATGGTGAAACAACATTAGAAGCAATCAGATTTGAACTTGGCGGTAAACAAGCTTGGTTTAAAGATGGTATTGTTGACGTCCATGGTGATTTGATCGATTATACAACAGCTTTACCAACAGAAGATGTTACATACTATATTCCATTACGTGCTAACGGCCTTGAAAAAGGCGATGGTACACTCCATATCCACGCAGGCGCTTATAATGGAATTAAAGGTTCATTAACAATCACTGCTTTAGGAACATATAACTACGTTCCAAATACAAAAGTTGTTATGGCTGAAAATAAAGAAGTTTCTAATAATGCTTATAACTACATTTGTGGTAACGATGGTCACATTGCTGGTCCAAAGTATTTAACAATGGTTGTCACCGGTGATTTATCAACAATGCGTATCGAAGATGCTGCTGGTAATGAATGGTGGGCAAAAGATGGTAAGATTATCCTTGCTGATGGTTCAGTTTTAGATGCTTCAACTCCATTTGCTGAAGAAACAACAATTGTAATTGATTTAGTTGCTACTGGCTTATCCAATAACGTTCAAATTCACATTCATAATGGTGGAGCTGTCGATACAACTGTAACTTATAAGAGCATCACTCTTACAGCTGATAACTTAAACTACTCTGAAATTATGAGTGCATTATTCCCAGCTGAAGTCGAATAATATATAATTCATAGAAAAACAAAAGCTAGCCTTTAACTCGGCTAGCTTTTTGCGTATATCTTTTTTAGTTTAATTCTTGATATTTAAATATTATGTTAAAAACTTCTTAATTACTTTGAATAGATTTCCAACTGCAACGCAATTTGCTGGTATAGACTTATTTACTACGCTTTCAGCTCCTATAATTGAGTTTTTACCAAATTGTTACACCAGGTAAAATAATGGTCCCACCACCAATCCAAACGTTATCTTCTATAATAACTGGTTTGGCAAAAGTCCTAAAATATGTAGGGCTTATTTCTTTCCAATTATCTATTAATCTTTCTTGAGGTAAAATCGGGTGTGAAGCGGTATATATTTAAATATTTGGTGCTATCATTACTTGATTTCCGATATGTATTTCAGCTTTATCTACAAAAGTATAGTTCATACCAATTATGACATTGTCACCTATAAAAATGCTTTTGCCGTGGCCATAATAAAAAGTAACTTCAATACCGTCATTTTCACCTATTTTTCCTAATAACTTTTTTTAAAATTAATGTCTTTTTTCTTCATTGCGATAGTCACAAAGATAATATTCTCTTGTTAGTTTTCGACAGGGAATGCTTAATTCAGTATTTGTTGGATCACCAGTTTCTAGAAAATCTTTTTCACAATATTCCATAAATTTTTCCTCGTATAAATCTTATTTTGAGTATACCATTTTAAAAAGTTAATTCATAAGTTATTACATGGAAAATAAATAATAACTTTTAGGCTTTATCAGCCTTATTTATTTGCTTTTCTTTATGCACTCTATTAAAATAAATGTGGTGATTTTATGCATAAACTTGTAATTGTTGACGATGAATATTTAGTTAGATTAGGTATTCGTGAAACCATTGATTGGGCAGCTAATGGAATTGAAGTAATTGGTGATGCATCCAATGGTAAACAAGGCTATGAAATGATTAAAGAACTAAATCCCGACTTAGTTATTACAGATATAAAAATGCCAATAATGAATGGTGTTGATTTAGTGAAAACTTTACACAAAGAAGGCTTTAATGGCGAAATAGTAGTTTTAAGTGGATATAAAGATTTTGAGTATGCTAAAGAAACATTTGAAAATGGAATATTTTCATATGTTGTAAAGCCTATCGATAACGATGAATTATTAGAGGTTGTTTTAAGAGCTGTTGCTAAGCTTGAACAAAAGATTAAAGATAGAACTTTAACTTCAAAAGTTCAAACAGAATTACCAACACTTCAAAGCGAATTTATGAAAAAACTTTTATCCAGTAATTCATTTGTAGGTTCTGATATTCCTAGCGAATTATCAAATCACGATATATCGCTTCCTACAAACGGAACTATGGCTTTAATATCTATCGAAGAAATGTTTAAATCAAAGAAATCTGAACTAAATATTTATATCAATTTATTGAAAGAAGCACTAAGCAAAGAAAAAATAGCTTTTGTTGATTTTGATTTTCAAGATTCAATAGTTATGTTTTTAAACTCTAACGATATTGAAAAAATATCCTTGATTTGCCGTGATACTTTTATTCCATTTGAGCAAAAGACTTTAACAGCTCTCACCGTTGGTTTAACGTTATACTCTTCGTTGGAATACATTCAAAAAACATATGAATCATGTTTAAAACTTGTTCAATCAAAACTTTTATTCCATTTAAATACTGTTGAGATGGAATTAGATGATCAAACATCATATAGACATCGACAAAGTATTTCTCAGTTCTATTCTATAATTGCCGAAAAATATTCTACGCAATTAACAGTAAGATCAGTTTCTGATGAAATGAATGTTTCTGAATCATATTTAATGCATCTATTAAAAGACAATTTAGGAAAAACTTTTAATGAGATATTAACTGGCTATCGAATAGGAATAGCAAAGAGATTACTTTTAAGTGGAAAATATAGAATTAACGAGGTATCAGATAAAGTTGGATATATTGATGTTAAGTATTTTTCACAAGTATTTAAAAAGATTGTCGGTGTGACTCCAAGTGATTATCAAGGGCACGATATAGGATGAAAAAGAGTAAAAAATTCCATTTTAGGACAAAAATGCTAGCTTTTGTTTCAGCTTTTTTGGGTGCTCTTTTTTTAATTATTATTATTGCTGTTCAAGTAGTTTCAAGCGTTTATACAGATAACTATGTAAAACATAATGTTTATGTGCAACAAAGCAATTTTGATCAATCAATAAACACTTTGTTAATTAATACAAATTTTAATTTAATTAAACTTTTTTCAAATGAAAACATTTCAGAGATTGATAAATCTAATGAAAGTAGTAAAAATGAAGTTTTAATAGCTCAATATACAGAATTAAGTTTGAGTGATGAGCTTTATGATGGGGTGTCGTTATACTACAATGATAGTCTTATTGCTGAAACAGAAAAGATGACTTATATAGAAAAAAAGCAAAGGGACTTAGTTATAAATTCGACAGAAAATTTAGTTTATATAGATACAGTAGAGCATAACGGAACAAATAATTTGATTTTTGGAAAGAAAATAAACGACAATTACCTAGGCTTTATACATGTTAAAGAACAAGTTGTTTTGGATTTTTTAAGTAATATTTTATCGTCTGGTTATTCGCTTTTAATTGCTAATGATAATCACATAGTTTCAGATCAAAAAAACGAATTGTCAGGAAGTTATTTATATGAATCAAACACTTTTAAAACTTCTAACGGTAGAAAATATTCAGTAAAGAAAATAAATGATGTGAAAAGCCTAATAATTGTTGAAGATATGAATAATATCAATAGTTCTTTTGCACTTTCTTGGAAGGTAGCTTCGATCATTCCTTATTCAGAGCTATTTTATCTTTTAGATGTCTTTAGATATATTCTTATAGCAACAGTTATTGTCATGTTATCGATTTCTATCGTCATTTCTATTAAAGCTTCCTCATCGGTAGCTAAACCAATAAAAAACTTAGCAGATAAAGTAGATAATTTCAATCCAGAAAAACCAGAAGAATATGTATTAAAAAATGAAGTTAAAAAGGCTTCTACAAAAGATGAAATCTATATGCTTGAAGAATCGTACGATGCTATGATCGAAAGAATATACGAATTGATGGAAAAAAACATCAAAGATATGGATGAAAAAAGAAGACTTGAATTAGACTCTTTGCAACAACAAATTAATCCACATTTCTTATATAATACGTTAGATGCTATTGCCTGGATGGCTAAGATAAAAAAAGAGCCAGAAATAGAAAAACTAGTTATGTCATTAGCTAAATTTTTTAGAATTTCACTCCATCGTGGCGATACAATTATAACTGTCGGTGAAGAAATAGAACTTACCCAACATTATTTAGAAATTCAAGAAATTAGATTTCCAAATAGATTTGACATTACTTACGATATAGATCCTAATGTAAAAAACTATAAAACTTTGAAATTATTACTTCAACCAGTTGTGGAAAACGCTATTAAATATGGCATGCAAGAACAATCAGGAACGATTGTAATTTCAGTTAAAAAGATAGATGAAAACATTGTTTATAGTGTGAAAGATACCGGTGAAGGATTCGATGTGCCTAAAGATATGCTTTCTAGACCATATGGTACTATGCAAGAAAATAGAAGTGGATATGGACTATTTAATATTAACGAGCGCATAAGACTTGAGTATGGTGCTGGGTATGGATTAAAAATAGATTCGGAAAAAGGTAAGGGAACTACAGTATATATAACTATCCCGATTAAAAAGTAGGCAAATCTGAAATGTCTTCTTTCATGCTGGTTTTAAGTTTTATTAATTGAGTCTCCTTTCTTTTAGCAAATACGTTTGAAAGTAAAAGTAAGATAAAAATAATTAATATATCACTAGTTAAAATTCCAATTCCTGTTAATATAAGAGATTTTTCTATATTTATAGTTGGTACTGAAACAAATAAATAGAGAGGCAAAGAATCATTTTCTATAGTTGTTGCTATGGTATAGTTCTTGCCTTTCTTTTTTATTTGCTCTGATTTAATAAATTCTAAGTGGTCATATTCGGTATTATAGTTAGCTAAAACTGTTCCGCTCTCACTGACAATTACAGCTTTATAGTTATTAAAATATTGATAACTATCAAAATTGATGATTGTATCGTATATTGTGCTTGTATCAAAATCTATAATCAATAAAGAATTATTTTTGGTTTTAACTAAAAATGATAATTGCCCAAGTTCTGGTGAATAAGGAACGAACCCATGAGTATTTGGTAACCCTTGCGTTCTAATGGCGAATGATGAAATTTGATTTGTATTGTAGAAATTAATAACTTCTGGATCTTTTATGACTTCCTCATAAGTTTTAACTTCGCCTAAGTTTGTAGAATTATAAATCATGCCATTTTGATAAAAGTAAGCTCCGATAGTCATCTCGTGTGAATTATAAATTTGATCGAGTTGCATCGCATATGATTCTGTATCGTAACTATTGACGTTATCAGCAAAAGAAAAAGCCTCAGAAGATAATAATTCTAATTGTAGTTTGATACGTTCAGCGCAAAGTTTTGTATTTGTTGAAAAGTTATTTCTAAAGTCGTTGCTATATAAAAAGTATAATGAACTAATAAGTACTATAGATATCAAAATTAAAAATATAGTAGGAACGATAAATAACGATAAAAAAATCTTCTTTTTAAGCTTTTTAAACATGTTTATATCCTTTGATAAACAAATTATATCTAAATGTTTTAACAAATTAAATAATTTGCTTAATTAAGTTTTAAATATTTGCAGTATTATCGCCATTTTTGCAGTTTATTTAGCTTATAAGATAGCCCTTACATTTTTATAATATATATAACTAGAAAGCTTATGCTTTTATGTCTAATGGAGGACATTTATGAAGAAAATACATTCACGTTTAGCAAGTATGTTAGTTGCAGCAGCAACTATTAGTACATTAGCAGGTTGCGGTTCACATTCAGATAAAATTGAAATAACAATTGGTATGTGGCCACAAGCTGGACTTACCCAAGAAGTTAATATGTTTAAAGTATGGAAAGAAAGATTTGAAATTGATCATCCAGAATATCAAATTAAGGCAGCTCCATATGAATATTCTATTGAAACAGCACAATCAAAAGGTCAATCACACACTTTACCAACTGTTTTCCAAACATGGTTTACTGAACCACAATGGTTAGTAAATGCTGGATATATCAAAGACATCACTAGCTTCCTTAATGATTTGGGTTGGTATGACAAGATGGATGTCGATATGAGAAATAACCTCACATTTGAAGGGAAAGTTTACGGTATCCCAAGAGATGGTTATGGACTTGGACTTGTTTTAAATAAGAGAATTCTCGGTGAATGTGGTTTGTTACCTGAAAATGAAGATGGAACTTATTCAATCTATAACAAAGATGGGTCGCCAGCATATCCAACTACTTTTGACGAAGTAAGACATTTTTCTGAAGTTATCGTCGATTCAACAGATAATACTAGAGGTATTTTGATTCCTTCTGCAAATAAAAATGGCGGTTGGCAATTTAGCAATATTGCCTGGAATTTCGGTGCTCAACTTGAAGTTCAAAATAGCGATGGAAAATGGGTTGGAACTTTAAACGATCCAAAAGCAGTTGAAGCCATGAATTGGATTAAAGAAATGAAATCTGATGGCTTATTAATTGATACAATCACCGTTAGTTACAACGATTGGTATGGAAAAATTAAGAGTCAAGTAGGTATGGCAATTGTCGGTAGCGATGTCGTTCAACTTGCCATTACAAATGCTAAATTGGCTAAAGAAGATTTAGCTTTTGTTCCAATGCCAGCAGGTCCATATGGAGATAGATATTCATTATATGGTGGTACTCCTTATGTCTTCTCATCAGATGCTAGCGATGAACAAGTTAAAGGCGCTATGATGTTCTTAGAATATATGGGTAGATCACCAGACGCTACAGAAGCAAACTTAGCTGCTGTCACAGAGGGAAACGAAGTTGCATCCAAAAAGGGTGAACCAATTATTCCATCTGTTAAACCTTGGACAGATGCTACCTATTTAGCCGCAACAAAAGAAATTGAAGATAAATATGTTAACGTCGATATGACTAACTTTAACGATTTCTTTAATACACTTCCAACAATGAAACACAATGAAGTTTCTTATTACGCTCAAGAAATGTATAAGTTACTTGATAATGTCATTCAAAAAGTTTTACAAAATCCAGATACAGTTAATGTTGAAAATGAATTAACAACTGCAAACAACACATTTAATTCTCAATATATGAGTCAATTATAATTGTCTCAAGGAGGGCAATATGTCAGTACAAAATGAAACTTTGACCCTCACACAAGATAACTATGTAAAGTTTTTACCAAAACAAGTATCGAAAGAGAAAAAAGGTATCAACAAGGCAATTTTAAAAAAGAATTTATCTGGTTGGTTATTGATGCTTCCAGGTATAGCATTATTTACATTCTTCGTGTGGGAACCACTTGTAATGAATGTAGTCTTATCATTCTTTGAAGGCTACAACATGAAAGAATTTCAAGGCTTTGGAAACTATATAAAAATATTCCAAGATCCACAGTTCCAAGCAGCTTTTACTAACACGTTCAAATATATATTTTGGTCTTTAGTAATAGGCTTCTTGATTCCTGTTATTTTAGGAATTTTATTAAGTGAAGTTACAAGAGGACAATCGTTCTTTAGAATTTGTATTTATTTACCATGTATTATTTCAGGTATTGCAGTTGCTTTCTTATTTAGACAACTTTACGATCCAGAATCTTTTTCAGTAATAAATACAATACTTCAAAAAATGGGCTTAAAAACATCGCTTCTAAGAGATGATAAAAATTTAGTTATTCCTCTTATTGTAGTTGCTATGACATGGCGTGGAGCAGGTGGTACTGTTTTAATCTATCTTTCAGCAATGCAAAGTATCGATAATAGCTTATATGAAGCAGTTAGAATTGATGGTGGTGGTTTAATGAAGAGATTTAGATATGTCACTTTACCACACTTAAAGGGAACTATCACTTCGTTATTCATTATGCAAATTATCTCAGTCTTCCAAGTTTTCTATGAACCTATGGTTATTTCAAATGGTGGACCAAATAACGCATCACTTTCCTTGATGTTATTAAGTTATAACTATGCTTTTGCTGATGCTAAACCTCAATTAGGTGCAGCTGTCGGCGTAATTCTATGACTTATTATTCTTGCCTGTACTGGTGTCTATTACTTAGTTTTAAGACTTATAAATGGTAAACAAGTGGAGGCTAGAAGATGAAAAAAGCAGTTAAACTTTCACAAAAGACAAATGGATTACTAAATTTCCAAGATTATAAAAAAGCTAAATATAGAGTAGTTTACGGAATTATTATATTCGTATTAGTTTTAGCTGTTTTAACAGCTTTAATTCCAATTTTCTGGTTGTTGATAACAAGCTTTAAAACGACAGATGAACTTTATTCTAATATTTATCATTTATTTCCAAAAGTGTTCGATATAAGAAAAGTGGCTCAAGTTTGGCAAAAAGCAAACTTTATGCGTTATTTCTTAAATTCGGCTATAGTTGCAATTGGCGCTGTAGTATGCGCTGTTGTTTTTAACGGATTATTTGCATATGCTACTACTATTGTTAAACCAAAGGGATATAAAATTGCACACGCTTTAGTTATGTTAAGTTATATGATCCCAGCAGTTACAGCAATTATTCCACTTTATAGCAATATCATTAAGTTAGGAATGGTAAATAGTTACGTTCCATTAATGCTTATTTTAGGCGCTAATGCTTTCTATTATGTCAACTTTAGAAATTACTTCAAAACAATACCAAATTCACTATTTGAAGCAGCAAAACTTGACGGATGTTCTGACTTGAGAATATTCGCTTCAATCGTTGTTCCAAACAGTAAACCAATTATTGGTGTTGTGGCTATATTTGCTATGACGGCAAGCTGGTCTGATTTCTTGTTGCCATACTTAATTTTAAATGATCAAGAAATGTACACTGTTATGGTTCAAATATTCTCAGTAAACGCTACAATTTCTCAAGGCGCTTATACTTATGATGAATTTTTGATGTTATTAATGATTTCTATATTACCACAATTGATTTTTTTCTTTGTTTTCCAAAAACAAATTACGAACTCTCAAACAACAAGTGGATTAAAGGACTAATATTATGGGAAAAGAAGCAACTAAATATTTAAAAGAAGATCCTTTCAAGATTATTGAAGAAGGATTACATCTAGATAGATTAAAAGTATCTGAATCTATTTTCTCTTTAGCTAATGAATATACTGGTATTCGTGGAAGCTTTGATGAAGGATCAGATAGTCTTGATTCGTTACGTGGTTCATATTTCAATGGGATATATGAGTATGCTAAAAAAGATACTCCATCAGCATATTTAGGCATTGTTAAAAGAACACACTTCATGATTAACTCTGTCGATTGGACAAAGGTTAAAATTGTTTGTTTAAATCAAAAATTAGATTTAGGTAAAGTAAAGTTTTCTAAATTCTATAGAGAATTAGACATGCAAAGTGGTCTTTATACAAGATCGTTTACTTGGAAAGTTACTGAAGGTAAGCATATCGATATTTGTTTTGAAAGACTTTTATCAATGACCGAATGTCATAAAGTGTTCCAAGTAATTACTTTAAAAACTAATTTTGATTGTAAAGTCGATTTAGAGTTGAGCTTAAATAGCAATGTACTTCACTGGGGACAAGATTGCTATTGGGATAGAAAAGACGAATTTGTTACTGACGAAAATATATACGCATTAAGAGTTAATACTCAAACAACAAATCAAAAGCTTGTTAGTACTATGCTTATTAACGGCATAGATAATCAAGAAACTTTTATTGATGATAAAGAAATTACTTGTGTTTGTAGTTTGCTATTAAAAGCTAATGAAGCAAGAAAAATTGAAAGATATGTTGTAAACATTATCGATAAAAACAATGCTGCAACTTTTGATGAAATGTTAATTGAAGCAAAAAATGAAGTAAAAGCCTCTAAGGAACATGGATTTGAATATTATCTTGATTTGAATAAAAAATACTGGGCAGATGTTTGGCATAGATCAGACATTGTTATTGATGGATCACTTATCGATCAACAAGGCATTAGATTCTGTATATTCCAATTAGAACAAACTTATCACGGATATGCAATGACTGATAATATTGGCGCTAAGGGTTTAACTGGTGAAGCCTATAGTGGACATGCTTTCTGGGATAGTGAAACTTATTGCTTGCCATATTATTTATTCCACAATACAGAAGCAGCAAAAGATTTGCTTTTATTCAGATATAATACATTAAAACAAGCAAAAGAAAGAGCTAAGGCTTTAGACTGCAAAGGAGCTTGTTATCCAATAGCTACTTTAAATGGTGAAGAAGGTTGTAACTTATGGCAACATGCTTCACTTCAATTTCAACCTTCAACAGCCGTTGCTTATGGTATTTATCACTATATGCGTTTGACAAACGATGTTGATTTTTTAAAGAAATATGGAATAGAAATGCTTTTAGAAATTGTGAAAGATTTAATTATCATATCAATAATGATGACGAAGGCATAGATAGTGATACCTTTGAACTTGTGGGGATGGCAGATGGAACTTCTCTCATTAACACGTGGTCAATGGGATCAAAAGCACGAATATTTTGGATTCTATGCAGTTATGGGACCTGATGAATTCCAAATGATGGTTAACCATAACACATATACAAACTACATGGCTAAAAAGACTTTTGATTATACTTTAGATTTAATTGAAAAATATAAAGATGATGCAGAAGTTTCAAATAGAGTTAAAGAACTTGGATTTGATGAAACTTTCTTAAAAGATATTCGCCATGCTAGCGAGCACATGAAAATATTAAAAGACAACAAAACTGGATTATATGAACAACATGAAGGTTTTTTTAATCTTCCACATATTGATGTCGATTCAATTCCTGTTAATGATTTCCCATTATATTCGCATTGGTCATACGATAGAATTTATAGAAACGACATGATAAAACAACCTGATGTTTTGATGTTTATGTTTTTATACTCAAGTGAATTTTCATTGGCTGAAAAGAAAGTTAACTATGATTATTATGAACCACGTTGTATTCATGAATCAAGTTTATCACCTTCTATTCACTCTATTTTTGCAAATGAATTAGGCTATGAACAACAAGCATTAGACTTCTTTGGATTTGCTACAAGAATGGATTTAGATGATTATAACCGTAATACATGCGAAGGATTACACATGACATCAATCGCTGCTGGATTTATGAATATCGTCTACGGATTCGGTGGCTTAAAGAGCGATGGAGAAATGCTTGAACTTGCTCCAACACTTCCAAAGATTTGGAACTCATATTCTTTCTCAATTGTTTATCACGGTTCAGTTTTAAAAATAGATGTTAAAAGAGAAAACGTTACAATAATTTGTCACGGTAACGAAGTGACATTAAAGTTATATGGCAATGTTGTAACAATTAAAGATAAAATTATTGTTGAGCGTTAATAATATGAAATTAGAAAAACAAGAACTTGATTTAGAACAAGTTAAAAGTTTAGGTGATACCTTTGTCATTGGTAATGGACATTTGGGCTATCGTGGAACTTTAGAAGAATATACTAAATCACAAGGAGTTGGATTAAACATTGTTGGTTTTTATGATCGCTATAGTTCTAAATGGAGAGAATCTGTAAATGTCGCCAATCCAATATATATTAAAAGCTATTTTAATGATAAATGTTTATCTGTTTTAGAAAATACTCCTTTAAATCACAATATTGCTCTTGATACTGAAAAGAGAGTATTTTCACGAAAGACAGAATTTGACGATGCAATTAT
>ERZ1106943.2968-NODE-2968-length-13698-cov-5.512131_pt1 | contig 13698 bp, 21 predicted proteins | sample MGYA00403671_ERZ1106943 | MGnify/ENA primary metagenome ERZ1106943 (study PRJEB35170, sample SAMEA104062427) | human gut metagenome | biome: human gut; feature: human-associated habitat; material: faeces | place: Denmark | collected 2012-06-14 ...
TACCCACCATGGCATCCAAATTCTCTGTCTTAATGTTGCCCATAATAGTAAGCGTGCCCGTCTGTGTCTCCTTTCCGCCGCATCCAATCAGTAAGCTGAACGCGAGAATGACTGTCAAAAATAATGCGATAACTTTTTTCATATCCTACCTCCAATAGTTTTGTGTTATTGTAAAACGCATGAGGTACGGTGTCCTCCGCCGATGTCATGCAGTGATACCTTGTTTTTGCAGGCGGCAGATGCATTGGGACATCTGGACGCAAACCGGCATCCTTCCGGGAGGTCTACGGCGCTTGTAATCTCGCCCCGTATGAGTTCTACCTTCCGATTCCGCTCTTTGGCACTGGGGATTGGAATTGCCGAAAGCAGGGATTTTGTATATGGATGCTGTGGAGCTTCAAAAATCTGCTCCTTTGAACCAAACTCAACACATTCTCCTAGATACATCACCGCGATGCTATCAGAGAGGTGGTGTACTACGCTGAGATCGTGTGTAATAAAAATATAGGTAAATCCCATTCTTTCCTGAAGGTCCATTAAAAGATTAAGGATCTGGGCCTGAATCGAGACATCCAGCGCGGAGACCGGTTCATCGCAGACAATCAGCTTCGGATCCATGGCGATCGCCCGGGCAATCCCCGCCCTCTGAAGCCTCCCCGGGTCGAGCTCAAAGGGGTAGGAATTGAAATATTCCAGCGGTAGCCCCACCAACTCCATCAGCTCTGCCACACGATCCAGCCGCTCTTGGCGTGTCTGCGCTTTTCCGTTGAGCAGAATAGGTTCTTCGATGCTCTCGGCAATAGTGTAGTGGGGGTTCAGGCTTGAAAAGGGATCTTGAAAGATGATCTGCATCTCATTTTTCAGCTTGCGTAGCTGCTTTGGCGAGTATTTGGTGATATCCTGCCCCTCAAAGATGACTTCTCCAGACGTTGCAGGGGTCAGTCCCAGAATTACCCGTCCCAGCGTGGTTTTGCCACATCCGGACTCTCCTACAATACCAAGAGTGGTCCCCCGCTCTACGGTGAAGGAAACGCCGTCTACAGCATGAAGATACTTCTTTCCAATAGGAAAGAACTTTTTCAGCTCCCTCACTTCAAGAATGGTAGAACGCTCCATCATCAGGCTCCTTTCCCAAACAGATGGCAACTTATGACATGGGTCCCGCTACAGTATTCCTCAGGCGGGCAGGTATGACAGATATCCTCCGCCCTGCCGCACCGACCTGCAAACGGGCATCCTTCGTGTACTCTTGTATTGTCCGCCACTACCCCGGGTATAGGGTGTAACCGATGCTCATGACTATTGATATCCGGTATAGCGCCGAACAGCCCTTCTGTGTAGGGATGGTGTTCTTTCGTCAGGAACATATCATCCCATGTGCCTGATTCCACGATTTTTCCGGCATACATGACAGCAACTTTGTCGCACATCCTCGCAATGATTCCAAAATCATGGGTAATCAGGAGCATGGACATCTCTAAGCGCTGTTTCAATTCATTCATCAAAGCAAGGACTTGAGCCTGAATCGTCACGTCTAATGCCGAGGTGGGTTCATCGGCAATCAGCAGTTCTGGATTGCACGCGAGCGCAATAGCGATCCCAACACGCTGACGCATCCCACCGGAGAGTTCGTGGGGATATGACCGCTTCATAACAGGGTTGATGCCTACCAGTGTGAGCAGTTCATCCACCCGGTCGTGGACCTGCGTTTTGCTCTTTTTGTCGAAGTTGTGGAGTAAGATTCCCTCCGCAATCTGTCGCTCAATATTCATGGTGGGATTCAAGCTGCTCATGGGGTTCTGAAAGATCATCGCCATTCTGGTCCCCCGGATACACCGCATGGAGGCATCGTTGAGCCCAATCAGCTCGATTTTTTCGTCCAGCCTTATGGATCCTGCGTCCACGCTTGCCCTGTTGGGAAGAAGCCCCATAATAGAAAGGGCAGTGGTGGTCTTTCCGGCACCTGTCTCTCCGATGATACCTAAAGTTTCCCGTCTCTCCAGTTCAATATTGACGCCCTGGACGGCATATGCTCGCTTCCTATCCTCTCTCTTATAAGATACATGGAGATTTTCAACACTTAAAAAGCTCATTTGATCACTCCTTCATCTGCGGGTCCATAGCCTCGGACATACCATTACCTATCAAGGACAGCGCCACATTGACTAAAATAATGATAATCCCAGGCCATATAACAGAATTGGGGTAGATTCGCAGATAGTTCTGTGCCTCAGCCAGCATAGATCCCCATTCCGGCGTGGGGGGCTGAATGCCCAGCCCAAGATAGCTGAACCCGGCAGCAGCTACGACCATTGAGGCTACCATCGTAGAGTACTGAATCATCAGAATGCTTAGCGCATTTGGAATAACATGATGCAGCAGGATGCGGCCTGTTGTACAGCCATTAGCCCTTGCCGTCTCTATGTAGCTTTGGCTTACAATAGATAAAAACACAGTCCGGCACAGCCTCGCCCCGCCCGGCAGGGAAGGAACGACCACCGCGATCAGCAAACTGGCAAAGCCGCGCCCGAACAGGACCACAAGACTGATGAGTAGGATCGATGATGGGATGCTAATCAAAATATCCAGCACCTTTGTCATGATCTCATCAAACCAGCCGCCAATAAGCGCCATAGCCGCTCCGACAACACAGCCGATTCCGAAGCTCAATGTCGCGCCAACGAAGCCGAGCCCCATGGATCAACCTGGCAAAGGAATCCCGCCCGAAAGCGTCTGTACCCAGCAGATGTTCCTTTGACGGCCCCAGGAAGCGTAGATCCGCATGCTGGGCCAGAGCCATCTTCTCGTAAGGTGCAAGAATATCTGCAAAAACAGCCAGGAAAATGACCACGGCAATGATGCCCAGCCCAATAAGAGCAGGCTTATTCCTTTTGTAACGGGCCCAGGCGCCTCGCAGGAAAGAACTTTTCTTAATTCTACTTTTTGTCATGTTCCCCTCCTTATTTATACCGCGCCCGCACACGAGGATCCAAAAAGGCGTTTGCCACATCCACAATCAACAGACCGATCATCAATGTCAAGGTCACGAAAATCGTTGATGCCATGATCATAGGAACATCCTTCATGTTGATTGCCCGGAGAATCGTCGCCCCTACCCCCGGCAGGCCGAATATGGTCTCCGTCAGCATACTGCCGCCCATCATCGCGACAAAGGACAGTGTCATCTGCGTTACTACAATCATCAATGCGTTGCGCAATGCATGGCCGATAATGACTCTGGCATTGGACGCCCCCTTGGAGCGGGCGGTTTTTATGTACTCCTGGCGCAGGGCGTCCTGCATGGCGCTTCTGGTTATCCGCAAATAATAAGCAGAGTTCCCGATGGATACGCTCAATATGGGCATCACATAATGAAGGGGCGATCCGATTCCGCTGGAGGGAAGCATGCGGAGCTGTACAGAAAGGAACAAGATCATCATGATGCTTAGCCAAAAGCTCGGTATGGCTGCAATAAGCAAAGAAGAAACCGTCAGGGTGGAGTCCAGAAGGGAGTGCTCCTTAACAGCGGTTATGACGCCCAAAGGGACGCCAATCAACACAGCTGCGATCACCGTCCCAAGCGCCAGGGTGAAAGTGACTGGAATTTTTTCGAAGAGGTCCGCGAAAACAGGCTGGCGGGTGAGAAAGGATACTCCAAAATCAAGATGCATCGCATCCCAGATGTAGTAGAGGTACCGCACAATCAACGGCTTATCCATATGCATCGTTGCATTGATGGCATCCACATCTTCTTGGGCGGCATCCTGCCCCAGCATAATCCTTCCCGGGTCACCCGGTGTGATATTAATCAGCACAAAGATAATGAACACTACCGCCAGGAGGGTTGGGATCATCATAAGGATTCGCTTCAAAACATATTTTTTCATAACTATATGCACCTACTTTCTCGCCACAGTCATTTGCCGCTGTCCTCCAGAATAGCTTGCAGCCTATGCATATCGTCCAGCACCAGCCTCCTTCCTTCATAATGTAAAAGGTCCTGCCGCTCCAGTTCCTGGATCAGTTTGTTTACAGTCACACGGCTTGCCAGGATCCGCTTCCCCAAGTCTTCTTGGCTAAAGACCCGCTGAATCAAAATACCGTCCTTTCTCTTTTTTCCACATGTCTTTGCGCAAAACAAGAGTTCTCTTATCAGCCGATGCTTTGCACTTTTGAACGATAGATCCGCGATATGCGCCATAAGCGATTGGTCCTTGTTGAGCAGATTGAATATAAAAGCCATCGCTACATCAGTATTGGAGGTCAGATATTTGCGGAAGAGGGCCGCGGAAATCCGATAAAAGCAGCTCTCTTCAAGGGTTACCGCTTGGTAAGAATATTCCATCTGATTTATCAACGCCTGTTCTCCGATAATACATCCCACCCCGGCGTACATGAGGACCTTTTCACCTCCAGCTGAGCTGGAAACTGACAAAACGACTCTGCCGCGCTGCATAACAAAGATATATTCTGCCAAATCTCCCTGTGAAAATACCGTTGTTCGCGCAGGAAGGCATAGTATATCGCGTGCATCAAGGATTGATTCCCACAATCTCAAGTTGCTCTCTACGAAAGATGATGACCAGGCATCCGTATTCAAATATGTTTCCTGATTTTCCATGCAGCCCCTCAACTTTTTTATGATTATAGCATACCGATACCGGAGGAAAATATAAACTGGTTAACACTTTTGGCGCGAGATTTGTGGATTGTGCCGTATACATAGCCTATATTGCAAAACATTGAACTTTCCTAGCAGCAATAGTGCTTCTGCCGCAAAGTCTTCAAAGTCGTTCATCGAAATATCAAGGCGCTCCTCGAACAGCGGATGCTCCTCCCGCAGACGCTTGATTTCCCTTCGATATTCCCGGTAGTCGATCTCAGCAGCAGCAATCAAATCCTTCGCAGGTGTGGCAGCAGAAAGATATTCCTCTGTGCCATTCCCATAGCGAAGAACCGTAGAGAACAGGCCAACACTTTTCTCCACCAGCAGTAGCTGGGACTCTCCAGATACCTCGTGCATTTTATTTTCCAAAAAGATCACTTCCTGATGTAAACTTCTTTGATTTCATTATATCATGGAAATCGGAGCGAGGGAAGGGCCAGTGAACATTGAAAACCAAATACTCCAAATCTAAAAAGGAAAGGAGGTACACAAATGAAAACATCTGAGTACAAAAACTATGATAATCTGCCGCTGTTTCTCAACGCAACCACGGTCGCTCAGGTCCTGGGCATATCCGCCGCCAGCAGTTACGAACTGATGCATGAAAAAGACTTTCCCGTGCTGAAAGTTGGCAGCCGGATGGTCGTACCGAAGGAAAAGTTTATTGCTTGGGTGGAGCAGAACACCAGTGGAGGTGGCACATGACGAAAGTATATAAAAACTACATTCCTCTGCCCAATGCGATTTTCAGTCTCAATTTGTGTCCCGGTGAGATCGCCGTCTACTCGTACCTGCTCTACTGCGAAGACCGCAAAACGTACCAGTGCTAGCCCTCCTGCACAGCCGCCAGCACCGTGGTACCGCTGCCGGCAAAGGGGTCCAGAATATGCCCGCCCGGTTCCGTGATCTTTACAATGTCCCGCATGAGCTGCAGCGGCTTCTCCGTCAGATGGATGCGGCTCTGGGGATTGCCGTATTTGAACACGCCCGGCAGACACGGGACCGGACGGCTGATGGGCATATCGCCGTTGGAGCCCCAGACGATATATTCCGCCTGCTGGCGGAAGCGCCCCTTCTGCGGGCGGCTGTTGCCCTTATCCCAGACAGCGGTGCCTCGCCAGATCCAACCGGCCCACTGGAGAGCGTCTGTCGCCGCGGGAAGCTGCCGCCAGTCGATAAACATACATACCGGCGCACCGCTCTTGCATACCTTTCGCGCTTCATACAACCACTCCGCCGCCCAGCGGGTCCAGGAGCGCTGGTCCTTGGCGTCCCCATCGAAAGGGGGCGGTGCGTTCTCGCCCATGCTGGAATACTTCCTGGCGGTGGATTTGTTTTTTTCCGCCTGGGTGCGCCCACCGGACGCATAGGGCGGATCGGTGATGACAGCGTCAAAGGTGTTGGGGGCAAAGGTCCCCAGCACCTTCAGGGCATCACCCTGGAGGATGCTCCATTTCTGATTATCGCTCATGCTCATGCTTCTCCTTCTTTTTCGTTCGATTTTCGCGGGGCGGAGACAGCTCCGTTTCCACATATTCGCTGATGATTCCCAGTGCTTCTGCATAGCTGTGGCACGCTCCGCCCATGATGCGGGTCTGCATTTCCTTTGCTTCTGCCGCCATGCCATTCTGCCGAAGAACTCTGGCGGCAATACCCATCAGATGGAAGATGTTGCCGTCCTGCCCCAGCAGAGGGCAGAGAGGGCGGGGGTTCTCCTGCCGGGCGGAGCGAAACCCGCCCAGCCTGTTGGGAACATAGTCGGACAGCCATGTGCCGCCGAATGCGCCGTGGGTCTGCAAACGCCACATCGCCAGCTTCCCCATATCCACCTGAATGTTCTCGAAGGGGAACAGCAGATTGTTGAGTCCATCGTGCTGAAAAACCTTGACCGTCTCAAAGCGGCTGCCATTCTGCAGGATGCCGTCCTGCGTCAGCAGGTCATTGATGCCATCCAGCCACTCCTGCGCCTCGCCGCCACAGCCCTGGAGCACAAGCCCCTCCTGATGTTCCATGTCCCGCAGATCGTCCGCGGTGATCCTCTCAATTGGCATTTATCTCTCCTTTCTTTTGGGATGCCGTGCAGGCGGCGTCCGGCCAATGGTTTTCTGATCCGTCAACACGGGGATGCCCAGCTCACCGGCTTTATAGATCTCCTGCCACATCCCATCCGTCCAGACCGGACCGTACACATTCATCTGCTGGCAGGATTCCAGCAGGCGCAGTCCCATCGCCCTGGCTTTCTCGTCCTGGGCGGGATCGTCGGGATCTGCGACAGGCGGGAACAGCAGATGCGGACAGATAGGGATATTTCCCTCCACAAACACCTCCTGCGCTTTCTGCCGCGCAAACTCCACATTGTTTGTCACATCGCCCCGCAGCGGAGCACAGATATAGACCAGCTTGGGGCCGCTCCGTTCCAGCTCCGGCGTGCGCTCCCGGAATGCGGACAGATACTGACCGACGGCATCCCGCAGAGCGGCATAGTCCGCGGCAGTGGGATGATAGGCGTACCATTCCACTTTTCCGTAGTCATCCCACAGGTGGGGAATGACGCCGCTGCGGAAGTTGGGATTGTTCGGCACCTGCTTTTTACCCCAGACATCCTGAAAGCGCAGCAGCGTCCGGTCCACCACGCCCTCCGTGCGGTTGAGCACCGTGAGGCGGATGGCGTCATATTGGCTGGAGATATGGGTAGAGAGAAACTCCGCCCGTACACGCAGGTCCTTTCCGAGATCTCCCACGCACACACGCCCGGAGAATTGAGGCCGATCCACGAGATTGCTGTGTTCAAACAGCTTTCGCAGCTCCTGCTCATACACGGTCATCGCTCCACACCTCGTTTCTTTGGCGTTTTTGTTTTCATAGGACTTACTTCTTTTTGCAGAGGTTTCAAGGTCTCACGCCCGATACCGCGGATCACGCTCCGGCTCTTGCCGCTCAGGACAAAGGTATCCCTTGTATCGTTGCGGACTTCCTCGCAGGGCAGGATCACGGCAGAACCGGTGATGCGGATATCCCCCTGCACCGTGCCATACACCTTGCAGTTGCCGGACAGGATGGGAGTCCCCATCGTATGGGGATCGTGAATGATCTGCGCGTTTCCGGAAGCCAGCGCTTTTCCGGTCATGGAGGCCCCGCGGAGATAGGCGTTGTCCTCGGCGCGGCTGTGGCCGCCCATCACGCTGCCTTTGGAAACATAGGCGCTGCCACAGGCAATGGCGTCGCCCCGCAGACAAGCATCCCGATCCACATAGGCGTCACCCGCTGCAATGGCGTCATCGAAGATCCACGCGCAGTCTCCCGACTCCGCGGACAGGTTGCTTTCGCTTTCTACGAAACCGCCTATATCGCCTGCGCGGATCTCGCCGCAGATATCCCGCAGCGCACGGATGCGGTGCAGGAACGGATATTCCTCGTGGGCCATGTCTGTGATCTCATATTTCTGATTGCTGATGGTTCTCATCTCCTTTTCCTTTTTTATGCCGCTTTTTGGCACAGGGCATCTTCTTTTCGGAATGCCGCATCGATGTCGGAAAAGCGCGCCGTGCGGTTGAATTTCTCGGACACCTTTCCCGGCATGGCCTGCAGCTCCAGCATTTTCGCCCACAGCTCCGGATGGTGGTCATAGAGGTGCCGCAGTTCCTTCCGCTTGGCATTCGGGCAGAACCAGCAGCCGCCACGGTCTGTGAACGCATAGACAGGTGAAAGCAGCCCTGCCGTTTGGCAGAGCTGCTTTGCATCCTCTTCGGTGTAGTGATATTTTTCCAGCAGGGACACCTGATCTCCCTGCAAGCGGCGCAAGCGCACCGGCTCATCGCTGGCGATGCCCACATACTGCACAGTATCCGGCGTCAGAGTCCTGTTATACCGGCGGATGGGACGGAGTTTGCAGTCCCGCTGAACGTAGCAATGCCCGCACAGAGGGAATCCGCGCCGAAGTCCTTTTTTCGGACCGCGGGTAACTGTTCCTGCAAACAAATCCAGATAGGTCTTATCCGAACGCAGCACACGGACCGGGATGCCCAACCGTTCCAGTCTGGGGATCGCAGTCTCATAGATGAATGCCCGATGCTCCGGCACCTCGCCGGAGATCCTTTTATCGAACATCACCTCACAGTAGACCGCTTCATCCAGCGGTTCCCCGTGCTCCAGCGCCAACAGGATCGTGGCAAGGCTGTCTTTGCCGAAGGAGCAGGACGCGATATGCAGGGTGTTCTTCTTTTCTTTTGAAATCATGATCATCCTCTCTGATTCTGTTTTTGCTGGCAGTATTGTCAGCAGGTGGGGAGTCTGCTATAATAGCGCATATCATTTCCAGTCATTTTAGATATGAAGGAGACGAAATACGATGAATAAAACAGAACTGATCACCGCCATGGCGGAAGCCAGCGGCCTGACCAAGAAGGACTGTGACACCGCTCTGAATGCGTTTGTCGACACGCTGCAGACTGCGTTGAAGTCCGGTGACAAGGTACAGCTGCTGGGCTTTGGCACCTTCGAGGTGAAGGAGCGCGCCGCCCGCACCGGCAAGAATCCCGCCACCGGAGCCTCTATTGAAATCCCCGCTTCCAAGGCGCCGGCTTTCAAGCCCGGCAAGGCGTTCAAGGATTTCGTGCAGTGATAACACGCCCGCGAGAGACGATCTCTCGCGGGCCTTTTCTGTTATCGGTCCGATACGCCCATGTCCTTGGCACGACAGGCACATTCCAGCACCTCTGTCATATCCGTGCGCTCCCAGGGCGCGTCCGCATGGGTGAAGTGACCGTAATTGCAGAACTTTTGGAACATAGGCTGATCCAGTCCCAGCGTTCCGATCATGCCATCCGGCGTCAGGTTGAATACCGTGCGGACTGCCTGCTCCAGCACGTCATCGGAATAGATGCCGGTATGCTCCGTATCCACCGTCACCGCCACAGGCTGTGCCTTGCCGATGGCATAGGCAAGGCTGATGGTGCAGCGCTTGGCCAGTCCTGCCGCTACGATATTCTTGGCAATGTAACGGGCCATGTACGCGCCGCTGCGGTCCACCTTCGTTCCATCCTTGCCGGACAGCGCGCCGCCGCCATGAGGGGCGAGGCCGCCGTAGGTATCCACCATCAGCTTGCGTCCGGTGAGTCCGGTGTCCGCTTCAAAACCGCCCTGGACAAATCGACCGGAGGGATTGACCAGCACTTCGGTATGTTCGTCCAGCGGAAGTTCCTGCATGGCGGGTCGGATCACATGGCGCAGGATGTCCCGGCGCAGTTCCGGCAGGGGCAGTTCCTCCTCATGCTGGCAGGATACCACCACTGCGGCAACGCGGCACGGGACTCCAGAGCGGTATTCCACAGACACCTGCGCCTTGCCGTCCGGACGCAGGCCGGGGATGATGCCCTGCCTGCGGGTATCGGTCAACAGGCGGGTCAGTCGATGGGCCAGCACCACAGGCAGAGGCAGCAGCTCCTTTGTTTCATCGCAGGCAAAGCCGTACAGGATTCCCTGATCTCCTGCGCCGGTCTCCGTGCCGCCGCACACAGCTTCCGCAATGTCGGGACTCTGCTCATGGGTGATGACCTCCACCTCATAATCGCTGCCGCCGTATCCGGCTTCCCGCACCGTTCTGCAAATAATGGCAGGGATGTCCGGAATCTTCGCTGCCGTGATCTCGCCTGCGGCGATGATCTTTCCGGCTGTGGCCATGACCTCGCAGGCAACGCGGGCAGCGGCGTCCTGCGTAAGACAGGCATCCACCACCGCGTCCGCGATGGTGTCGCAGAGCTTGTCGGGATGTCCCTCGGTGACTGACTCAGCGGTCAGAATGCAGTTATCTTTCATATTCATGTTTCTCCTTTTTCATCGGTTTCTTATGTGCCTCCGGCTGTTTCGGAACAGAGAGGATCATTTCGTTGCTGTATTTGTCCTTGTACTTTTCGATCTGCTGCTCCGTCAGCGAGGCAAAATCATCCTCTTTAAGACCGGCAACAAAAAATGTGCCGCAGACAATGTCATACGGCACACCGTGATCATCGGTCAGGGCGCGGTTCCACGGCAGGCCCAGCAGCTTGCCCTCGTCATTTGCGATGAGCGCCACCGGGTCATCGAAGGGGTAAACTGCCTGAATGGTGCCGCCTACGAGCTCCTGCATGGCAGAAAGGGTGTGGTCGATCTCCTGCACCGCAGGCATTTCCATGGGGCGCACCACAAGGACTTTCATTTTTTCTGTGCTGATATGGGTTCCTCCTTCCCAAAAGAAAAGCGGCAGCGACAGATTCCTCTGCCGTTGCCGCAAATGGTGATTCTTATTCTTTTTTGGATGCCAGCGTCCGGGTCTTCAGCAGGGCATTCTCCAACGCCCGATGATCTTCATGCTCCGGCCACCATTGGGAGTGCAGGAATCCCAGCGCCGCAGCCGCCCATTCATAATCGGCCCGTTCCAGAGCGCCGCGCATCAGTCCCTGCCGGAATTTCCGGTGCCGTTCCCGCACGGCCGGGTCCACGCTATCCCGGTCCAGATACAGTTCCAGAAAACCGCCGAGGACAGCGGCTTCCTCCATCGTGTAAAACATATCCGCACCCCTTTCACAAACAGGGGATATTGTAACACACGCGACGGAAATTGCAAACAGGCTATTTCTTTCTGCTGCGGCAGAGCCATTACCGTTCCGGCTCTTTGCGTCGTTCCGATTTCTTATTCCTCGGCTTATCCAGCTTTCCGGAGAACACCTCGTCAACGGTCCTGTCCCACGCAGCCTGTAATGACTCCACCGGCAGGCCGTTGGCTTCAAAGCCCCGCTGGATCACGCGGTAATAATACGGGGACGGCAGTGCAGGCTGGCGGCAATACGGCTCCGCCATGATATAGACCATGACGGGGATCTCTGCACCGGCCGCGTCTTTAACAGTCACGGTTTCTTTCGTGTAGTGGCGGGGATACCCCTCGTACCGATCCAGAGACTGTTCACAGTTTGGCGTGATCTTCCACACCAGTCCGTGGACAGTACTGCCTTTTTTCGGTGCAACGGTAGCGAAGCCGCTGCCGCGGAAGCGCAGTTCGTAGTTTTCCAGCCTGACCGGTCCCACGATCTCGGCATCCGGACAGCGCTGCGCCATCTGCTCCAGATCAAGGTTGCTGCCGTAGGCAAAATACAGGTTTTCCTCCACGTCACACCTCCAGCATCGTCAGAGCGCCAAAGCGTTCCAGATGACGGAGCAGGGCTGCCGCCTGTGTCTCCGCATCGCCATCCGGCAGCGGACAGTCCATTCCCGTGGTGCGGATGACATTGTTCTGTACAAACCAGATGTAGGTCTCCACATCCGGGAACTCTGTGGGATCAAAGCTGAGATCCCGAAGCTGTTCCATGATCCCGGCTGCGGTCCCTTCGTACACGGTATCTTCAATTTGAATCTTCAAAGGCTTCACCTCTCCATTTCTCTGGATTTTTTCTTCTTTTTGTTGACTGCATAGCTGTCCTTATCGAAACGCCACGCCCGATCACCGTCCAGATTTGCCAACAGGTGGTCACGGGTATGCTTGAATTCCTCGCCGTTGAGTCCCAGCCGCACCAACCAGACCCGGAAGGTGAACAGTTCATTGTCACTGTGGGTCTTGCGCATGACCGTGCTGCGCTGGGCGATAGCCTGGGCGGAGATGGCAAGGCACAGATTCACATAGGCAGCAACTTTTCCCGCATGGAGCGTGGAATTGAACAGGCGCCATTCGATTGTACCGTGATAGAATACAGAATGCATATTGCAAGCCCTGTACCGTGACGAATGGTAGTGATAATCACTCCCATCCCGCCCTTGATACCAGCGATCTTTCAGTTGATCCATACTCGCGCCGCTGGGCAGCTTGCGGATTTCTTCCAGAATCGGTTCATCCACCGGCTGGCAGTAGCTGGAGATGCGGACAGGGTTTACTTTCAGAGCTGCAAACAAGATATCTTCCTTGGAATACATAATGGACAGCACATTTTTGAGGCTCTGCGGCGTGTGCTTGCTTGCATCCACATGGACGTGCATTCCGCAGCTGTCGTTTACGATGCCGCCTGCGCGGCGTAAGGAACGGACAACCTCCTGCAGCTTTTCCATCTCAGCGTATTCCAGCTTGGGGGAGTTCAGCTCGACTTTATACTCGCCCGAAGCAGAGGCGCGCCCATATCCTTCCGGGTGAATGCTTGCGTCCCGAACGATTTTCCACTCTTTACCGTCCAAATCTTTGACGCGGTAGGCATCGTAGCCACCACCGGAATGCTCGGCACGGGTGCCAAATAAGTCTGCCAGCGTTTGGGCTGCCGTGGCGCGGTTTATCCCGGTCAGTTCAATTTCACAGCCAAAATACTGGTCGCGGAAATCAAGGGGCAAGTGCCTCACCCCGAAGTTCCGCGTCCATGGCGGCAATGCGGCGACCGATGGCTTCGATTACATTGACCGTGACGCCGTTGCCAGCCTGCTTGTAGGCTTGGTTATCGCTCTGGATGGCAAGCATCGTGTCGATGCGGTCATCCGTCCAGCCCTGCAGCCGCAGGCATTCGCGCGGTGTCAGGCGGCGGATGCGCCCCTCGCACAGAACACCGTGACGGTCTTTTGTGGTAAGTGTATGCATGGGTGCGCCAGGCTTACCGGTGCGTTCGGTGTTGCGGGCGAGGTCGGACTTGATGGGATTTTTAACCGGGCGAACTTCAACAGTGCCTTGTTGGCAGCCCGTTGTAAGTGTATGCGCAATCTCTTTACCAACCCGTCCGCGCCGACTGTTGACTGTGGCGTAGCTCAGGTCGATGCTGTCACCGACCTGTGCCATCTGGTAGCCGGTTTTTGTGGCGCACTGGATCGGCACTCCCACCTCATACAGCCCGGTTTTGCCACCGAAGCCACCCGGATTGGCAGCCAGCGTACAGCTTAATCCTTCGGGGGAGTAGACGCGCTCCCCTTGGTGGCCACCGTGGGTTTGAATAAGAGAACTTCCTGCTGTTTCGGTGAAAGGAAATACTTTTCCTCTACATCGCTCATCAAGATATCCGACAATGTACACGCGGTTTCTTGACTGGGGAACG
>ERZ1106943.2971-NODE-2971-length-13683-cov-5.612929_pt1 | contig 13683 bp, 12 predicted proteins | sample MGYA00403671_ERZ1106943 | MGnify/ENA primary metagenome ERZ1106943 (study PRJEB35170, sample SAMEA104062427) | human gut metagenome | biome: human gut; feature: human-associated habitat; material: faeces | place: Denmark | collected 2012-06-14 ...
CGCGGTTGAGAGTTGTCACGAAACGTAGGGATTCATGGCGAAGCCATGTACACCGTACCCGATTGCGCAGCGTGTGCAGCTCTTCAAGCCCAAGACCGGCAATGGAAACCTTTCTCTCGGGGGATTTAAAGGGGGATACTCTCTTTCGAGAAAGAGAGTATCCCCCTTTTGTCCGTTCCCCACGCCAGGTGGGGGAAACGAAAGGGGTTCACCCCTTTTGCTTTAGCAAAGCTTTGCTCCCGCAGGAATTTTATCATCCACCATAATAAGGTTGAGGACCTCCTCACCCTTCTCGGTGTGGACAGCAGAGAGCAGCATGCCGCAGCTCTCAAGCCCCATCATCTTGCGCGGGGGCAGGTTGACGATGGCGACGAGCGTCTTGCCGACGAGCTCTTCGGGCTTGTACCACTTGTGGATGCCGGAGAGGATCTGGCGGTCGGTGCCGGTGCCGTCGTCGAGCGTGAAGCGCAGGAGCTTTTCGCTCTTCTTCACGGCCTCGCAGGCCTTGACCTTGACGGCGCGGAAGTCGGACTTGCAGAACGTGTCGAAGTCGACCTTTTCCTCGACCATCGGCTCAAACTCCATCGCGGGGAGGGCAGCCTTTTTCTGAGCCTCCTGAATGGCCTCAAGCTCTTCGAGCGCCTTCTGCGCGTCGACGCGCGGGAAGATGGCCTCGCCCTTGTGGACGGTGACGGTGGCGCTCAGGCTGCCCCACTTCGCGGCGCTGTCCCAATCGCGGCAGCACTCGCACGCGCCGATCTGCGCGAAGATCTTCTCGCAGGAATCGGGGATGAACGGGGTGAGCAGCACCGTGCAGATGCGGATGCTCTCGAGCAGGTTGTACATGACGGAAGCGAGGCGGGGCTTGTTGGCCTCGTCCTTGGCGAGCGCCCAGGGCGCGGTCTCGTCAATATACTTGTTGGCGCGCTGGATGCACTTGAAGATGAGCTCAAGCGCGTTCTGGAACTGGAACTTCTCCATCTCGGCTTCATACTTGCCGCGCAGCGCGGAGAGCTGAGAGATGAGCTCGTCGTCGAGCGCATCGGTCTGACGGCTTTCCGGCAGCGTGCCGCCGAAATATTTTTCGACCATGGCCGTTGTGCGGGAGACGAGGTTGCCGAGGTCGTTGGCGAGGTCGACATTGATGGTGTTGATGAGCAGTTCATTCGAGAAGTTGCCGTCCGAGCCGAACGGGAACGTGCGCAGCAGGAAGAAGCGCAGTGCGTCCACGCCGAAGCGCTCGGCGAGCACATACGGGTCAACGACGTTGCCCTTGGACTTACTCATCTTGCCGCCGTCCATGACGAGCCAGCCGTGGCCGTAGACGTGCTTGGGGAGCGGCATGCCCATGCTCATGAGCATCGCGGGCCAGATGATGGAGTGGAAGCGGACGATCTCCTTGCCCACGATGTTGATGCCGGGCCAGTATTTCTTGTAGTCATTATAGCGGTCATTCTCATAGCCCAGCGCGGTGATATAGTTGCTCAGGGCGTCCACCCACACATAGACCACGTGCTTGGGGTCAAAGTCCACGGGGATGCCCCAGGAGAAGCTGGTACGGGAAACGCACAGATCCTCCAGACCGGGGTCGATGAAGTTTTTCACCATCTCGTTGACACGGGAACGGGGCTGGAGGAAGTCAGTGTTTTCCAGCAGGTCCCGAATACGGTCGGCATATTTGCTCAGACGGAAGAAGTAGGCTTCCTCCTCGGCGTCCACAACGGGGCGGCCGCAGTCGGGGCAGCAGCCGTCCTTCAGCTGGCTCTCCGTCCAGAAGGACTCGCAGGGAGTGCAGTATTTGCCCTTGTAGGTGCCCTTATAGATGTCGCCCTTGTCATACATCCGCTTGAAGATCCGCTGGATGGCCTTCACATGGTAATCGTCGGTGGTGCGGATGAAGCGGTCATTGGAGATGTTCATCAGCTTCCACAGATCCCGGACGCCCCGGGGACCTTCCACAATGCGGTCCACGAACTCCTGGGGAGTGACGCCGGCCTCGTCAGCCTTCTGCTCGATCTTCTGGCCGTGCTCGTCGGTACCGGTGAGGAACATGACGTCCTCGCCCTTCAGCCGGTGATACCGGGCCAGAGTGTCGGTGGCCACGGTGCAGTAGGTGTGGCCGATGTGCAGCTTATCGGAGGGGTAGTAGATGGGGGTTGTGATATAAAAAGTGTCCTTTTCCATATCCGGTTCCTCTTTTCTTCTTTATGATAAATTTTGAGTGATCGCAAATAAAAACGCCGTCCCTGAGCATACGCTCAAGGACGGCGAAGAAAGCCGTGTTACCACCTTGATTCACCCACACCTCGCGGCGTGGGCCTCTGCGGGTACAAGCCTGCCGAAACCGGCACGCGATACCCTGACGCTGTAATGGGCGCACCCATCGCAGCCTGCGCCAAAGCGCTGAGCCGCGCGGCTCCGGGGCCATGTTCTGCCCACCGCATGGGTCCCTTTTCAGCTGCCGGGACTCTCTGAACCATGCCGCGAGGACGTACTCTCCCCTTCATTGCATTCTCGATTGCACTCACTTATACCATATTTTAAACGATTAGTCAATCATCCGGTCAAAAATATTTCCGATTTCCGCTGTTTTTATTCGCTGTGGTACTTTCCCCGCCATTTTCCGGCAGCATAGTGATAGACCGACAGAGCGCAGGCCACGGCCCAGCCGATGCCGTAGCTCCAATACATAGCGTCCGGGCCGAAGCGGTTTGCCAGCAGGTACAGGAAGGGGACCCGCAGCAGGATCACAGAGGCCACCACGTTCACCATGGGATACAGGCTGTCGCCCGCGCCCCGCATGGCGGAGTTCAGTACGAACAGAATGGCAAACAGCACGTAGGGCGGCATCACACATTGCAGATACCGGGCGCTGGCGGCGATGACCGCCGGGTCCGGGGAGAAGATCCGGGACAGAGGGACGGACAGCCACACCACAAGGGCGGAACTGAGAACTGTCCACACAACGGCCATGGTCACGGTGATCCGGACGCCCTGACGGACCCGGTCCTCCCGGCTTGCCCCCATATTCTGCCCCACAAAGGAGATCACAGCGGCGGCCAGGCTTTGGACCGGCAGAAAGGACAGGGTATCCAGTTTATTGCCCACGTTGAAGCCGGCAGTGAAGGCCTTTCCGTAGCTGTTGACCTTGGAGAGTACGCCCATGGCGCCCAGGGCCACCAGAGACATCTGGATACCGCTGGGCAGGCCAATGCGGATGATCTCACAGAACAGTTTGCGGTCGAAGATCCCGTTGAAGGGATGGATGGCCAGCTGCGGATACCTGCGGTTGATATACCAGATGCCGAACAGCCAGCTGCATAATTGGGCGATGACGGTGCCCAGCGCTACACCCAGCACCCCCAGCGGTACCGCCAGCACCAGTGCCAGATCCAGAAAGATGTTCAAAATCGTGGACACCGCCAGAAACAGCAGTGTGGTGGAACTGTTGCCCATGCCCCCTAAAATGCCGGCGTTGAGATTATAGCCGATGCTGCCGACAAGCCCCGCACAGACCACCAGCAGATAGGTCCGGGTCTCTGCCCAGGCGGCGGGGTCCACCCGTAAAACAGTCATCAGGGGATTCACCAGCAGCAGCGCGGCGGCAGTGATGGGCAGAATACTGCGGATAAAGGCGGTATACAGGCTGTCGATGGCGCTCCGGACCCGGCCCGGTCTCCCACCGCCGAAGGCCTGGGCGATGACCACGGTGCCACCGGTGGCGATGCCGGAGAACAGGGAGGTGAACAGGAAAATCACCGGAAAGCCGACGCCCACGGCGGCCAAGGCTCCGTCGCTGACATAGTTGCCCACCACCCAGCTATCCACCATATTGTAGAACTGCTGCAAAAAATTCCCCGCCAGCAGCGGCAGGGTAAACATCAGAATATGGCGGAAGGGACTGCCCGCCGTCATATTCCGGATTCCGCTTTCCGTCCCCACGATACACCTCTAATCATTTTTATTTTACTGTACTCCTTTTCACCGGAAAGGGCAAGTTGATTTCCCGGCGAAAACCGGGTAAAATGGGGGAAAACCGTCAAAAACCGCCGCCGGGACCGGGCGGCGGGGAAGGAGCTTCTATGAAACTGGTATCTTGGAACGTCAACGGCCTGCGGGCCTGTCTCGGCAAGGGCTTTCTGGACTTCTGCGCCTTCGCGGACGCAGATGTGATTTGCCTGCAGGAGACGAAGATGCGCCCGGAACAGGCGGAATTCGACCTGCCGGGCTATGAACGCTACTGGAACAGCGCCGACAAGGCGGGCTATTCCGGCACCGCCGTGTTTACCCGGCAGACGCCCCTCTCCGTCACCTATGACTTCGGCAAGGAGGTCCACCGCCACGAGGGACGGGTCATTACGGCGGAATACCCGGAATTCTATCTGGTGTGCTGCTACACGCCCAACTCCAAGGACCAGCTTTCCCGGCTGGACTACCGCATGGAGTGGGAGGACGATCTGCGGGACTATCTGATGGAGCTGGATCAAACGAAGCCGGTGGTCTACTGCGGCGATCTCAATGTGGCCCATCAGGAGATCGACCTGAAAAATCCCAAGTCCAACCGCATGAACCCCGGCTTTTCTGACGAGGAGCGGGCTAAAATGACCCAGCTGTTAGAAAGCGGCTTTACGGACACCTTCCGATATCTTTACCCGGACAAGACCGGCGCATACTCCTGGTGGAGCTATCGCTTCAATGCCCGGAAGAACAACGCCGGATGGCGCATCGACTATTTTATCGTCTCCGACCGACTGAAGGACAAGATCAAAAGCGCCGACATCTGGAGCGAGGTCACGGGCAGCGACCACTGTCCCGTGGTGCTGGAGCTGGACCTCTGACCCTATGACAGCAGGGCGTTGATCTCCTCGATCTCCAGATCCTGCAAGGCCCAGTTGATGCCGTAGCCGATGACCTTACCCAGGTCCCGCACCTGCTGGTCGATGTCTCTTGGCGTGACCATAAGGTTTTCAGGGCGGCTCCGCAGCGTTTCCATATCCGGCTCGGGAAGCCCGGATTCTTCCAATAGATCCGCTGCTAACGTGGCGGCGTCCACCACCGTGGGAACGCCCACGGCCAGCACCGGTACCCCCAGAGTTTCCCGGTTCAGGGCGGAGCGGTGATTGCCTACGCCGCTGCCGGGGATGATGCCGGTGTCGCTGAACTGGACGGTACAGCACACCCGCCCCACCCGGCGGGAGGCCAGCGCGTCCACGGCGATGACCGCCGACGGATGGAGCCGGTCCACCAGCCCCCGCACCGCTTCTGCAGATTCCACGCCGGTGGTCCCCAACACCCCCGGCCGCAGGGCCGCCACCGGGCGGAACCCGGAAAAGTGCTGGGGCATAGCGTCGATGAGATGGCGGGTGATGAGGATGCTGTCCGCCGCCAGCGGGCCGACGGCGTCCGGCGTCATGGCCCGGTTTCCAAGGCCCACCACCAGCACCGGACCGCTGTCCGGGGTCAGCTCCTTGACTTGCTGCCCCACGGCCCGCACCGCCCGGTCGAAAAACCCATCCCCCCTCTGCCAGAAGGCGGTGAGGTCAAGGGTGCGGTAGCTGCCCGCAGGCTTTCCCAGTGCGGCCTCCCCTTCCCGGTCCAGAATATCCACCTGTGTGACCGGATATCCCTGTATTTTCTTCTCCGTGGCCTTTACGCCTGCCAGCCGGGTGGTTTTCCCGGCGGATTCCTGCCACAGCTCGTGGGCCTCGATTGCCAGATCCGTCCGTTTTGTAAACATTTTGCCCTCCTGACACAAAATCTTGTGGTATTAAGGGTAGCTTTTGCGGAGAAATTCGCGTTATACAAAAAAATATAGAAATATTAAAAAAAGGCTTGCTTTTTCTGGACTTCTCTGCTAAAATATCATTCTGCACGGTGGAAATTATGAAACCGCGCCAAGAAATGCCAGGAGGAGGTGTTTGGTTTGCCGAATATCAAGTCTGCCAAGAAGCGTGTCCTCATCGGTGAGGTCCGCAACGCGCGCAATAAGGCTACGAAGTCCGATCTGAAGACTGCCATCAAGAAGTTCGAGGCGGCTGCCGCTGAAGGCAATCGCACCGAGGCCGATGGCGCTTACAAGGTCGCGGTCAAGAAGGTCGATCAGGCTGTCGCTAAGGGCGTTCTGCACAAGAACACGGCTGCTCACCGCAAGAGCGCTATGACCCTGAAGCTCAACAAGATCGGTTAATAGGCCAAACAAAAGGACATCCGTCAGGATGTCCTTTTTTGTTTTGCCTTAAACTGACCTTATAAAATTTTGCAATTCTGAATATTGAGATAGTATCAAGCTGGGATATAATGAATGCAAGAACAGGCGGTACACGCCGGAACAGGTGAAGTGCAATGGAAAATCAGAAGGTAAGAAAGTTAGTTCTCAGTGCTTTGATGGCCGCCCTTGTCTATGTGGCTACCAGCATCATTCAGATCCCGTCCCCCGTCAACGGCTATGTGAATCTGGGCGACTGCTTCGTGCTGCTCTCCGGTTGGCTGTTGGGGCCTTGGTATGGCGCGGCGGCGGCCGGTATCGGCTCCATGCTGGTGGATCTGCTCAGCGGCTACGGACACTATGTTCCCGGCACCCTGATCATTAAGGGCCTTGACGCCTTGGTAGCGGCGCTGATCTTCCGGGCCTTGGGCCGCGGGAAGACTGCCATGCTGGTCAGCGGCATCGTGGGGGAGACCATCATGGTCCTGGGCTATTTTGCCTACGCCTCCATGATCCTGGGCAAGGGTCTGGCGGCAGCCGCCAGTATTCCCGGCAATATCGTTCAGGGGATCGCCGGTATCGCCATCGGCCTTGCGCTGGCTGTGCTGCTGCAAAAGGCAAAGGCGCCTGCGCTGAGCGGTCTGGAACTGTAAACGAAAAAATAAGGCGGCCGGGTGAGAAAAATTCTCACACGGCGCCTTGTGCGTAAAACAAAAGGGAGGCATGTATATGGCAGGAACAACGGTACATACGTTGGAGAATCAGCAGCTTTTGGAACAGGTAGAGCGGGAGTCCGCCGCTGCGGCCCGCCAACTGGCGGAGACTGCCCATCTGCGGAAGGGACAGCTCGTGGTCATCGGATGCAGTACCAGTGAGGTGGTAGGGCATCAGGTGGGAAGTTGGTCCACACCGGAGGTGGCGGATGCCATTTTCCGGGGCCTTGACAGTGTGTTCGGCCCCATGGGCGTCTACATGGCCGCCCAATGCTGCGAGCATCTGAACCGGGCTTTGATCGTGGAATACGAGGCGGTCCCCGGCGGGGAGATCGTCAATGTGGTGCCCCAGCCCAAGGCGGGCAGCTCCTTCGCCACCGCCGCTTACAAGGCGTTTCGGCATCCTGTGGCGCTGGAGGAGATCCGGGCGGATGCAGGACTGGACATCGGCGGCACCCTCATCGGGATGCACTTGAAAAAGGTGGCGGTGCCGGTGCGGCTGGAGCAGGATCACATCGGTCAGGCCATTGTGCTGGCGGCCCGGGTACGGCCCAAGTTCATCGGCGGTGACCGCGCCGTTTATGATGAGACCCTGAAGGAGGGCTATCCCGATTTTACGGATTGATCGGGTATCTGCTTTCCTTACGCGCAATTATTTTATGGGAAAGAGGCCCCGGGAGAAAGCGGTTTCTCCCGGGGCTTTTCATGCAGTTCCGCTTTGAGATCGTATCCAATGGCGTCAGGTGTCCCCTGTACTTTCGGGGGAGCAAAGTGCAGATTGGAACTTGCTGCAGCAAAAAACAGCTCCGGTCCGTACTGGACCGGAGCTGTTTGCTCACATTTTATAGCTGCTTGACCGTGTAGTAGACAGCCAGTGCGAAGACCACCGCTGCCAGTGCCCACATGGCGTAGTAGGAGATGCCACCGCCCAGCAGAGAGGCCAGCAGAGCCAGCGCGGAAAGACCGCAGGCTGCATATACCGGCAGCTTATCCGCTTTGGGTGGCAGAAGCTTATTCAGCTTGCCGCTCTTGGTCAGTGCGGCGAGAGCTGCCAGCAGAACCAGATAGATCACTACGCAGACCTTAACGGTGGTGCCCACATACATGCTGGAACCGTACCGACGCACGCCCCACAGAACAAAGAGGGAGGCACCCAGCACCGTCAGAGCCAGTGCACATTCCCGGTCATACAGCGCCCAGAGGATTCCCAGCAGCATGATGACCGGCACAACGATTGTCATAAAAGAGAGGGTGGCCATATTCCAGCGGACCAGAGCCGTAGCCGCCCCCATAAAGGCACCTGCCGCAGCAAGGATCCAAGCGGACTTCTGCTTCTTGGCGCTGCTCCGCAAAACCAGAGCAGCGATCACGCCCACTGCCAACACACCCGCGCCGATCCCGGCCAGAGTCCAGAGGTAGTGATCATACCAGGCAATCCGGGTCAGTTCAGAGTCGGCATTGATATAAAAACGCCGCAGGATCAGTAAATACAGTTCTGCTACGCAGCCAGCCAGGAAAAATTTCATTGCTCCATTCATGGGTTCGTCCTTCGGAGCGACCTTTTTATTCGGATTTTTTGCCATCTATTAAAACCTCCAGGGTTATATTTCCCAAAATGCGGGCAGTCCATTCCGGACCGGTTCCCGCCGACACACGTTCATAGTATACCAGTCTCTTTTCCAATTTGCAAGGAAAACCTTCATTGCTTTTTTACAATATTCGCGGTATACTGAAAAAATCGAATCAAATTCTAACGGAGGACGCCATGAAACGGTTCTCAATTCTGATAGCAGCCTTGTGCCTGTGCCTGACAGGCTGCGGAAAACAAACAACGGAGGCTACGGCCCAGATCTTCGCCATGGACACGGTGATGGAGATCGCGGCCTACGGCTCCAAGGCGGAGGAAGCTGTCCAAGAGACGAAGGGACGGATCAAGGCTTTGGAGAACCAACTCTCCCGCACAAAGGCGGACAGTAATGTGTCCCGCGTCAACCATAACGGCACAACCCCCACCACCGGCTTGACTTACGGGATGAGGGCGCTGCTTCCGGCGGCGCTGGAATACCGGGACGCCACAAACGGCGCGTTTGATATTACCATCGCCCCCGTCATGGACGCGTGGGGCTTCACCGGCGATCAGTTCCGCGTTCCGAAGCAGTCCGAACTGAATGAGCTGTTAAAGCATGTCAACAGCGATGAGATCCAAGTTCAAGAAGAGCCGTCCTATTCCGTAACGCTGGGGGAGGGACAGGCTATCGACTTGGGGGGCATCGCCAAGGGCTATACCTCCGATTTAGTGGAGCAGACCTTCCGGGCCAACGGCATTGAAAGTGGGAAAATTTCTCTGGGCGGCAACGTGTTCGTGCTGGGCGGCAAGCCCGACGGCTCCGACTGGCGGGTGGGCATTAAGGATCCCCGGAATGAGAGCGGCCTTGCGGCGATCCTGTCCCTGCGGGACGCCTACGCCATCACCTCCGGCGGCTACGAGCGGTACTTTGAGGAAAACGGAAAAACCTACCACCATATTATTGATCCCTCCACCGGCTATCCCGCGGACAGCGGTTTACTGTCGGTGACGGTGGTGGCGGCGGACAATGGCCCAGACTGGGCCGGCGCGGGAAATGGTGCCATGTGCGACGCCTTCTCCACGGCACTGTTCGTCATGGGAGAGGAACAGGCGCTGGACTTCTGGCGAAATGGCGGGTATGACTTCGATCTGGTGCTGGTGACGGAGGATGGCCGGGTGGTCATCACTGCCGGACTGGCGGACCGGCTTGAGGAAGTGAAGGACAGTGGGTACACCTATGAAACGGTTTCCTGAGCTGAAGCCCAATTTCTGGGATGTGATCGTGGTCTTGGCGGTCATTGCGCTGGCGGCTCTCTCGGCCATGACGGTCTGGCGTGGCGGAACCGAAACCGGTGCTCTGACGGCGGTGGTCACCGCTGACGGGCAGGAGATTGACCGCTTTGCCCCGGCGGACCTGCTGGACGCGCCACGCACCTATTCTTATAACGGCGTGACGCTGACGGTGGCGGCGGAGGACGGAAACGGCCTTCGGGTCAGTTCCTCCGACTGTCCCACCCAGGACTGCGTCCGCACCGGAACTATTTCCCGCAGCGGACAGAGCATCGTGTGCCTTCCGGCCCGGATCATCATTCAGCTCACCGGCGGCGCGGCGGACAGCAACGATGTGGACATTGTGATCGGTTAGGAGGGGAACTGTGAAGCTGACAACGAAGCAGTTGACCCTCTGCGCCGTGCTGACAGCGCTGGCGCTGGCGTTCAGCTATCTGGAAAACTTTTTCCCATTATCTCTGGCCATTCCCATCCCCGGCATCAAGCTGGGCCTTGCTAATATTGTGACGGTATTCGCCCTGTACGCCCTTGGTCCCGCTCAGGCGCTGCTGATTTTGACAGGCCGGTGTCTGTTGGGGGCGGTGTTTGCCGGGAACATGAACGCCCTGATCTTCTCCCTGTTTGGGGGCTTTTCTGCCATGCTGGTGATGATTTTGCTGTCCAAGTCCCGGCATTTGTCCATCTACGGCGTGTCCGTCGGCGGCGCAGCGGCCCACAACTGCGGCCAGATCGCGGCGGCCTGCCTGACGCTGGGCTCGATGGCCCCGCTGTACTATCTGCCGATCCTGCTGGGTGCTTCCCTGATCACCGGAGCGGTGACGGGCGTGGCGGCGGCCTGCTTGTTCCGAGCGCTGGCTCATACGAACATTTTCCGGTAACAAAGTGGACGTTTTTTCGTAGAATGGAAAGATGGTTGACTTTTCTGCAGAGAGGTGCTACACTAATTTTATTATGAGAAATGAATTTGCAAAAACCTGTTGTTGTAAGACATAGGGCGGCTGAACTGCTGATCGCAGATACAGGCGTCCGTTTCAGTGTGCCTGTGTCTTGCATGAAGAGCTTTCAGGAGCGATGTGCAAGCGCACATCGCTCCTTTTGTTTTGCGCAGCCGTGTTTCCGAGGATGGAAAGATTCAACATGATCAGTATTGATGAGGAGGATACGTTATGAACTTCACACATTTGGTAGGGAATACCCCCATGATCCGCATCCGCTACAAGCTGGACGGCCGGGAAGGCTTTGTCTGGGCAAAGCTGGAGGCATACAACCTCTCCGGCAGCATCAAGGACCGTCTGGCGGCCCACGTCATTACCAAGTCCACCGCCAACGGCACCCTGAAGCCCGGCCAGCCCATCGTGGAGATGACCAGCGGCAACACCGGCATCGCCTTCTCCGCACTGGGCACGTTCACCGGCCATCCCGTCCACATCTTCATGCCGGACTGGGCCAGCGAGGAGCGGAAAAAGCTGATGGCTATGTACGGTGCCACCCTGCATCTGATCTCACGGGAAGCCGGCGGCTTCAACGCCGCCCTTCAGGGGGCCAGAGATCTGGCGGAGGAGATCGGCGGCTTCCAGCCCAAGCAGTTTGAAAATCAGGATAACCCAGAGGCCCACTACCTTACTACCGGCGTTGAGATCCTGCGCCAGCTTCCGGATGTGACGGACTTCGTGGCCGGCGTCGGCTCCGGTGGCACCCTCATGGGCACTGCCCGCCGCCTGAAGGCAGATCACGCCGTCCGGGCTGTGGCTGTGGAGCCGGATGCAGTGCCTCTGCTTTCTGGCGGGACTGTCAAGGGCGCTCACCACATTGAGGGCATCGGCGACGACTTTATCCCTGCTGTGGTGGACCAGACTCTGGTGGATGGCGTAATGGACATCAACGATCTGGACGCCATTGCCATGGCGGCGAAATTCGGCCGTGTACTGGGCCTTGGCGTGGGTATCTCCTCCGGCGCTAACTTCCTTGGCTCTGTGATTCAGAATCTGGAGCCGGGCCGGAAGGTGGCTACCGTCTTTGCCGATGACAGCAAGAAGTATCTCACCACCATGCTCTCCAATCCCCCGGCGGAAACGGCGGAAATGTGGAGCTCCCGCATTGAGCTGCTGGATTACGAGCCGGTGGAAACTCTGTAATTTGCGATTTTTGTGCAGCTTTTCCTTGCGGAGCCTTTGAATTCATGTTAGAATCGTCTGTAAAGGGACAAAACAGTCGGCGAAGCCGGGCTTGTTGGCCCGGCTTCGTTTTGCTTACAGAAGGGAGAGACCAGATGTTTCACACGATATTATTTGATCTGGACGGTACATTGACGGATTCGCGGGAGGGGATCGTCAACTCCGTGAAATACACCATTGAAAAGCTGGGCGGGACCATGCCGGATGCCCAGACCCTTCTGAAATTCATCGGTCCGCCGCTGCAGGAATCCTTCATGGAGCACTGCGGCTACAGCCGGGAGAAGGCGGTGGAGGGCGTTCGGGTGTTCCGGGAGCACTATGTGCCGGTGGGACAGTATGAAAACGAGGCGGCCCCCGGTATGCGGGACGTTCTGGAACGGCTGAAGGCCAAGGGATACACTCTGGCGTTGGCCTCCTCCAAGCCGGAGGAGCTGTGCGTGAGCATCTGTCGGCGTTTTGGCTTTACACCCTTTCTGTCCGCTGTGACCGGCAGCCCTGCGGGGGCCGACTGGGAAAAGGCGGATGTCATTCGGGAAGCCATGCGCCGCCTGCGCCTGACCGATGGGGATAAGCCCACCGTTTTGATGGTCGGTGACCGGAAGTATGATGTGCTTGGTGCGCAGGAATGCGGCCTTGCCTGCGTGGGCGTGGAGTTCTTCGGGTACGCTGCACCCGGCGAGCTGGCGGAGGCCGGGGCTGCCGCGGTGGTGCGGACGGCGGAGGAACTGGAGCAGTTTATTCTGAATCATTGAGCGTGAGAGACGGACAGAGTCCGTCTCTTTTTTCACCTGTTTTCCGCAAACGTGCGCTGAATTTTTGAAAATCGTCATTTTTGTGCATATTTCCCTTTACAAAATCGGGGAACTCCTATATAATATCATGGCTAAAGTAATCTATATGGAAATTGGAGAATCAGTATGGCTTTGATCGAATATGACGTTTATAAGCAGAAGCTGCGGGACCTGGAACCGGAGCTGAAGAAGCTGGGGGACGCCCTTGACATCGACGCTGTGGCTCAGGAGGCCGCCCGTCTGGAGGATGAGACCACTCAGGACGGCTTCTGGAACAATCTGGAGCGCTCTCAGAAGGTGCAGACCCGCCTGAAGCAGCTTCAAAACAAGCTCCACCGCTTCAAGAAACTCATGAGCACCTGGGAGGATCTGACCACCCTGTGCGAGATGGGCCAGGAGGCGGAGGATGAAGAGATCCTGGAAGAATTGAAAACAGAGTTCCCCGCGCTGGAAACCGAGATCGAAGAGATCCGTATGACCACGCTGCTCTCCGGTGAGTATGACGCAAACAACGTTATTCTCCAGCTCCACTCCGGTGCCGGCGGCACCGAGGCCCAGGACTGGTGCCAGATGCTCTATCGGATGTATACCCGCTGGGCGGAGCGTCACGGCTACGCTTGGAAAACGCTGGACTACGAGGAATGTGACGAGGCCGGTATCAAATCTGCCGTTATTTCCATCGAGGGCGAGAATGCCTACGGCCTGCTGAAGAGCGAACACGGCGTCCACCGTCTGGTCCGCGTCTCTCCCTTTGACGCCAACGCCCGCCGCCAGACCAGTTTTGCCGCTGTGGAGGTCATGCCGGAGCTTCCCGATGACGTAGAGGTGGAGATCCGCCCGGAGGACATCGAAATGCAGGTCTACCGCTCCTCCGGTGCCGGCGGCCAGCACATCAACAAAACCTCCTCCGCCGTCCGCCTGATCCACAAGCCCACCGGCATCG
>ERZ1106943.2975-NODE-2975-length-13664-cov-11.912411_pt1 | contig 13664 bp, 8 predicted proteins | sample MGYA00403671_ERZ1106943 | MGnify/ENA primary metagenome ERZ1106943 (study PRJEB35170, sample SAMEA104062427) | human gut metagenome | biome: human gut; feature: human-associated habitat; material: faeces | place: Denmark | collected 2012-06-14 ...
GGATTCGAACCCTTGACCTCTCGGATGCGAACCGAACGCTCTCCCAGCTGAGCTATAGGCCCATATTTGTTTTTCAGAACGAGAACAGTGTAACTCTTTTAGAAAGATTTGTCAAGGACTTTTCACCCGGGCGGCCTGCGGGGAATGGCCGGGTGGCTCTGCCGCGCCGTTTCTTATAAAAACGGCAGATCCTTTAGTAAAAATAACAGTGGCTCTTGGAGAAAAAGCGTGCTACAATAATGCTGAGACTTCTGTACATGAAAAGTCTATCACCCAAAGTCAGGAGGACAACGGTTATGGAATTTACTAAGGTCGTTGCAGAGCGTTATTCCTGCAAGAATTTCAGCACACGTAAGGTAGAAGCCGAGAAGCTGACGGAGATCCTGGAAGCGGGTCGGCTGGCCCCGACCGCCAAGAATTCTCAGGAGCAGCGCATCTATGTGCTGCAGTCGGAAGAAAGCCTGGCAAAGCTCGACAAGGTGACGCCCTGCCGCTATGGCGCGCCTACCTGCCTCGTCGTGGCCTTCGATAAAAACAGCGTCTTTACTTATCCCGGCGGAAAGCGGGACTCAGGCATGGAGGATGCCGCCATCGTGGCGACCCACCTGATGCTGGCCGCTGCCAACGCAGGTGTGGACAGCTGCTGGCTCAACTTCTTCGATCCGGATGAGCTGGCCAAGGAGCTGGGCCTGCCGGAAAATGAAGAGGTCCTGATGATCCTTGACCTCGGCTATGCCGCAGAGGGCGCAGGGCCGCTGGCAAACCACGGCTCGAGAAAGCCCCTGTCCGAGACGGTCGCATATCTGTAATACCAAAAAACACCCGGAGATGCTTCCGGGTGTTTTTGCGTTATTGTCCGACGATGCGCCAGTGTTCGGGCCTGTTGTGATCGGTGGTCACGCCGTCGTCGGTATACATCCGGTAGGGCGCAGGCTGGCCGTCGGGCGCGAAGCGCCAGAAGGTGAGGGCCGTATCATCCAGCTGGGCGGTGTTGGCAGCGGGCTGTGCCACCGGTACGGTGTGGCCCGGACGGATGAAGAGCAGCACCTCGCCAAGTTCGCAGGGCAGATAGTGCCGCCCGGCGGGCAGAACTTCCTCATCGTAGTCGGAGACGCTGCGCAGACGCAGCATCTTCATCCCCTCAGGCAGATAGACCGTCCGGCCATGGGCGTTCTGGGTGTGGACGGGTGCGACCATCAGGCCCTCGCCAAGAAGCAGCTGGTCGTCCACCTCCCGGGCGTCGGGGTCGGCAGGGTAGTCAAAAGCCAAAGGCCGGAAGTAGGGTGCGTCCTCAAGCGCGGCCTTCATGAACTCACTGTAGAGGTAGGGCAGGAGGGCATACCGCAGATTCAGCATATTGCGGATGGCGGGCAGAACATCGGTAAAGCGGTAAAATTCCTGCTCCCGGCTCTCAGCGCCGGCGTGGTTGCGCATGAGAGGGGTGAACAGTCCGAACTCGAGCCAGCGGAGCGCTAGATCGGGGGTGGTGTCCTCACTGAAACCGCACAAATCGGCACCGCTGTAGAGGAAGCCGCACATCTGGACGGCAGGCATCATCTGGATGTTGGCCAGCAGCTGGCTCCACGAGGAGTGGTTGTCGCCCAGCCAGATCCCACCCCAACGGTGGGCGCCGATGATGCTGCTGCGGCAGTAGAGCAGGGTGCGCTGGCCGGGACGCAGGGTCTGGAAGGCCTCGCCGGCAGCCCGGGTCATGCAGCCGCCGTAGAGGTTGTGGACGCGGTCGTGGCGCACCCGCCCGGCAGCGGTATCGTGGTAGAACCTGCGGTAGTCCTCGGGGGCATTCATCAGGCCCATCACCGAGCGCACCAACCCGAAGAAATCGTTCTGGTCGAGGTTATCCTTCCGGCTCAGGGCGGCGGCATTCTCGAAGAAGGCTTTCAGCCGCTCAGGGGAGTAGAAGAGGGCAGGCTCGTTCATGTCGTTCCAGAAACCCTCGATGCCGAGGTCGGTGAGCACCTTGTACTGCCTGCCGAACCACGCCCGGGCCTCGGGACGGAGAAAGTCGGTGAAGTAGGCCTTGCCGGGCCAGACCGCCGCCACAAAGGGCGTGCCGTCTTCTTTGGTGCAGAAATAGCCCTTCTCGAGGCCCTCGCGGCAGACGGGGTCATTGTCGTCGCAGCGGATGCCTGCGTCGATGATGGGAACGAGCCGGATGCCCTCGGCTTTCAGGTCGGCGGCAAGTTTTCCGAGGTCGGGGAAGCGGGCCTTGTCGATGGTGAAATCAGCGTAGGACTGCATGTAATCAATGTCCATGCAGATCATGTCCAGCGGCAGACCGTTGGCCTTGTACTGCGCGGCCACCTCCCGGATGTCGGCCTCGGTCTTGTAGCCGAAGCGGCTCTGGGCCAGACCGAACGCCCATTTGGGCGGGATATAGCTGGGGCCGATGAGCTGCCGGAATTCCTTTGCGACCGCTGCCGCTGTAGGGGCTGTGATGAGGCAGAGCGCATAGTTCGGCTCTGCCGTGGTGAACCGGAGGGTGTCGTGGCGGGTATAGCCGATGTCGTAGCTCACTTTGCCCGGGAAATCGACGAAGATGCCGATGCATCCGCTGCCGTCGGCAGGGGAGATGAGCAGGAAATTGTGGGCGGCGTAGTAGGAAAGCCGGTTTTCGCCGTGCTCACTCTCGTCGGTGTTGTTCGTCTCGTAGTGCCAGCCGCGCTTGTTGAGGCCCCGGGGCATCTCGCCCAAGCCATAGACGATGTCCTTCTCCTGCATGACATACTGCCAGCCATCGCCGTCCGGTGTCAGGTAAGGCACGGGGCCGGTCTCGGCGGGCAGGTCCAGCACGACGCTCTCGGTGGGAAAAGGCTTCCCGATGACAAAACGCTGTATCATAAACAGAGTGCTCCTCTCAGATGATCTTATGTCTATGGTACGCCGTCCGGCCCGGCGGGGCAAGAGAGAAAACCGTCAGAACGATACAACAAAACCAGCATTTTCGGCAGAACAGGCGGCCCGGGGCTTGTTTGGGCAGGGGAAAATGGTATATAATAAGTATATTCTAGGAATAAAAGGGAGAACCATCATGTATCAAAAAGGAATCAAGCGGCTGCTGGACGTGGTACTGTCGGCCTGCGGGCTGCTGGTGCTGTCGCCGCTGCTGCTTTTGCTCTGCCTTGCCATCAAGCTGGACTCGCCGGGGCCGGTGTTCTTCAAGCAGAAGCGGGTGGGCATTCATAAGAGCTATTTCAACATCCTGAAATTCCGCACCATGCGCATCGACACCCCCCACGACATGCCCACCCATCTGCTCCACGACCCGGAGCAGTATATCACCCGGGTGGGCCGTTTCCTGCGCAAGACCAGTCTGGACGAGCTGCCCCAGCTGTGGAATATCCTTGTGGGCGATATGGCAGTCATCGGTCCGCGCCCGGCCCTCTGGAACCAGTACGACCTGCTGGCCGAACGGGACAAGTACGGCGCAAACGACGTCCGCCCCGGCCTGACCGGCTGGGCGCAGATCCATGGCCGCGACGAGCTGGAGATCACGGAGAAAGCGAAGCTCGACGGCTGGTATGTGGAGCATATGAGCTTCTGGCTGGATGTCAAATGCTTCTTCGGCACCATCAAGGCTGTGGCCGACCACGACGGCGTGGTGGAGGGCGGCACCGGGACGCTGCACGAAGAAGGAAAGTGATTCGTCCTTTCTCTTGATTTATCCCCCGAAAAGCGTATAATAAAACAGTACACAAGACACAGAAGGAGGATTTCCATGGAACGCACCTATATCAATGAGGTACAAAAGGAAATTGGCAGCACGGTCAAGGTGCAGGGCTTTATCGAGAACCTGCGCAACAGCAAATATATGGCCTTCATCGTGCTGAAGGATATTACCGGCAAACTTCAGATCACCGTCGAGAAGGAGGACCACCCCGAGCTGGTGGACACCATCGATAAACTGACCCCGGACTCTGTCATCACCGTCACCGGCAAGGTGATGGAGAACGACTACGTCAAGATGGGCGGCATCGAGATGATCCCCGAGTCCATCGAGATCGAGAGCATCGCCGACGCGCTGCCCATCGTCCGCAAGGAGATCGCCGCCACCAAGAAGAAGAAGGCTGTGGAGCGTTCCAGCATCGACCAGCGCATCGACTACCGTTGGATCGACCTGCGCACCGATGAGAACCAGCTGATGTTCAAGGCACAGAGCTGCTTCGTCAACGCCATGCGTCAGTTCCTGCTCGAGCGCAGCTTCATCGAGATCCACACCCCGAAGCTCATCGCTGCCGCCAGCGAGAGCGGCTCTGAGGTGTTCAAGGTGGATTACTTCGACCGCAACGCTTATCTGGCCCAGAGCCCTCAGTTCTATAAGCAGATGGCCATGGCCGCCGGCTTCGAGCGCATCTTTGAGACCGGCCCCGTCTTCCGCGCGGAGAAGAGCTACACCAATAAGCACTCCACCGAGTTTTCCGGCTTTGACCTCGAGTTCAGCTACATCACCTCTTACAAGGACGTCATGAAGATGGAGGAAGAGCTTCTGACTGCTGGTCTGAAGGCCGTCAAGGAGCAGTACGGCGAGCAGATCAAGGAGCTGTTTGGTCTGGAAGTCGTCGTCCCCACCACGCCGTTCCCTGTGGTCAAGCTGGCCGACCTGTACAAGGGTCTGGAAGAGGAGTTCGGCTACACGGTCGATGAGAGCGAGAAGGGCGACCTGACCACCGAGGCCGAGCGCCTGAGCTACGACTGGGTCAAGAAGCACTACGGCCACGAGTTCCTGTTCATCACCGACTACTCCGCCGAGAAGCGTGCTTTCTACCACATGCGCGACGAGAACGGCGTGCCGCAGGGCTACGACCTCATCTGGCGCGGCGTGGAGATCACCACCGGCGCACAGCGTGAGCATCGCTACGACGTGCTGAAGAAGCAGGCAGAGGAGAAGGGCCTGGCCGATGACGTCAAGTTCTATCTGGAGTTCTTCCAGTACGGCTGCCCCCCGCACGGCGGCTTCGGTCTGGGCATCGACCGTCTGACCATGCTGCTCTGCGGCCAGTCCATCAAGGACGCCGAGTTCCTGTTCCGCGGTCCCAACCGTCTGACTCCGTAACCTCTTTAAGGCTCTCCCTTTGGGAGAGCTGGCGCGCAAGCGCCTGAGAGGGCAAAGATGCCGACGGAAAATCGCAGGCGCGGCGATAGTATCGCTCTGACAAAGAGCCTGCTTATCGCTGTGCGGAAACTCTTTTATACCGGGCTTGCCCTCTCCGTCACCTTCGGTGACACCTCTCCCAAGGGGAGAGGCTTACAGCAACAACAAAAGCCAGCGCACATTTCTCGTGCGCTGGCTTTTCTGCATCTTACAGCTTACTGGATGCCGGTGACCTTGTAGTCCTGTGCCTCGACGGCGTTCTTGAGCACGTCGTCGGCGACCTCGGCGTTCAGGGTGATGATGGCGGTGCCGGCCTCGTGGCTCACGACAGCCTCGTCCACCTCGGGCAGGGCTTCCAGAGCCTTCTTCACGCGGGCTTCGCAGTGGCCGCACATCATGCCTTCCACTTTCAGGGTCTTCTTCATGGTATTATCCTCCGTTTTGACTTCGGGCGCTTCGGCGTCCGATTTTTTGTTATTTTCAGCCGCAGACTGCACCGGGGCAGCAGCAGGAGAAACGGTTTTGTGGTCGTGCCTGGTGCTGTGCAAATCGAACAGGTTCAGCCGCAGGGCGTTGCTCACGACGCAGAAGCTGGACAGGCTCATGGCAGCAGCACCGAACATGGGGTTCAGGGTCAGGCCGAAGGGGATGAACAGACCAGCCGCCAGCGGGATGCCGATGATGTTGTAGATGAACGCCCAGAACAGGTTCTCGTGGATGTTCCGCAGGGTGGCGCGGCTGAGGCGGATGGCCGCAGGCACGTCCGAGAGCTTCGAGTTCATCAGCACGACGTCAGCAGCGTCGATGGCCACGTCGGTGCCTGCGCCGATGGCAATGCCGGTGTCGGCACGGGTGAGGGCGGGAGCGTCGTTGATGCCGTCGCCCACCATAGCCACCTTGCCGCTGGCCTGCAGCTGACGGATGACGGCCTCCTTGCCGTCGGGCAGGACGCCCGCGATGACCTCGTCCACGCCCGCCTGCCTGCCGATGGCGTCAGCGGTGCGTTGGTTGTCGCCGGTGAGCATCACGACCCGGATGCCCATGTTCTGCAGCTGACGGATGGCTTCGGGGCTGTCCTCCTTGATGGTGTCGGCCACGGCGATAACGCCCAGCAGACGGCCTGCGCCGCCGAAGAAGAGGGGAGTCTTGCCCTCAGAGGCCAGCTTTTCAGCCTGCTGTGCCAGTGCGGCGGGCAGGGTGAGCTTGGTCTGGATGAAGGCGGCATTGCCGGCATAGATGTCCATGCCGTTCAGCTTGGCCGCCAGACCGTTGCCCGGCAGGGCCGCGAAGTCAGTGACTTCCGGGGAAGTGATGGCCTTTGCCTCAGCGTCGGCCAGAACTGCCTTTGCCAGAGGGTGCTCGCTGCGGCTTTCCAGCGCTGCGGCCAGCGTCAGAAGCTCCGTCTCGGTGACGCCCTCGGCGGGCAGCAGGTCGGTGACGCGGGGTGCGCCCTCGGTGATGGTGCCGGTCTTGTCCAGCGCCACGATCTGGGTGCGGCCCGCGGCTTCCAGCGAAGCGGCAGTCTTGAAGAGGATGCCGTTCTTGGCACCGAGGCCATTGCCCACCATAATAGCCACAGGTGTTGCCAGGCCCAGTGCGCAGGGGCAGCTGATGACCAGAACGGAGATGCCGCGGGCCAGCGCATAGCCCAGCTCATGGCCCAGCAGCAGCCAGACGATGGTGGTCACGACGGCAATGGAGATGACCGCCGGGACGAAGAAGCCCGACACGGTGTCAGCGATTTTTGCGATAGGAGCTTTGGTGGCGGCGGCGTCGCTGACCATCTTGATGATCTGAGCCAGCGTGGTATCCTCGCCGACGCGGGTGGCCTCGCAGCGGAGGAAGCCCGACTGGTTGGTGGTGGCGGCGCTGACTTTGTCGCCGACGGCCTTGTCCACCGGGATGCTCTCGCCGGTCAGGGCGCTCTCGTTGACTGCGCTGGTACCTTCCAGCACCACGCCGTCCACCGGGATATTCTCGCCGGGGCGGACCACAAAGACGTCGCCCTTCTTCACGTCGGCGATGGCCACGGTCACTTCCGCGCCGTCCCGTACCAGCGTAGCAGTCTTGGGGGCCAGCTTCATCAGGCTCTTGAGGGCGTCGGTGGTCTTGCCCTTGGAGCGGGCTTCCAGCATCTTGCCCACCGTGATAAGGGTCAGGATCATGGCGGCAGACTCGAAGTAGAACTCCATCATATAGTGCATGACGAGCTCGTCGCTGCCGTCCACCTGGGCACGGGTCATGGCGAAGAGGGCGTAAGTGCTCCACACGAAGCTTGCCATGGAGCCGAGGGCCACCAGCGTATCCATGTTGGGTGCGCCGTGGATGAGGCCCTTGAATCCGTTGATGAAGAACTTCTGGTTGATGACCATGACGATGCCCGCCAGCAGCAGCTGGACAAGGCCCATGGCGACGTGGTTGCCGTCGAACCAGTGGGGCAGGGGCCAGCCCCACATCATGTGGCCCATGGAGAAGTACATCAGCACCAGCAGGAAGCCCAGCGAGGCGATGAGACGGCGCTTGAGCTTCGGTGTCTCGTGGTCGGCCAGTGCGTCGAGGTCGGCGCTGGCGTCCGAAGTCTTACTGGCAGAGGCATTCTTCGGGCTTGCGCCGTAGCCTGCTTCCTGCACAGCCAAGAGGATGGAGGCAGGGGAGGCTGTGCCTTCCACACCCATGGAGTTTGTCAGAAGGCTCACCGAGCAGCTCGTGACGCCCGGCACCTTCTTCACGGCCTTTTCCACCCGGGCAGAGCAGGCCGCGCAGCTCATGCCCGTGACATTGTATTGTTCCATTGCGGATTCCTTTCCCTCTTATAGGATGCCCGGAACGGGGTCATTTCATGAGCCGGGGCAGCAGCTGCAGCAGTTCGTCCAGCTTCTGCGTCCCGCCGGCTCTCAAATCGTCGGCCACGCAGGTGCGGACGTGCTGGCTCAGCAGCTCTTTGGAAAAGCCGTTCAGTGCAGCGTTCACCGCAGCCACCTGCACCAGAATATCGGCGCAGTAGACATCCTTGTCCAGCATCGCGCGGATGCCGCGCACCTGGCCCTCGATGCGGCTCAGCCGGTTGGCGAGGGCGCGGTACTCCTCAGGGGTACGGTCCTTGTGGCGGCAACAGGAGGGGGCAGTGTCCTTTTCGGCAGGCTCAGTGGCGCAGCAGGGCTTTTTTTCAGCATCAGTCATAGCAGATGACTCCTTTCCGGGTGTATCAGTGTGAAGAGGAAGAGTACCCTGTGGGGGTAAATCTTCCGACACTCTGATTTTACCACTTAGGGGTATCTGTTTCAAGTGGGCGTGATACACTAACTGTGAAAACTTTGTGAAAACGAAAGCGGCGAAATGCAGAAACGGGAGCCTCCCGGTAAAGGAAAGCTCCCGTTTCTGTTTAGGATAGGAAAGAGAATGTCATAAATAGGGGGAGGGGGTCACAGGTTGGTGTAACCCATCAGATAGCGGTCCACCTCGGCGGCGCAGTCGCGGCCCTCCCGCAGGCCCCAGACCACAAGACTCTGCCCCCGGCGCATATCGCCGCAGACAAAGACCTTGTCTACATTGGTGCGGAAGCCGTGGTCGGCCACATTGCCCCGGGCGTTCCGCTCCACGCCGAACGCCTCGGCTACATAGTCCTCGCAGCCCACGAAACCGGCGGCGATAAAGGCCAGCTGGCAGTCGTAGGTGAACTCTTCGCCGGTGGGTACCATGCTGGTACGGCCGGTGTCGGGATCACGCTGGGGCTTGAGATAGGAGATGACCGCGCCGGTCAGGTTGCCGGCGTCGTCCTTCAAAAACTCTTTGACGGTGGTCTGGTAGACGCGGGGGTCTTTGCCGAACTTGGCGAGGCACTCGGTCTGGCCGTAGTCCACCTTCAGCACCTTGGGCCACTCGGGCCAGGGGTTATTCGCGGCCCGTTCTTTCGGGGGCTGGGGCATCATTTCCAGTGCCACGAGGTCGGTGCAGCCCTGCCGCAGGGCGGTACCCTGACAGTCGTTGCCGGTGTCGCCGCCGCCGATGACGAGGACATTCCTGCCTGCCGCGTTGATGGCCCTGCCGTCGGCAAACTTGCTGTCCAGCAGGCTCCTGGTCACGCTGGTGAGGTAGTCCACTGCGAGGTAAACTCCCTTCGCGTCGCGGCCCGGGACGTTCAGATCGCGGGCTTTCTTGGCACCGCAGCAGAGCACGATGGCGTCATAGCTGTTCAAAATCTCAGCGGCATCCACAGCCCCGCCCACATCCATGTTGGTGCGGAACTCGACGCCTTCGGCCTGCATGATCTTGATGCGGCGCTCGATGACGGATTTGTCCAGCTTCATGTTGGGGATGCCGTACATCAGCAGACCGCCCACCCGGTCAGCACGCTCGAAGACGGTGACGGCATGGCCCCGGATGTTGAGGTATTCGGCCACCGACAGGCCCGACGGGCCGCTGCCGATGACGGCCACACTCTTGCCGGTGCGGGCCGGAGGCGGGGCGGCATGGAGCCAGCCCTTGGCGTAGCCCGTCTCCACGATGGCGTGTTCATTTTCCCGGACAGTGACGCTGCTGCCGGTGACGTCGCCGCAGGTGCAGGCGGCCTCACACAGGGCAGGGCAGACCCGGCTCGTGAACTCCGGGAAACGGTTGGTGGTGCGCAGGCGGCGGAGCGCCAGCTCCCACTTGCCCTGATAGACCAAATCATTCCACTCGGGGATGAGGTTGTTCAGCGGGCAGCCGGAGGCCATGCCGCCGATCATCATGCCCGCCTGGCAGAAGGGGACGCCGCAGTCCATGCAACGGGCGGCCTGGGTCTGCTGCTCCTCCCGGGAGAGCCAGATGTGAAATTCGTTAAAGTTTTCAATGCGCTCCAGCGGCGGAACATCCGTGCTGGTCTTGCGCGTGTAATCCATAAAACCAGTGAGTTTTGCCATGATGTTCCCCTCCTTACTTGTTCTTCTGCACGGCGTAGAATGCTTCGATCTGCGCCTGCTCGCCGTCGAGTCCGCGCTCTTCCATGGAGGCGATGACCCGCAGCATATGGTCGTAATCGTAGGGGAGGACTTTCTTAAATTTGGGCAGGAACTCGCTGAAATTGTCCAGGATCTCCTTGCCGCGGGGCGAGCCGGTCAGCTCGACGTGCTCGCGGATGAGCTCTTTCAGGGTGGCGACGTCGTACTTGTGTTCCACCGGCTCGAGGCTGACGGTCTCCTTGTTCACCCGCTGGTAGAAATCCCAGTTCTCATCCAGCACATAGGCGATGCCGCCGGTCATGCCGGCTGCAAAGTTCTTGCCGGTCTGGCCCAGAACGACGACGGTGCCGCCGGTCATGTACTCGCAGCCGTGGTCACCCACGCCCTCGACGACGGCCACAGCGCCCGAGTTGCGGACGCAGAAGCGCTCACCGGCCACACCGGAAACAAAGGCTTTGCCGCTGGTGGCACCGTAGAGTGCCACGTTGCCGATGATGATGTTCTCTTCGGGCTTGAAGGTGATGCCCTCGGGCGGGCGGACGACGAGCTTGCCGCCGGAGAGGCCCTTGCCCATGTAGTCGTTGCAGTCACCGGTCAGTTCCAGCGTCAGGCCCTTGGGAATGAATGCGCCGAAGCTCTGGCCGCCTGCACCGGTGCAGTGGACGGTGTAGACGTCATCGGGCAGGTCGCTGCCGTACTTGCGGGTGATCTCGCTGCCGAAGATGGCACCAAAGGCGCGGTCGGTGTTGGAGACATCCAGCTTCACGCTCTGGGGGGTCTTGCTGCTGAGCTTGAATTTTTTCATCAGCACCTTCATGTCCAGAGTGTCTTCCAGATGGAAGTCGTAGGTGTCTTCCTTCTGGAAGTGGACATTGCTGTTGACGATGGCGGGGTTGTGCAGGATGCAGTCGAGGTCCATCTTGGACATCCGGCTGTCGGCAGGGGCAGACTTGACATGGAGCAGGTCGGTGCGGCCCACCAGCTCGTCAATGGTACGGATGCCCAGCTTTGCCATGTATTCGCGCAGCTCCTGCGCCACGAAGGTCAGGTAGTTGATGATGTACTCGGGCTTGCCGTGGAAGTGCTTGCGCAGCTCGGGGTTCTGGGTGCAGATGCCCATGGGGCAGGTGTCGAGGTTGCAGACACGCATCATGACGCAGCCCATGGTCATCAGCAGAGAGGTGCCGAAGCCGAACTCCTCAGCGCCCAGCATACAGCTGATGGCCACATCGCGGCCGGAGAGCAGCTTGGAATCGCTCTCGATGCGCACACGGGTGCGCAGGCCGTTGAGGATAAGAGTCTGGTGGGTCTCGGCGATGCCAAGCTCCCAGGGCAGACCGGCATCTTTGATGGAGTTGCGGGGCGCTGCGCCCGTGCCGCCGTCGTAGCCGGAAACAAGGATGACCTGTGCGCCGCCCTTGGCGACACCGGCAGCGATGGTGCCGACGCCGGCCTCACTGACCAGCTTGACGTTGATGTTGGCGTGGCGGTTGGCATTCTTGAGGTCGTAGATAAGCTCTGCAAGGTCTTCGATGGAGTAGATGTCGTGGTGCGGCGGGGGAGAGATGAGGCCGACACCGGTAGTGCTGTGGCGGGTCTTGGCGATCCACGGGTACACTTTTGCGCCGGGCAGATTGCCGCCCTCGCCGGGCTTGGCGCCCTGTGCCAGCTTGATTTGGATCTCTTCCGCGCTCACCAGATACTTGCTGGTGACGCCGAAGCGGGCGGAAGCCACCTGCTTTATCTTGGAATTGCTCTCGCTGTGGTAGCGCTCTTCGGGCTCACCACCCTCGCCGGTGTTGCTCCGGCCGCCGAGGCGGTTCAGCGCGATGGCGATGGTCTCGTGGGCCTCGCTGCTCAGTGCGCCGTAGCTCATGGCAGCGGCCTTGAACCGCTTGACGATGGAGCTCACCGGCTCCACCTCGTCCAGCGGGATGCCGCCGTCGGGGGCATAGTTGAAGTCAAGCAGACTGCGCAGATGGACGCCGTTCTGGCCCATGTTGTCCACGGTGTGGGTGAACTGCTTGAAGGTGTCGTAGTCACCGGTGAAGCAGGCTTTCTGGAACAGGTGGATGGTCTGGGGGTTGAAGAGGTGCTCTTCCTTGCCGCTGCGGAACTTGTGGGCGCCGCCGTCTTCCAGCTGCATGTTGATGTCAAGGCCCAGCGGGTCGAAGGCTGCGTTGTGCAGGGCCTCCACGTCAGCCTGAATGTCCTCGAGGCCGATGCCGCCCACACGGCTCACCGTGCCGGTGAAATACTTGTCGATGACGTCCCTGGAGATGCCGACGGCCTCGAAGATCTGGCTGCTCTGGTAGCTCTGGATGGTGGAGATGCCCATCTTGGAGGCGATTTTCACGATGCCGCCCAGCACAGCCTTGTTGTAGTCGTCCACGGCGGCGTAATAATCTTTGTCCAACAGGCCGTCGTCGATGAGTTGGCCGATAGTCTCATGGGCCAGATAGGGGTTGACGGCACAGGCACCGTAGCCCAGCAGAGCGGCAAAGTGATGTACTTCATGAGGCTCTGCGCTCTCGAGGATGAGAGCCAGTGCGGTGCTCTTCTTGGTGCGGATGAGGTACTGGGACACGGCAGAAACCGCCAGCAGGCTGGGGATGGCCACATGGTACTCGTCAATGTCCCGGTCGGACAGGATGATGATGTTGGCACCCTCTTTATAGGCGCGGTCTACCTCAAGGAAGACGCGGTCGATGGCCTTTTCGAGGCTGGTGTTCTTGTAGTAGTTGATGGAGACAGTGGAGACTTTGAAGCCCGGGACGTTCATGTACTTGATGCGGAGAAGGTCAGTGGACGTGAGGATGGGATTGTTGACCTTGAGCACCTTGCAGTTTTCGGGCTTGTCTTCCAGCAGGTTGCCGTGTGCGCCCACATAGACGCTGGTGGAGGTGACGACCTTCTCGCGGATGGCGTCGATGGGCGGGTTCGTGACCTGCGCAAAACGCTGCTTGAAGTAATTGAAGAGCGGCGGGTGCTGGCCGCTGAGGACGGCAAGCGGGGTATCGGTACCCATTGCGCCGGAAGGCTCTGCACCCTGACGTGCCATGGGCAGGATGAGGGTGCTGATGTCCTCATACTTGTAGCCGAACACCTTCTGCAGGCGCAGCAGGTCGTCGCCGGTGTAGCTGGGGGTCTTGATGTTGGGGATCTTGAGGTCCTTCAGCTGGACGAGGTTGCGGTCGATCCACTCGCCGTACGGCTCACGGCTGGCGTAGTATTCCTTCAGCTTCTCGTCGTCCACGACTTCGCCCTTGACGGTGTTCACCAGCAGCATCTTTCCGGGGCGGAGACGGTCTTTGACCAGAATGTTCTCCGGCTCACAGGGCAGCACGCCCACCTCGGAGGAGAGGATCATCCTGCCGTCTTTGGTGATGTAGTAGCGGCTGGGGCGCAGACCGTTGCGGTCCAGCACAGCGCCCACCACGTCGCCATCGGAGAAGAGGATGGCCGCAGGGCCGTCCCAGGGTTCCAGCATGGTGGCGTAATACTGGTAGAAGTCCCGCTTTTTCTGGCTGATGTTCTTGTTGTTCTCCCAGGGCTCCGGGATGGTGATCATGACGGCCAGCGGCAGGTCCATGCCGTTCATCACCATGAACTCG
>ERZ1106943.2978-NODE-2978-length-13648-cov-5.137792_pt1 | contig 13648 bp, 9 predicted proteins | sample MGYA00403671_ERZ1106943 | MGnify/ENA primary metagenome ERZ1106943 (study PRJEB35170, sample SAMEA104062427) | human gut metagenome | biome: human gut; feature: human-associated habitat; material: faeces | place: Denmark | collected 2012-06-14 ...
TGCGCTCGCGCATGATATCCTGCGGCATGAAGCGCGGGCAGTTGCTGGTCTCGAGGTAGTGGCGGGCAATCGCGGTCAGCGGCTTCTCGCCGTCCTTGACCTCGATGGGCATACGCGACTCCACAGCACCATAGCAGTAGCGGTCGCAGACGACTTCGGCGCCGCAGCCTTCGATCAGCTTGGTGAACTCGGGATCATCATTCTCGGAGCCGGCCAGAACGACCTTGCAGCGGAACGGGCTCTTCTTATCGGGCTTGCGGGTCTTGAGCTCCTTAGCCGTTTCCTTCAGCATGGGGAGGATCAGATCCTTCGGGCAGACCTGAGAGCAGAGCTGGATCACATGGAACTCGTAGCCGGTGATGGTCGGGTTATCGAGCTTGCGGTAATCGCCGATCTCATTGATGACGGCGCTGACTTCGTTGTGCAGCTCGATCGCCTTCATGAGCGCCTCGTCGGAGATGTCGATGCCGTATTTCTCGTGCATCGGATCGAGAACGTGCGCCTGCAGCTGGTCCTCATAGTGAACAATGCTGTTCTGGTTCTTCTTGAACGGCACATCGGTGAACGTCACGAAGAAGTCCGGATTCTGGATGACGTCCATGTAGCCGAGGTGCTCCTGGAAACGGCAGGTGACCGTGCAGGTCTCGGTGCCGAACTGAGCATCCAGGAAGTTATAGCCGCCTTCGAGTGCGCGCTCGAAGAGGCTGCGGCCGTAATGGCAGGTACGGCTGGACATGTAGTATGTAGCAATGTCCGGAGAAGTGCATTTCGGCGCTCTCAGGCGGACAGCAAAGCATCCGGGCAGGTCGAGCAGGACTTCCGGCATGAAGTAGCAAGTGTAGCCAAATGCCTTCTTACCGTCTGCCTTTCCTTGCCGGACCAACTGGTTGTTGGCCTCCTGGAGCAGGTCTTCAAATGCGATCAGGTATTTCAAGTCTCTCATGTGCAAGCCCCCTTAAATTTTTTCGCATTCAACAACAGACATTGTATGAATCGACGAATCGTGATGAGAACACTCGACAAAAATATTTGGTCATATGCGCGTAGACCGGACATCTTTGCCGATACGGCTGTCTATTCATACAATTGGAGTATAGCGGATTTGCTGTTAATTGTCAAACAAAATATCCGCCCGAGGGGGATTTCTTTTGTTTAAATTTCGTTATTTTTGCATGGAATTTTCACAGTATTTGTGTAAAATGTTCAGTAACAGGACACGCCTCGGCTTGATGTCCAAAAAGAAAAAACGGCAAGACAAAGCGGCACAGAAATTGCTTCTGTGCCGCTTCGCTCTGTTTTGTTTTGCTGTGGATGAGGAAAAAAGAAAATCGATTGCTTGCTTCTGAATTCAAGGATATCGGGAAAATATTACGCAAACAAGAGAAAAATGATTACCGATCCATGAAGTTTTTGCTCAGTCCAGATAGAGCCCCCAGAATATATCCGCTGTATCGCGGAAAAACGGACGATACGCTGCCATCGGCTGTGCGCCGTCTTGCCTTTGCAGACACACTTGTGCCGCCTGTGCGTCAAAGGCTGCGAGCAGCGCCTGCGCCGCAGAGGCGGTGTCTGCACCCAGCAGTTCCTTGATGATCAGCGTGTCGCCATCTCGTTCCACGACGGCGCATCCGCAGCCGACCTGCACCAAAGCGCCGCCGCACATGGCGCACAGATCGACTTGAAAATCCAGCAGTGCTGCTGACGGCTCTACGTAGGCTTGCCCCTGCAGTTGCTGCGCCCGAAGTACAGCGTATTCCGGCGCGCTGATGCAGGTGACACTCGGCAAAGTGCCGGCTGTTTGCTGCCGGGCAATGCGTATCCGCTCGCCGCGGGCGGTCTGCGTTGTGCCCATGACTGCCTGATACCATTTGTATAAGGAGGCTTCCGCCGGGAGCGTGTAGAGGACACGGCCATTCACGTCCGCGTCCATCGCAAAGCGGCGCATAAGCGCCGAGGCATAGCCGTTTCCCTGATGCGCCGGGTCGGTCGAGACCGCATACACGTAGGCACAGGGCAAGACATTACCGTCCGTCGTGTGCAAGCGTCCCTCCAAAAGATGCGCCGCCGTGACGACGCAGCCGCCGTCTTCAACCACCCATGCAGCCTTTGCTGGCGGGAAGCGGCGGTAAAATCGCTCGATCAGCTCCGGCGGATCGGCAAATGCCGCCTGCCAGAGCCGGGTCAGTACCGGAAGATCAGCCGGCGCTGCGCGTCGGATCCGCATGTCAGGCATCGGGATACACCTCCGGACAGCGCGCATAGATCTCGCGCTGCAGAGTCTTGAGATCGACAAACGTCTCGGGACGCTTGCTCGGGTCGCGCAGCAGGGCGGAGGGGTGGTAGATCGCCATATAGCGGCGGCCGTTGACATCGAACCACTGTCCGTGCTCGCGCGTGATGCGAAACGGGTCTTTGATGAGCGCCGTTGCAGCGATGCGGCCGAGGCAGACGATGATCGCCGGATCGACGAGTGCGATCTGCCGCTGCAGCCATTCGCTGCAGCACTTTTGCTCCGCAAACTGCGGGTCGCGGTTATGCGGCGGACGGCATTTGACAATGTTGGCGATGTAGACCTTGGTGCGGTCCAGATAAATCATCTCGAGCATGTCGTCGAGCAGCTTTCCGGCCGGGCCGACAAACGGCACGCCCTGGCGGTCCTCCTGCTCACCCGGGCCTTCGCCAATGAGCATGATGCGTGCGCTTTCTGCACCGTCTCCGAACACGAGGCTGTGCCGCGTCTCGCCGAGACCGCAGCGATGGCACTGCGCGCACGCCTGCTTGAGCTCTTTCCAGGCTTCATTCATCCGTTTTTGCTCCTTTTTGTTTGAATAAAGAGGGCTTTTTGCAGCCGGTTCGTCAAAAATCTATTGTAATGTGTTAGCAAACGTATTATAATACTTCGGAATCTAAATGACAACTGTAACCTGTCTGTAACTTGTCTGCGCGGCGCGATCATATCCCGCTGTGCCGGATATCACAATATTTTTATGAAATTTGGTGCTTTGAATGGATTTTAAGAATTACCTGGTTCCCGGAAAGACCGGCCTGCTGATCGGTATCGGCGGCGTGTCCATGTCGCCGCTGGCGGAGGTGCTGCATGACGCCGGGCTGGACATCCGCGGTTCGGATATGGCCGAGAGCAGCAACACGCTCACGCTGCGTGAGCGCGGCATCCCGATCCATATCGGCCACAGTGCGGACAATGTCACGGATGACATTTCATTTGTGATCCGCACGGCTGCCGTGCACGATGATAACCCGGAGGTGCACGAGGCGCATCGCCGCGGCATTCCGGTCTTTGAGCGCACGCAGGCTTGGGGAGCACTCATGCGCGGATATCAGAACGCGCTGTGCATTTCCGGTACGCACGGTAAGACCACAACGACGTCCATGTGTACGCACATCATGATGGCGGCGGAAAAAGACCCGACCGTTATGATCGGCGGAACGCTTCCGCTGCTGAAGGCCTGCCACCGCGTCGGCAAGGGCAACACGATTATCATGGAATCGTGCGAGTATTATAACTCATTTCTGGCGCTCAACCCGACGATCGCCGTGGTTTTGAACATCGAGGCGGATCATCTGGATTTCTTCAAGGATCTTGAGGATATCAAGCATTCCTTCCGCTGCTTTGCCGAGCGTGTTCCGGCGGAAACTGGCACCGTGATCGCAAATTATGACGATGCCAACACCATGGACGCTCTGCGCGGCATTGCGCGCAAGGTCATTACCTTCGGCCTGAATGCAAAAGCGGACGTCTATGCACAGAACATCGTGCACCGCGGCTCGGTGTCTGAGTTTGATATTTATCACCGGGGAAATTATTTTGCCCGCGTGACACTCCACGTGCCGGGTATTCACAATGTGCGCAACGCACTCGCTGCCACGGCCGCAGCCATTGTGCTCGGTGTCAGCCCGAACGCCGTCAAATATGGTCTTGCCGGATTTGAGGGCGCAGGCCGCCGCTTTGATTTTAAGGGCAAGTTTCAGGGCGCGGATCTGTACGACGATTATGCACACCATCCGAGTGAGCTGCGCGCGCTGCTCGATGCCGTGGATACGCTCAACTATCAGCGCACGATCGTCGTGTTCCAACCGCACACCTACAGCCGCACGGCGAAGCTCTTCAACGATTTTGTCGAGCAGCTCCGCCGCCCGACGATCGTCTATCTGGCGGAGATCTACGCTGCGCGCGAGAAAAACACCATCGGCATTTCGTCTGCCGATCTGGCCGCGCAGATCCCGGGTGCGAAGTTCTACCCGACTTTTGCGGAGATCGAGCGCGAGCTGCGCAGGATCGCCCGTCCGGGTGATATCATTCTGACCGTCGGCGCCGGCGATGTGTTTCGCATCGGTGAGCATCTGCTGCAGCAGTCGGATTCGGAAAACTGAGCCCGAGATAAAAATTGAATCAGATAAAAAGCTGTCGGATTTGTTCCGGCAGCTTTTTTTGCGTCCAAAAATAAGGGCTTCCTGTACAAAGATATCTTTTGCGACAGCGGGGAATGACAGTTTTCATAATGATAAGAATCTATAATTTATGTAAACTAATCTGCGTCAGGAGGAACCACTATGAACGTCAGAATCGCGGGCGGTGACCGCCCCGTGCGCGCGCACGGAACACCGCTGAGCCCGATGGGCCTGCTGCCGGCAAGTGACAACGCCAAGTGGGTCGGTATGCTCGTGAGCTTTGCGCTCGGGCTTATTTTATCGACGGCGCACATCGCAGGCTCACCGGCGCCGTTCGGCTTGGCGTTCTTGGCTGCGATGGGTTATGGATCCGGCGGCGCACCGTGCCTTGTGGGGTGTGCACTCGGTTATTTTGCCGCTTTCGGCGTCGCATCCGGCACGCAGCTTGCAGCCGGGTGCTGCCTGATTTTTTTGACGGCGTATTTTCTGCGCAGCCGTCCGTTTGTGCAGACGCGCTGGTATCCGCCGCTCGTCTCCGCAGCGGCTTACATACCGACGCGCCTGGTGCTGTATCTGCTCACGGGCGGCGTGTCACTGCTGCTGATATCGCGCATGGCGCTGTTTCTGATCCTCTGTGCGGGAGCGGCTTACGGCTTTGACGACCTGCTGCGCGCGCAGGAGCCGCGCACGGCCAATGCCGAGATCTGCCGCAATGTATCGGCGGTGTTTTTGCTCGCGTGTCTGCTCATGGGCGTGAATAACCTCCTGCTGTTTGACACGCTCTCGGTCGGCAGAGCCCTCTCGGTGCTCATTCTGCTCGTGCTCAGCGGAACGGGCGGTGCACTGTGCGGTGCGTCTGCGGGCGTGATCCTCGGCATCGCCATGGATGTGGCCGCCGGGGACGGCGTTTTGTTCTCGGTCGTGTATGCGGCTGCTGGGCTGTTATCCGGACAGTTTTGCAAGCATCGCCGTGGTTTTTTTCTGAGTACGTTTGCAGCAGCGTATCTTCTGGCGCTGTTTTGTGTCCCGCTCCCGGCGCTGCGCATCGGGGCGAGCGCGGAGCTGCTGCTTGCCGTCGGCGCTTATCTCGCTCTCCCGAAGAAATTCGTGGTCGCGGTCGGTGCATTTTTGCAGCCGATGCGCGCCGGGAGCGGTGAATCCGGTCTGCGCCGGTATGTTGCCGGGCGCGTAGGCGGAATAGCGCACGCATATCAGCAGCTGCATGACACCGCGTCTCAAGCGGCTGCGGCGGTTGAAAACGATGCCGACGCCGCCAAGATCTTCGACCGCGCGGCCGACCGTGTCTGCTGCCGGTGCAAGCTGCAGCAGGAATGCTGGACGCGCCGGGCGCTCGATACCCTCAATATCATGAACGATGCCACGCGGCGCATCCAAACACGCGGCCGCCTGCTGCCGGAGGATTTTCCACCGTATTTCCGTGACCGTTGTGTCTATCTGCATGAATACACTGAGGTTGTCAACGGTGAGCTGCGGCTGCGCGCCTATCGGCAGCGGATGCAGGAAACCCTGCAGGAAAACCGTACCGTGCTCTGGCAGCAATATGCCGACTTTGCGCAGGTGCTTACAAACGTATCGCGTGAATTGGACAGCGGCTATGGCGCAGACCCGCTCGCAGAACAGCGGCTTATCCGTTATCTGCGCACGGTCGGCGTGGAGGCCGATGCCGCAGTTTTCCGCGAGAGCACGGGGCGCCTGCGCGTGACGATCGACAGCCGGTATCTGCGCCCGCTGCTGGAGCTGCCGGATTATCTTGACAAGCTCTCGGCGGCACTCGGTGTGCGCCTGTGTATGCCGGAAGACGGCGCGCGCGGCGACAGCCTGCTCCTTCTGGAGGCGGAGCCGCTGGCGGTCTCGGTCGGCATCGCGTCCATGCGCAAGAAAGGGGAGGCGGTCTCCGGCGACCGCGGCACGTATTTCAAAACCGACGCAGGGCAGCTGTGCGTGATCTTGTCCGATGGCATGGGCTGCGGTGAATCGGCGGCCGACGGCAGCATCGGAACGGTCGGCATGCTGGAAGAATTCCTGCGCTCCGGTGTCAGTCCGACGCTGGCCATGAAGCTGTTAAACTCAGCCATGCTGCTGCGCGACGGAGAAAACTGGGGCTATGCCACGGTGGATCTCATGTGCATGAATCTGTTTACCGGCGAGGCGGATTTTTATAAGTACGGCGCTGCACCGACCTATGTGAAATCCGGCGGCGCGCTCAAAAAGCTGCGCTGCACGTCGTTTGCTCCCGGTCTCGAGCAGGAGAGCGGGAAAGCCCCCGATGAGCTGCACATGTATCTCAAGCCGGGGAGCGTCGCCGTGATCGCAAGTGACGGCGTCGTGTCCGACGGACAGGATCTCTGGCTGAGACGGCTGCTGAATGATTTTGAGGATGGAGACATGAAGACGCTCGCGGGCAGCGTCGTGCGCGCTGCGATCCGTGAATATGGACGTGGGGACGACATGACCGCGCTGGCGGTAAAGGTGGAGGTGCGCAGCTGATGAAACGAAAAAACAAGTCTGCCCGAAGTTCTGCACGATCGCAATCCCTTCCCACGGCGGCAAATGCAGGAGAGACCGCGTTTGCTCACGGTATTTCGCGCCGCGTTGTGGTAGTCGATGCCGCTGACAGTCAGCTGTTCGAGCAGATCATCTACATCGTGCGTGACAATGCCGCCGGCGGCGGTGTCACCGCGGCGGATATTGTGCGGCAGGCGCGTGAAGCTGTCGGCAGTGTGCCGGCGGTGCGCGCACCGCGTCCAAAGCAAAGATCATATACCGGCTTTCTGATCGGTCTGTGCTCCGTCGCCGCTGCGCTGGCGGCGGCCATCGGATACTGCCTGTACTGCGGCTGGTGAGCGGCCGGTTTTCTCGATGCCCCGGAGGGATGCTGCCCCTCCGGGGCGTTTTCTGCGCAAATAGCGGTTGTCAACGCTTGCCGAAAGTGTTAGAATAAAGCGCCTAAATCGATTTTTAGCGGGAGGTTGCCTTATGAGCACGATCAAAGATCTGAACCTTGCGGAATCCGGAGAGCGGAAGATCCGCTGGGTAGAAGCACATATGCCTGTTCTGCGCGACATCGGCAGCGATTTTGCGCGCGAGAAGCCGTTTGCCGGTCTCAAGATCGCGCTGTCCGTGCATCTGGAGGCTAAGACCGCGTATCTCTGCCGTGTGCTCGAAATGGGCGGTGCTGAGATGCACGTCACCGGATCGAACCCGCTGTCTACACAGGACGATGTTGCCGCGGCGCTGGCGGCAAAGGGAATGGATGTGCACGCTGTCTACGGCTGCTCGGACGAGGAATATCAGGCGCATCTGCGCAGCGTACTCTCCGTCGCTCCGAACATCATCATTGATGACGGTGGTGATCTGGTGCATCTGATGCACACGGAGTTCACAGACCTCATCCCGCAGGTCATCGGCGGCTGCGAGGAGACGACGACCGGTATCCATCGCCTGCGCATCATGGACCGCGCCGGGACGCTGCGCTTCCCGATGATCATGGTCAACGACGCTGACTGCAAGCACCTGTTCGATAACCGTTACGGAACGGGCCAGTCCGTGTGGGACGGCATCATGCGCACGACGAACCTCGTCATCGCGGGCAAGTATGTGGTCGTCAACGGCTACGGCTGGTGCGGCAAGGGCGTTGCGCTGCGCGCGAAGGGACTTGGCGCAAAGGTCGTCGTGACCGAGGTAGACCCCGTCCGTGCGCTCGAAGCCGTGATGGACGGCTATGAGGTCATGCCGATGATGGACGCTGCCGTGATCGGTGACATTTTTGTGTCGGTCACGGGCTGCAAGGACGTCATCACGCTCGAGCATTGCGAGCACATGAAAGACGGTGCGATCGTCTCCAACGCCGGTCACTTCAATGTGGAGATTGACATGGAGGCGCTCGATCGCTGCGCGGATGAAATCTATGAGGCGCGGCACAATATTGATGCCTACCGTCTGCCGAACGGCAAGACGATCTATGTCATCGCGCAGGGACGTCTGGTGAATCTGGCGGCCGGTGACGGACACCCTGCCGAGATCATGGATATGAGCTTTGCCGTGCAGGCTATGAGCGCGGAGTATCTGGTGCGCACGCGCGGCCAGCTGTGTCCGGGTGTCGTGTCTGTGCCTGCGGAGATCGATGACAACATCGCACGCCGCAAGCTCAAGGCCATGGGCGTCTCCATCGACAGCCTCAGCTGCAGCCAGAAGGAGTACCTCAACGGCTGATCTGTAACACCGGACGGAAAGGAGGGGCAGGGAGATGGACGATCAGAACACGGAATACGAGGAGTACGAGGACTACGAGGCGCTGCACGACGAACTCTTTGCGCTTCTGGATCAACATCGGATGAAGGCGTTGAGCCAAAAGCTCAACGAAATGAATGAGTTTGATATCTCTGAGTTTCTCGGTGAACTCTGGGAGGATAACCCCCAGCGGATGGCGATGGTGTTCCGCATCCTGTCCAAGGAGATTGCAGCATCAGTGTTTGCAAATCTCCAGGTCGAGGAGCAGGAGACGATCATCAACTCCATTACAGACACGGAGCTTGCCGGCATCATCGAGGAACTGTATGTCGACGATGCGGTCGACATGATGGAGGAGCTTCCGGCAAACGTCGTCAAGCGTGTTATGCGCACGGCGACGCCTGCTACGCGCGCGCTCATCAACCAGTATCTGAAATATCCCGAAAACTCTGCCGGCAGCATCATGACGGCCGAGTTTGTGGATCTGAAAAAATACATGAGTGTACGCGAGGCGTTTGCCCGCATCCGCAAGATCGGCGAGGACAAGGAGACGATCTATGTCTGCTATGTCACGTCGGCCAAACGCAAGCTTGAGGGTGTTGTTACGGTCAAGGATCTGCTGCTGTCGGATGATGACGTGATTCTTGAGGACATCATGGATACCAATGTCATCTACGCGACCACCGGTGATGACCAGGAAGAGGTCTCGGAGATGATCTCCAATTATGACCTGCTGGCCATACCGGTCGTAGATAAGGAAGGATGCCTCGTCGGTATTGTCACGGTCGACGATATCATCGACGTCATGGAGCAGGAGGCTACGGAAGACATCGAAAAGATGGCCGGTATCACGCCGTCCGATAAGCCGTACTCCCGCACAAGCGTCGTGGATATCTGGAAAAACCGTATCCCGTGGCTGATGTTTCTCATGCTCTCGGCGACCTTCACCGGCATGATCGTCACGCACTTTGAGGATGCTTTGGCGACGCAGGTTGCGCTTGCATCGTTCATGCCTATGCTCATGGGTACGGGCGGCAACTCCGGCAGCCAGTCGTCCACGGCGATCATCCGCAGCCTGTCGCTTGGTGATACATCGACGTCGGACGCGCTGCGCGTGATCTGGAAAGAACTGCGTGTCGCGTTTTTGTGCGGTGTTTCACTCGCAGCGGCAAATTTCGTGAAAATGCTGCTGGTCGACCGGCTTCTGCTTGGCAACACCGCTGTTACGATGTCGGTCGCGGCGACGGTCTGCTGCACGATCGTGTTCGTGGTCATGTTTGCCAAAGCAGTCGGCAGCCTTCTGCCGATGATCGCCGAGAAGATCGGCGTTGATCCGGCTGTTATGGCAAGCCCACTCATTTCGACGATCACGGATGCAGTGTCACTGCTGATCTATTTTTCCATCGCAAAAGTGTTCCTGCATATTTGATGTACGCTTCAAACGCCCTCCGGGACTGCCGGAGGGCGTTTTGCCATCGAAAAGCACTTGCATAATGCGCAAAAAGTCATTATAATAAAGTGTCGTATTTTGCGTATGACCACTCTCACAAAACAGCGAGGTGCGCTATGAAATCGAGTTTGAAAAAGGCAGTAACGGCATTGCTTGCCGCTGCTCTGCTGGCGGCGACGCCCTGCACGCCGGTGTTCGGTGCGCAGACGTATTACGTCAATGACGGCAGCAGCACGCTGACGATGGCGGACGCGTATGCCGTCGGTGCGTCCGGAGATGCGGCAAAGCTGCCGGAGCGCGGTGTCTATGCGGCCACGGCGAACGGCACACAGATGCTCGGCGGCACGGAATATGACGACGTGCAGCCGAACATTCCGAACGGAATCATCCGCGCGGGTCTGGCGTTTGGCTCGACGGCGCTGAATACTGTGCATCTGCAGATCAAGACGGGCTCCGGCTTTGCCTTCGGATATTATGATGAGGAGGCCGGGCGCGTTTTCCGCAAGGTCGGCGCAACGGCGGAGAGCTCCGTGGCTGTCGTCGCAGACACGAACGTCACGGTCGGAAGCAGCACCTTCGGCGCTTATCATATCCAGCTCGGCGACACGTATGCGAGCTTTGACGCGGCACAGGCGGCTGCAAAGACGTGCGGCGGGTATCCGGTGTTCTATAACGGAACATACCGCGTCCGCATCGGCAGCTTTGAGACCGCGGATGCAGCCTCTGCATCATCGGCTGCCGCGAGCGGCAGCGTCGTTTCCGGCGGCTCGCGCGGCGTGCTGGTCGTGAAGGCCGGTACGGATCAGATCCTCTTCGGCTTCGACTGCGGCTCGACCAAATCGCTTACACTTGCACCGCAAAACGGCGGCAGCGCCGCGATCACGCAGGTGGCCGAGTGCAAATACCGCAGCACAGATCGCTCATGCACGTACTATGGTGATTTCCAGTTTACCCGCTTCGATACGCAGCAGCCACAGAAGCTCACACTGGTGAACTTCGTGGATCTGGAGTCGTACGTCAAGGGCGTTGTGCCGTATGAGATGAGCAGCGGCTGGCCGATCGAGGCGCTCAAGGCGCAGGCGGTCTGCGCGCGTACATATGCCGCCTCGCACATGAATGGCTTGCCGGCGTATGGCTTTGACATCACGGCGACGACGACCAGCCAGGTTTACTTGGGCACGATCGAAGCCAGTGCCAACAGTGACCGCGCCGTGGACGAGACGGCGGGGAAATTTGTCCGCTATCAGGGCAAGCTCTGTGAGACGTTCTTCTTTGCTGCCGATGGCGGCGCGACCGAGAACTCCGAGAACGTCTGGGTGGCGGAAGTGCCGTATCTGCGCGGCGTGATTGACCCATATGAAAAAGATATTGATTTTTACTGTAAGAGCTGGGGAACGTCTGTTTCCCGCGATGCAGTCGGTGACATCTCCGTCACCTATACGCCAATCGGAAATGTCATGACCGTGACGGTCGGCGGCAAAACTTACAGCAAGGACAATGTGCGCACGTTTTTGACAAAGATCTGCGGCCTGCGCTATAACAGCCGCCACTTCACCGTGGAGTATGATGCAGCTTCGAATGTCTACAATGTCGTCGGCGGCGGCTACGGCCACAACTGCGGCATGAGTCAGTGGGGCGCCAAAGCTATGGCGGAGGTGCACGGAAAGACCTACGAAGAGATCATCAGTTTCTATTATACCGGAGCCTATGTTTCATGAAAAAATCGGATTTCTATTTTGACCTGCCGGAGGAGCTCATCGCACAGACGCCGCTCGAGCGCCGCGATGCCTCCCGGCTTCTGACGCTGGATAAAACGACCGGTGCGGTCGAGCACCACCACTTTTATGAGCTGCCGCAGTTTCTGCGCCCGAACGACTGCCTGATCCTCAATGATTCACGCGTGCTTCCGGCGCGCCTGCTCGGACACCGCAGCACCGGCGGCGCGGTCGAGGTGCTGCTGCTGCGCGACCTCGGCGACGGAAAATGGGAGTGCCTGACCCGGCCGGGGCGCAAGACTCAGCCCGGCACAGCGCTGTCGTTCGGTGACGGGGAACTGACTGCCACGGTCGTCGATGCGATCGCCGATGGCAACAAGATCGTGCAGTTTCACTATGAGGGCATTTTCCTCGAGGTGCTCGAGCGGCTGGGCAAAATGCCACTGCCGCCGTATATCAAGGCGGAGCTGCAGGATCAGGAGCGCTACCAGACGGTCTATTCCCGTGAGCTCGGCAGCGCAGCCGCACCGACGGCCGGTCTGCACTTTACGAAGGAGCTCCTGCAGCAGATCGCTGACATGGGCGTAAGGCTCGGCTATGTCACGCTGCACGTCGGTCTTGGCACGTTCCGTCCTGTCAAGGAGGATGAGATCGAAGATCATCCGATGCACTCGGAGTTTTGCATCATCCCGGAGGAAACGGCGCGCATCGTCAACGAGACGAAGGCGAGCGGCGGCCGCGTCATCTGCGTCGGTACGACTTCCTGCCGCACGGTCGAGAGTTTTGCCGAGCCCGACGGAACACTGCGCGCACAGTCCGGCTGGACGGATATTTTCATCTATCCGGGCTATAAATTCAAGGCAGTCGATCATCTTGTGACCAACTTCCATCTGCCGGAGAGCACACTGATGATGCTGATTTCGGCATTTGCAACACGAGAAATGGTCATGAACGCGTATCAGGAAGCCATTAAGGAAGAATATCGTTTCTTCTCGTTCGGCGATTCGATGCTTTTGTACTAATAAAACAGGATAAGAGGGAATTATGGAAATCGGAAAATTTAACCTAATCAAAACCGAGGGCCGCGCCCGTCGCGGCGAGTTCTGCACGGCACATGGCGTGGTGCAGACGCCGGTATTCCAGAATGTCGGCACAGCGGGTGCTATCAAGGGTGCGGTTGACGCATTCGATCTCAAGGAGCTGGGCTGCCAGATTGAGCTGTCCAACACCTATCATCTGCACGTCCGTCCGGGCGACCAGATCGTCAAGCAGATGGGCGGTCTGCATAAATTCATGCGCTGGGACGGTCCGATGCTGACCGACTCCGGCGGCTTTCAGGTGTTTTCGCTGGCGACCCTGCGCAAGATCAAGGAGGAAGGCGTAACCTTCCACTCGCACGTTGACGGCCGCAAGATTTTCATGGGACCGGAGGAGAGTATGCGCATCCAGTCCAACCTCGGCTCGGATATTGCGATGGCGTTCGACGAGTGTATCGAGAACCCCGCGCCGCGTGAGTATGTTAAAAACTCCATTGACCGTACCACGCGCTGGCTCAAACGCTGTAAAACCGAGCTTGACCGTCTGAACACGCTTCCGGATACGGTAAACCCGCACCAGATGCTGTTCGGTATCAATCAGGGCGGCACTTATGACGACCTGCGTATCGAGCATATGCAGGCAATTGCGGAGCTGGATCTGCCGGGTTATGCCATCGGCGGTCTTGCCGTCGGTGAAAGCACCGAGGTCATGTACCATATTCTCGATGTTGTTCTGCCGCATGCGCCCGAGCATAAGCCGCGCTACCTGATGGGCGTCGGCACAC
>ERZ1106943.2982-NODE-2982-length-13637-cov-5.210720_pt1 | contig 13637 bp, 20 predicted proteins | sample MGYA00403671_ERZ1106943 | MGnify/ENA primary metagenome ERZ1106943 (study PRJEB35170, sample SAMEA104062427) | human gut metagenome | biome: human gut; feature: human-associated habitat; material: faeces | place: Denmark | collected 2012-06-14 ...
ACCCCACCGGCCCCATGCACATGGGCAACGCCCGGGGCGGCGTGCTGGGCGATACTCTGGCCTCCGTCCTCGCCGCCTGCGGCGCGGATGTGTCCAGAGAGTTCTATGTCAATGACGCCGGACACCAGATCGACAAGTTTGCCCGTTCCATCGAGGTCCGTTACCTCCAGCTGATCAATGGCGAGGATTCCATCGCCTTCCCGGAGGATGGCTATCAGGGCGAGGACATCAAGGAACTGGCCAAGGCCTATTATGACGAGCACGGCGACAGCCTGCTGAATGCCTCCGAGCAGGAGCGGCAGGACGCGCTGGCGCAGTTCGGCCTTTCTGTGAACCTGCCCCGCATGAAGACGGATCTGGAGCGCTATAAGATCCATTACGATACCTGGTTCTACGAGTCTACCCTCCACGAGAGCGGCTATGTGGCCGAGACTGTGGATCTGCTGACGGAAAAGGGCTGGACCTACGAAAAGGACGGCGCTCTGTGGCTGAAGACGGCCGAGATCCTGCGGGATCACTTCCGTAAGCAGGGCAAAAAGGAAAAGGATATTGAAAAGCTGGATCTGAAGGACGACGTGCTCCGCCGTGCCAACGGGTTCTATACCTATTTTGCCGCCGACATTGCCTACCACCGCAACAAGTTTGCCGTCCGTGGCTTTGATAAGGTCATCAACGTCTGGGGCGCCGACCACCACGGCCATGTGGCCCGGCTGAAGGGGGCGCTGGACGCGCTGGGCCTCAATGGCTCTGAGCGGCTGGACATCGTGCTCATGCAGTTGGTGAAGCTGCTGCGGGACGGCGAGGTGGTCCGGATGTCCAAGCGTACCGGCAAGGCCATCTCCCTCCACGATCTGCTGGACGAGGTCAGCGTGGACGCTGCCCGCTGGTATTTCAACGCCAAGCCCGACACGCAGATGGAATTCGATCTGGGGCTGGCCGTCCGGGAGGACAGTGAGAACCCCATCTATTATGTAGAGTATGCCCACGCCCGGATCTGCTCCCTGCTGCGGGCCTTGGAGACTGACGGCGTGACCGTGCCGGAGACCGCCGACCTGAGCTTGCTGTCCGGCGAGGCGGAAAAGGCCCTCATCAAGCAGATCGCTCAGTACTGCGAGGAGATCAAGCTGGCGGCACGGGATTATGACCCCAGCCACATCAACCGCTGCCTGCAGGAGCTGGCGGCCTGCTTCCACCGGTTCTACACCTCCTGCCGTATCCGGGGCGAGGAGCCTCAGGTGGCTGCCGCCCGTCTCAAGCTGGCGGACGATACCCGCATGGTGCTGAAGAACGGCCTGAAGCTCATCGGCGTGGATGCTCCGGAGAAGATGTAAGGACCTTCGAAGTCACCCAAGCGTCTTTGAGAAAATGCGCAGACAGCCGCTGGTGAAGCTGTGTATCAGATGACTTAGGGCGAAAGCGCGGCCTTATCATAGTGCATAGCAAAATAAGAAATGTGCCATTTCCTCGCCCCTGCGGGGCAACCGGAAATGATGCACGAAAACTTCATGCATTGGCATTTGTGCATTTTCGTGGTGCGCATGCTCATGCATGAAGTTTTATATCCCGAAACGGAATTGACAGGGAAATCTCCTGCCGTTATACTCTGCGTATAAAACTGCTTGCGAAATGGGTATGTGCATATGAAAGAACATGAAACCATCGTAAAAAATCGGAGCGCCGCTCTGCGGGCCGCTTTTCCCGCCACCGTCCCGGTGATGACGGGGTATCTCTGCCTGGGCGCAGCCTTCGGCATCCTGCTGCGGACCGCCGGATATGGGATCGGCTGGTCCATCACCATGAGCATGATCTGCTACTGCGGCAGTATGCAATTTGTGGGCGTTTCGCTGCTGACAGCGGCCTTCGACCCCTTTCAGGCGCTGCTGATGTCCGTGATGGTCAATGCCCGCCACGCCTTTTACGGCCTTTCCATGCTGGAAAAGTACCGGGGCACCGGCCCGGTTCGCCCTGTTTTGATCTGTACCCTGACGGACGAGACCTTTTCTCTGGTATCCACACTGGAGCCGCCGGAGGGCGTGGCCAAAAGGGACTTCTACTTCTGGATCTCACTGCTGGACTACCTTTACTGGCAGGTGGGCTGTACGCTGGGGAACGCTGTGGGCGGGCTGCTTACCTTTGACACTACCGGTTTGGATTTTACGCTGACGGCGCTGTTCATCGTGCTGCTGCTGGAACAGGTGAAGAAAAAGGAAAACCGGGCCGCCGGGATCATCGGCATGGTCTGCACCGCCGCAAGTCTGGCTGTGTTTGGACCGGATAATTTCCTGATCCCCGCCATGATCTTGCTGCTGGCCGTTTTACTGGGAGGGAGGAAAAAACTGTGCAAATGACAAGTATTCAGGCCCTCATCACCATTCTGGCCATCGCTGCCGGAACTCAATTTACCCGTTGGCTACCTTTCTGGCTCTTCCCGGAGAAGAAGGACCCGCCGGCGGTGGTGCTGTATCTGGGCAAGGTGCTGCCGCCCGCCATGATGGGCCTGCTGACGGTGTACTGCTTCAAGAATGTGGCCTGGCTCTCCGGGACCCATGGCGCGCCGGAGCTGCTGGCCTCTGCCGCCGTGGTGGGATTGCATCTGTGGAAGCGGAACGTGCTGTTCTCTATCGCCGGGGGCACGGCGCTGTACATGGTTCTGGTGCAGGCCGTTTTCGCATAAAATAAAATAAATCGCATAAAATGGAAGCACAGTCAAATGCTGTGCTTCCATTTTTTCGGGCGGGAGGTCATTATGGGGAGACGGTGGCGGTTCTGGCCCCTGATGGGCTTTCTTACGGCAGCGGTGCTGGGCACCTTGGCCCACTTCGCGTACAGGTGGAGCGGCGGGGCGCTGCTGGCGGGGGTGTTCTGCGCTGTGAATGAATCCGTATGGGAACACATGAAGCTGCTGTTTTTCCCGGTGTTCCTCTTTACGGCGGCGCAATTCTGCATGGGAGAGCGGGACGGCCTGCTGGCGGCCCGGGCGGTCAGCGTCACGGCGGGACTGGCCCTGATCCCCACATTGTATTATACCTACACCGGCATTTGGGGAGATCACACACTCTGGGCGGACGCGGCCATCTTCTATCTGTCGGCGGCGGTGACATTTTGGATGGACGATCTGCTTCACCGTCAGCGGCGGCTTTGGAAGATGGGATGCCAGGTGGCGGGACTGGTGTGGCTGTGGGTGCTGGCATTTCTGTTTGTCTGGTGGACCTTTTCACCGCCCCACATCGCCCTGTTCCGGGATCCGCTGACGGGACTTTATGGAATACCGTAGAAAAACGGCGCTGTCCTTTTGGGACAGCGCCGTCTCTGTTATTTCTTGTAGAAGTGGAAATCGCAGCAATCCCCGCCGGTCCCCAATGTCTGGGTGCGTCGGAAACCGACTTTTTTCAGATCACCGAAGGCGTAATTGTCACATTCGCAGAAAAAACGGCAGACTTCCGGACAGCCGCATGATACGCAGGTATCATGCCAGAGACACTGGTGGATGGTCAGGTCAAATTCCTCCGGCTGTTCCTCAAAGGTGCTGACCCAGGCGTCGCTGGAGGAGGTTGTTTTCCGGAAGGCCCAGCGAAATACCGAGAAGAAACGGGGAACCCATTCCAGGCCGGTGTACCGGTCATGGGAGGCGGGCCCCTGTACCTCCCGCACATATTTTTCCATGAGCTTTTCAGCATCCAGCCCCCGGCGCTTCAATACAGTGTAGACTGCGACCCGCGGCAGGATCGTGCTTTGCATAAGGGCGCGCCGGGAGGGGGAGGTCTCCTGAGAGCTGGCTAAAAACGATGCGGCTTGTTCCCGGCTTTCCGCCATGACCGCCGTTCCCTCTTTTTCCCCCAGGACCCGGAGAAAGAAACGGTCCAGCATTTCCCACGTGGCTTTTTCTTTCTTTTGTACGGACATAGGACCTCCTTTATTCGCCGGCAGGCCGATCATCGAACTGAGCGGCCCGGGAGCGGATGTATTGTTCCAGAATATCCACGGTGCCGGGGATGTCCAGCCGGGCGCTGTTGATCACCAGATCGTAACATTTGGCATCGCCCCAGTCACCTTTGCAGTGCTGGTCATGGTAGATCCGCCGCTGCCGGTCCTGATGCTTGATGAAGTCCAAGGCTTCCTCCTCCGGCAGAGGGGTGCGCTTGACCCGGAAATCCAGATCCGCCCGGACGAAGATGGATACCAGTCCCTCCCGGTCCGCCAGCACCTCTTCAGCGCAGCGGCCCAGTACCACGAAGGATTCTCCGGCGTTAGCGTGCTGGCGCAGCAGCTCAAACTGCATCTGGGCCACGCAATCCTCCGGGGCGCTGCTGATGCCCCGGACGGAGCGGCAGAACAGGGGGGAGTAAGGGCGCTCATCGTAGCGCTCCAGCGTTTCGGCGCTGACGCCCTTGTCCTCTGCGGCTTTTTGCAGAATGCTCTTGTCGAACAGGGGGAGCTGAAGCCGCTCCGCCAGCGCATGGGCGATATCCAGTCCGCCGCTGCCGGATTCCCGGCCGATGGCAACGATCAGTTGATGGGACATAGGAAGGACCTCCTTACAAAATGGTGGGCAGCAGCACCAGCGCGGCGTACAGCACCGGCTGATGCAGCAGATAAAGCAGAAGTGAGTGACGGCTCATAACGGACAGCCCCGGCAGGCGAATATCCGGCAGGGCGGGGATCTCCGGCCGCAGTCGGTAGAGATAGAACCCGGTCCAGAACAGAAAGAGCCACGGCAGCAGGGCGAAATAGTCTGAGGACGCAAAGGCGGGGGCGGGAAAACCCAGACCGGCGGTGGCGAGATTTGAGTACAAGCCACGGGGCAGCCGCAGCAGCGGCACCCAAGCAAAGCCGAGATAGCCGTGGTTCACATCCCGCGCCAACAGAAACAGGGAAAAGCTGAGGATAAGCCCCAGCCGGGGCGGGATCCGGGCCAACAGAGGACGGAGAGGGACAGTCAGCAGGGCGGCAGTCCCTAAAAAAGTCAGCACGCCGAACCGGATCGGTTCCTCCGGCATTATCAAAGTTGTTGCCAGAGACACGGCGGCACCACCGAAAAAGCTGATCGCTCCCCGGCGGATAGGGTGGCGGCTGGCCTGACAGCAATACCCGGAGAGCAGAATAAAGGTACAGCAGATGCTCTGCTGCCAGATATACGCCCAAAAGCCGTTATACCAGGCCCACGGCAGGCCCCGGAGATACACCAGATCCCAGCAGAGGTGATAGGCGATCATGCTGAACAGGGTCAGTCCACGAAGGGAATCCAAGGTGCCGCTGCGGAAGCGGATCGCGTTTGCGTTCATAGCACATCCATCCTTGCGGAAGAAGTTTCTTCCTCAAAAATACCACAATTCGACAGATTTTTCAAGATTTACCGGTCCTGCAAAACGGCGATACTGCCCAAAGCCAGACCCAGCTGGACACCGGCCCGGAAAAAGAAGTGCTTGTGGCGGCAGTTGATGAGACCGTGGAGGTCCGCCAGCCCCAAAAGCTCTTTTCGCAGCGGCTGATCGTCGGCAAAGCGGTCCATCAGGGCATGGAACCGGCGGGCGTAGTCCTGACTGTCCGGCTGAAACTGATCCAGCCGCCGCTGCTCCTTCTCCACCAGATCCACCAGCAGTTGAATGGTATCGTCTTGTAAATTCATAAAAACACCCCTATATGGTACTTAGTATATTACTATATATATACCATGAGGTAACGACTTGTCAAGAAAAAATGGGCATGATATAGTGCATATATAGTGCAATGGAGGTTACTACATGGGTGAAGCTGTATTAGTAAACCGTAAAAAGTTCGTTTCCTCGCTGGCCAATGAATTGGTGGAGCCGTTCAATGAACTTTCTAAAAAGACACGCCTGACTAAAACAAAGCTTTTGGACGAGGCCATCGAGGACCTTTTGAAGAAATATGCGGCAAAGGATCTCTGACGATAGGGGAAACCGGGCAATTTCGCCTGTTTTCCCCGTTTTTCCCTTGCGCGAGCAGGGAAGATGTGTTAGAGTAGCTAAGTCTGTGTATATGAATTCAGGAGGAATATCATGCCAACATTAGAAGAAGAAATTTCCCGGCGGCGGACATTCGCTATCATTTCTCACCCGGACGCCGGTAAGACCACATTGACGGAAAAGTTTCTGCTCTACGGCGGCGCCATCGCGCAGGCCGGCGAGGTCAAGGGCAAGCGGGCCAAGGCTGCCACCTCTGACTGGATGGAGATCGAAAAGCAGCGCGGCATTTCCGTCACCAGCTCCGTGATGCAGTTCCAGCACAACGGCTTCTGCATCAACATTCTGGATACCCCCGGCCATCAGGACTTCTCCGAGGACACCTACCGGACTCTGATGGCTGCTGACAGTGCCGTCATGGTCATCGACGGCGCCAAGGGCGTGGAGCCTCAGACCCGGAAGCTGTTCAAGGTCTGCGCCCTGCGGCACATCCCCATTTTTACCTTTATCAACAAGATGGACCGTGAGACCCGTGACCCCTTGGAGCTGTGCGAGGAGGTAGAGCGGGAACTGGGTATCGACACCTACGCCGTCAACTGGCCCATCGGCTGCGGCAAGGAATTTGCCGGTGTGTATGACCGGGAAAAGCAGCGGATCTTGTTCTTCTCCGGCGAGACCAAGGGCAAGAAGGTCAACTCCATGGAGGTAGCCTTGGAGGACCCTGCGCTGGACGAGATGCTGGGGGTGGAAAAGGCCGCCAAGCTGCGGGACGAGGTAGAGCTGCTGGGGGCTGGACGGGACTTTGACATGCAGGCTGTCCGGAACGGAACCCTGTCTCCCGTGTTCTTCGGTTCTGCTCTGACCACCTTCGGCGTGGAGCCGTTTTTGGAGGAATTCCTGCGGATGACCACCGCTCCGCTGCCCCGCGTCAGCGATCAGGGCGAGGTGGATGTGTTCTCCCCGGACTTCTCTGCCTTTGTGTTTAAGATTCAGGCCAACATGAATAAGGCCCACCGGGACCGGCTGGCCTTCATGCGGATCTGCTCCGGCAAGTTTGAGCGGGACACGGAATATTACCATGTCCAGAGCGGCAAAAAGCTGCGTCTCAGCCAGCCCCAGACCATGATGGCCGCGGAGCGTGAGATCGTGGAGGAAGCCTACGCCGGCGACATCATCGGCGTGTTCGACCCCGGTCTGTTCGCCATCGGCGATACCATCACCATGCCGGGGAAGAAGTTCCGGTATTCAGGCATCCCCACGTTTGAGCCGGAGCACTTTATGCGGGTGTCTCCCAAGGACACCATGAAGCGAAAGCAGTTCATCAAGGGAACGGAGCAGATCGCACAGGAGGGCGCCATCCAGATCTTCAAGATCCCCGGCGCGGGCCTGGAGGAGGTCATCGTAGGCGTGGTGGGCACCCTGCAATTCGACGTGTTCGAGTACCGTATGAAAAACGAGTACAACGTGGATCTGCGGATGACCAGCCTGCCCTATGACCATCTGCGGCTCATTGAATCCATGGACTGCCACCCCGATGAGATCGTGCTCTGCACCGGCGCCGCTGTGCTGCAGGATTTCCGGGACCGCTATCTGCTGGCCTTTGACGGCGAGTGGAGCGTGGGTTTCCTTACCAAGCACAATCCCGGTCTGGTACTGGCGGACACCCTGTCTGTATAATAAAATCAAGGAGGCAGGACCATGCTGACCATCCGGCGCTTCCAAAAAGGCGATGAGGAGATCCTCTCCATTATGATCCGCCGCACCCTGCGGGAGGTGAATTACACCAGCCCCAAGTCCGAGCTGGACTACCTGATTCCCCACTATTCCCCGGAGACCATGGTGGAGCTGTCTGAGACCGGCCACACCTACGTGCTGGAGGAGGACGGGCAAATCATCGGCTCCGGCACCGTCCTGCCGGACGGGGAGACGGAGGCGGAGATCGTGGCGGCCTTCCTGAGCCCGGAGAGTATCGGCAAGGGCTATGGCCGGAAGCTGTTTGAAACACTGGAGACCGATGAGTTGGCAGCGAAGGCCACGCGGGTCTGGCTGACCTCCTCGGACATGGCAGTGGAGTTTTACGAGCACATGGGTTGGGTGAATCCGAACGGCCCTCGTGCCCGGGCGGGAGAGGACAACCTGCTCTATATGGAAAAACGGAAATAAACAAAACGGACCGGTTTTCCGGTCCGTTTTTTCCTTGACAAAACCGCTGGCAAGCAGTATGTTAAGGCTAACAGGGAACCGTCCCTGACTTTGAAAGGAGAAAATGCCAATGGGTTGTTTCTATTGCGATGAGCACCACGAGGGCCGGGAGGCCATTATGTTCAAGGTTGGGGAGATGAAGGCCGGTGTGCTGTATCTCTTCAAGGATCAGGCCCACAAGGGCCGCTGCGCGCTGGCTCTGAAGGCCCACAAAAAGGAACTGTGCGAGTGCACGGATCAGGAGCGGGCGGATTTTGCCGAGGATCTGGCTAAGGCCAGCGGCGCCATCAAGGAGCTGTGGGGCTGCACGAAGCTGAACTTGGGCTCCTTCGGCGACACGAATCCCCATCTGCATTTCCATATCGTCCCCAAGTATGAGGGCGGCTTTGAGTTCGGCGGAGCTTTTGCCATCACCAACCCGGAGCCGGTATACCTGAAGGACGAGGAGTACCAGGAGATGATCTCCGCACTGAAGGCCAAGCTGGGTATCTGAGGACATATATAATAAGGAACACCGGGATGCATAGCATCCCGGTGTTCTTTGCATCGAACGGATACATGATTATACGATGCAGAAGCGGCCTGATCGGGAATAGAATACCGGAGCGGAAAATAGCCCGGAGGGGGACATTTGCCCCGCTGCCGTGTGCATCCGCGTACTGCCAAAAAAATTTCAAAAAAACTATGAAAAACAGAGAAAAAGGTCTTGACATTCCACTGAATATCCGATATGATAATCAAGTCCGCGTGGTGGAAGCCTTTCTGCGCGCAGACACTGCGATGAACCGGGAGATTGCTCCGCAAGGAGGTAACTTCCGGGGAGTATGTCCGATAATCGGGCGGCTGAGAAGTCCTGTATGCGGCGTAGATCGCCATACCATGGGACAAGTACCGGCCACAGTGCCGGTCTTTTTCATGAGTAGGAATGATACGCACGGTTAAGCGTACAGAAAATTTCTCGCCGTAGGTCGTCGAGACCCGTACAACAACCTACGAAACATTTGGAGGAAATCAACATGGCACAGAAAGAAATGATCCGCATCCGCCTGAAGGCTTACGATCATCAGGTCATCGACCAGAGCGCTGAGAAGATCGTAGAGACCGCCAAGCGCACCGGCGCCCAGGTGTCCGGCCCCATCCCCCTGCCCACCAAGAAGGAGGTTGTTACCATCCTCCGCGCTGTTCATAAGTATAAGGACAGCCGTGAGCAGTTCGAGCGCCGCACCCACAAGCGCCTGATCGACATCACCAACTCCAGCCCCAAGACCGTTGAGGCTCTGATGGCTCTGGAGCTGCCCGCTGGCGTGGAGATCGAGATCAAGCTGTAATCCTCGCGATTACAAAACTTCCCAAGCTCAAAGAAGTGTAAACACTTTTTTGAATATGTTGCTCACCCAATCGCCTGTCAACTTGCGTGAGACAGGCAGGGTCATGTCGGCAGAGCAATGCGGATTCCGTATCTAAGCCGACCAATAACCTAACAGGAGGAAATACACATGAAGGCAATCATCGGCAAAAAAGTGGGCATGTCCCAGATTTTTGACGAGAACGGCCACGTGATCCCCGTCACCGTCATTGAGGCGGGACCCTGCACGGTCGTTCAGAAGAAGACTTCCGAGAAGGAAGGCTACAATGCGGTTCAGCTGGGCTACGAGGACGTGGCCGAGAAGAAGCTGACCAAGGGCGAGATGGGCCACCTGAACAAGGCTGGCGTGTCTCCCAAGAAGCACCTGCGCGAATTCGACCTGGACAACGCTGCCGAGCTGAACATCGGCGACATTGTGAAGGCTGACACCTTCCAGGCTGGCGACTTCGTTGATATCACCGGTATCAGCAAGGGCCACGGCTACCAGGGCGTTATCAAGCGCTGGGGCGCACAGCGCACCCCCACCAGCCACGGCGGCGGCCCCGTCCATCGTCATGCTGGCTCCATGGGCTCTTCCACCGATCCCTCCCGTATCTTCAAGGGCAAGATCGGCGCCGGCCACATGGGCGTGGATCAGGTGACTGTCCAGAACCTGTCCGTTGTGAAGGTTGACCCCGAGCTGAACATGCTGGTTGTCTGCGGCGCCGTTCCCGGCCCCAAGGGCGGTCTGGTGACCATCAAGAGCACCGTTAAGGTCCACAAGGTCAAGCAGGCCGGCGCTGACATCAGCAAGAACCCGCAGAAGGCTTCCGGCCGCAACCCGCAGAAGGCTTCCGCAAGAAACAAGTAAGAAAGGGGTGCTTAAAGAATGTCTTCCATGAAAGTTTTGAACATGGCCGGCGCAGAAGTCGGTACTGTGGAACTCAACGACGAGATCTTTGGCATCACGCCCAATCCCGTCGCTGTGCATGAGGTTGTGAAGAACCACCTCGCCAATTGCAGACAGGGCACTCAGAGCGCCCTCACCCGTGCTGAGGTTTCCGGCGGTGGCCGTAAGCCCTGGCGCCAGAAGGGTACCGGCCACGCCCGTCAGGGCTCTACCCGTGCTCCTCAGTGGACGCACGGCGGTATCGTGTTCGCTCCCAAGCCCCGCGATTACAGCTATGTGCTGAACAAGAAGGTCAAGCGCCTGGCGCTGAAGTCCGTCCTGTCCTCCAAGGCTGCCGAGGGCAAGCTGGTGGTCATCGACTCCATCAAGATGGACGCCATCAAGACCGCTGACTTCCGCAAGTTCCTGAGCGCTGTCAAGGTGGACGGCAAGGCCGTCGTTGTCACCCCCGAGGTGGACAACGTCATCGTCAAGAGCGCCCGCAATATCCCCGGCGTGCTGACTACCGTCGCCAACATCCTGAGCGTCTATGACATCATCAACGCCCAGTACCTGGTGGTGGATCAGGCCGCCCTCGCCAAGATCGAGGAGGTGTACGCATGATGACCGCTTACGATATCGTCATTCGCCCCATTATCACCGAGCGTGCCATGGCTGGCGCCACTGACAAGAAGTATGTCTTCGAAGTGGCCAAGTCCGCCGGCAAGGTGGAGATCAAGAAGGCTGTTGAGGAGATCTTCGGCGTGAAGGTCGCTTCCGTCAACACCCTGAACGTCCCGGCTAAGGCCAAGCGCATGGGCGCCGGCCGTCCCGGCACCACCCGTGCCTGGAAGAAGGCTTATGTGACCCTGACCGCTGATTCTAAGACCATCGAGTTCTTCGAAGGCATGGTCTAATCAAAGAGAAGGAGTGTAACGCAATATGGCGATCAAATCTTTTAAGCCGTATACCCCGTCGAGAAGAAACATGACTGTTTCCGCCTTCGACGGCGTAGATAAAAAGGCAAAGCCCGAGCGCAGCCTTCTTGAGACTGTCAAGAAGAACGCCGGCCGCAACAGCTACGGCCGCATCACCGTCCGTCATCGCGGCGGCGGCAACAAGCGCAAGTATCGTATCATCGACTTCAAGCGCGACAAGATGGGTTCCGCCACCGTGCTGCGTCTGGAGTATGACCCCAACCGCAGCGCCAATATCGCTCTCATCGAGTATGAGGATGGCGAGAAGCGCTACATCCTGGCTCCTGTCGGCCTGAAGGCTGGTCATAAGATCATGACCGGTCCCGACGCCGATATTCTGCCCGGCAACGCTCTGCCCATCGCCAACATCCCCGTTGGTACCGTGATCCACAACATCGAGCTGCATCCCGGCAACGGCGCTCAGCTGGTGCGTGCCGCCGGTACCTCCGCTCAGCTGATGGCTAAGGAAGGCGATGACGCTCAGATCCGTATGCCCTCCGGCGAGGTCCGCATCGTGCGTACCAACTGCTATGCCACCATTGGCCAGGTCGGCAACATCGAGCACGAGAACATCAACATCGGTAAGGCTGGCCGTAAGCGTCACATGGGTTGGCGTCCCACCGTCCGCGGTTCCGTCATGAACCCCAATGACCACCCCCACGGCGGCGGCGAGGGCCGTGCCCCTGTCGGCCGTTCCGGGCCTGTGACGCCTTGGGGCAAGCCCGCCCTGGGCTACAAGACCCGCAAGGGCAAGAACCCCACCAGCAAGTTCATCGTCAAGCGGCGTAACGAGAAGTAAGGAGGCAAGGTAATATGAGCAGATCTATTAAGAAAGGCCCTTATGTTGCCCCTGAGCTCCTCAAGAGAGTCGAGGCAATGAACGAGAAGAACGAGAAGAAGGTCCTCAAGACCTGGAGCCGCAGCTCCACCATCTTCCCCGCTTTCGTTGGCCACACCATCGCTGTCCATGACGGCCGGAAGCATGTGCCCGTGTATATCCAGGAGGATATGGTCGGTCACAAGCTGGGTGAGTTTGCTCCCACCCGCACCTTCCGTGGCCACACCAAGGATAAATAATTGAAGGAGGATGCTGAACATGGAAAACAAAACTGCTAAAGCGTATCTGCGCTATGTCCGCATCTCTCCCCGCAAGATCCAGATCGTCTGCGATCTGATCCGCGGCAAGGACGTGCAGACTGCCATGGCCATCCTGATGCAGACCCCCAAGGCTGCCTCCGAGCCCCTGATGAAGCTCCTCAAGAGCGCCTGCGCCAATGCGGAGAACAACTTCAGCATGGACCCCGAGAAGCTGGTGGTCACCCAGGTGTTCGCCACCCCCGGCCCCATCCTCAAGCGGATGATGCCCCGCGCTCAGGGCCGCGCCTATCGCATCAATAAGAGAACCTCTCATGTGACGCTGGCCGTCGCTGAGAAGAACTAAAGGGAGGAGACAGTTTTATGGGACAGAAAGTTAATCCCCACGGCTTCCGCGTGGGCGTCATCAAAGACTGGGATTCCCGTTGGTATGCCAGCAATGAGAAGGTTGGCGATCTGCTGGTCGAGGACCACAAGATCCGCGTCTACCTGAAGAAGCTCCTGTATGCTGCCGGCGTCTCCAAGATCGAGATCGAGCGCAGCAACGAGGTCGTCACCGTTTACCTGCACGTGGCCCGCCCCGGTGTGGTCATCGGCAAGGGCGGCGAGCAGATCGAGCAGTACCGCAAGAACGTTGAGAAGCTCATCGGCAAGACCGTGAAGCTGAACATCGTCGAGGTCCGCAACCCCGATATGGACGCGCAGCTGGTGGCCGAGAACATCGCCGCTCAGCTGGAGAAGCGTATTTCTCACCGCCGCGCCATGAAGAATGCCATGGGCCGCGCCATGCGCGCCGGCGCCAAGGGCATCAAGTGCAATTGTTCCGGCCGTCTGGGCGGACGCGAGATCGCCGGCTCCGAGCATTATCACGAGGGTACCATCCCCCTGCAGACCCTGCGCGCCGACATTGACTACGGCTTCGCTGAGGCTGCCACCACCTTCGGCCGCATCGGCGTGAAGGTCTGGATCTACAAGGGCGAGATCCTGTCCCAGGCCCTGCGGACCACCCCCCGCACCCTGGATACCAGCAAGCCCTATCAGGAGCGCCGTGAGCGCCGCGGACGCCGGGACGGCGACCGCCGCGGTGGTTTCCGCCGCGATGGCCAGAACGGTGGCTTCAACCGTGATCGCCGGGACGGCGGTCGTCCTCAGGGCGGCTTCCGCAAGCCCGCAGAAAAGAAAGAAGGAGGCGCTCAGTAATGCTT
>ERZ1106943.2988-NODE-2988-length-13606-cov-5.519888_pt1 | contig 13606 bp, 13 predicted proteins | sample MGYA00403671_ERZ1106943 | MGnify/ENA primary metagenome ERZ1106943 (study PRJEB35170, sample SAMEA104062427) | human gut metagenome | biome: human gut; feature: human-associated habitat; material: faeces | place: Denmark | collected 2012-06-14 ...
AAATAATTTTTTTGTTTTTACAAAGCAATTTGCATATACCGCTTATCGGAATACACAAAAGAATCCAGAGCATACTGTAAAACGGGCAGATCTGTCCTTTAAAATTCAAGGTGCAGTTACTGTAATCCCAAACATTGAGCTTGCACTTTACATTTACAATAAAACCGCATATGCCCTCCATAAATGTAATAATCGCTCCGCCGATAAGGCACTTACTGCGCAGGCAAAGTTTCGGGAACTTTTTATATACTCTGAAAATAGCAAGGAAACAGCTCCCACCCGTAACCGCCATAGTCCAGTGCGTTTTTCTCCGCCACAATATTTCAAGCAAAGCATAGGCTACACCGCCTATTGAAAAAAGCATACAATCACATTTTAATCTCTTTAACAAAAAAATCACCGTTTTTATTATGTCCAAAAACGATGATTTCAATTCTGTTTATTAAATTTCCAAATTTTCTACTATGCTTTTTAATTCTTCTAACGAATATAAACAATTAATTGCCGAGAGCATAGCGTTTGTAGTGAGATATGACGGCATTCCTAAATTTTTTAAAAGTGCTTTCCTCAGCTTTTCCGAATTTTCTCTGCCCGTAAGTCCGAGCCGATATAAATCGGATTTTGTAATCTCTCCGCTTTGAGCCTGACTTTCTTCTCCTATGATTGTTGCACCGCTTTTGCGGATAGCGTCAATAATCACTTCGTCGCTCACACCCTCAACGCCGAGGAAACCCTCTTTTGAGCTATGCGCCTTTCGCTTTTCTTTTCCGTTTATCTGCGGTATGTAGCAATGCTTTATCTTGCTTTTATCAACCGCACCACGCAAAAAATTTCTTATAACAAAACCTGCGGAGTCGCTGTCTGTAAATACAAGTATTCCCTTGGTTTCTGCAATTTTGCGAATAAGCGACTGCTTTTCTTTGTCTGAAAACACTCTAAAGCCGTTGGTTTCAATAATTGTGGCATCAACAATATTTTTTAATTTTATTTTATCGTATCTGCCCTCTACTATTATTGCCTCTTTTATTTTAAGCAATTAAATTCTACCCCTCTCAGCTGTCAGCAAAAGGTTTGCGATTAATTTTTCAAAAAACATTCTGTCATTTATTGCTACGCTCTTAAACTCTGTATCAGCCTGTAAAAGTATATCAAGCGACTTTCTCAGTGCCTGCGTTGATACTCGCTTTGTCGCTTTTTTTGTATTATCAAGTACAAACGCTCTGTTTTTATAATTAAACTTATTTGCAACTTCGGTTTTCGTTATTCCGCTTTCGTCTGCCACTCGTATTCTGTATGCGTCAATATACGCCTTTGTTAAAATATACAGCATATCGGCTGTTTTTTCCTGCTGATAAAACAATACATCAAGCGTATTAAACGCTTTTTGTGCATTATCGTTAAGCACTGCGTCCGAGAGTGCAAAAACCTTTGCCTCAAGCGTAACTGTCGCCAACTTATCAATATCATCACAAGATATTTCTTCTCCCTTTGCGTATGCTGAAATTTTATCAATCTCATTTTTCAGCATATTAAGGTCACGACCACAAAGCGATATAAGGTGAGCTGCGTTTACCTGAGAAATAATCTTACCGTTTGCGTTCGCCCATTTGGCAATAAATTTAACAAGCTCGTTCTGAGTAAGTGTGTTAAATTCGCAAACTATACCGTTTTTGTCCGCATATTTTTTAAGCGCAGGCAAAACCGTTGTATTTTTTTTAGGCTTAATAGACGGCAAAGATACAATAAAAACAGTACCGTCAGGCACTGCCTTGTAAATATCGGCAAACCTTGCGTTGTCATTTGCATTAAACTCATCAAAGGCGGCATCACTCACCAAAACGCAGTTATATTCGCTCATAAACGGCACAATCTGAACAGAGGCGGCAAGCTCGTCAAAATTAATACTGTCACCGAACGAATGAAAATTAAAATCTGACGGAGTTTTGCCTGCCACCGCAGTAACAAGTTTATCGGTATATTTTCTAACATACATTTGTTCATCGCCGTAAATCAAATATATTTTAGCAAAATTTTTTTCTTTTATATGCTTGTCCATTTGTTTGTCTGTAAGTACAGCCATATTTCCTCCGTTAATTAAGTGCAAATGCCATATTATCGTCTTGTATCCAAATTATATCTGAATTTTCCTCGATACCCTCGCCGTTGCCTGTAACGATTACTTTTCCACTAAAAAGGCTTTTAATATCTTTACTGAATTTATCCGTAATAACATAATCGGCTTTTCGATATTTTTCGGGAATTTTATTAAAATCAAGTTCACCGTCAAAGAGCAAAACAGCCGTATTGTCAGTGCTTATATACTGATAAACACCGCCCTCTGCACACACTATTTCGTCTTTGGTGTTTTCATTAAGATATACTGTAAAGCTCCTGTTAAAATACTTTATATTTTCTCTGTCGCTAAACTCACCTTTACTATCATATATCAAAACATCCGATTCGTCAAATTTTCTTTGAATAATATCGGCATAAGCGGCACTGCTCTCCCTGTCGGTTGGCACAATAAGAAAGTCGAGCTTGTCGGTATCTTCCTTCACATCCGATACAGTGCTGTAAATTTTTGCAAAATCTCCGTCACAGCTTATGACCGAGCAGTTTTTGCCACGCCTTATCATAACCGTATTGCCGCCTGTTGCGTAAATGTTTAACTCGGTATTTCTCACATCAATTACTGAATATATACCAAAACCCAAAGTAAGCACACACAGCGATACAACAGCACTTTTAATGGCATAGCCTGCCCTGTTCTTTACAAAACAGCCTGCAATAACCATAACCGCAGCCAAACCGAGCCATATGTAAAAATACGGCTTACGGGCATTTACATATGAAAACGGAATACCGGAAATCGCACCCACCACAGCTAAAACAAAACGGCTCAGCCACTCGCATACAAATGCAAACGGATAAGCAATAAAGCCGATAGCTCCTATGCCGTTAAAAATCGCAGTCAGCAAAGCGCAGGCTACGAGTACGCTTACAACGGGCGAAAGCACAACTGAAAGCAAAATTGAGAAAAGCGACACCTTGCCAAACAGCAATACTGAAAACGGCATTGTCCATACAGCCGCTGATACCGATACGGAAAACAGATTTACGATAAATTCAACAGGTCTTTTAAGCCTATTTAATTTTGTAAATTTACCCATTATAAATGCGGTCATACCTTGCGCCCACAAAATTATGCCGAGAGTTGCCGTAAATGATAACAGCATACCCACATCGGCTACCGCAACGGGATTTGGCACTGTAAGAATTAAAGCCGCAATTCCCAGCGAATTAAGCGAATCGCCGTTGCGCATAAACATTTTTCCCGAATACACCACAGCAAGCATAATTCCTGCCCTTACCACAGAGGGTGAAAATCCGCTTACCGCCATAAATGCAAATGCACATAAAATCATTATCAACGAGCGTAATGCCCTGCTCCTGATAATTCCTTTTATACAGGAAAATACAAAACTGCATATAATTGCAAGGTGCATACCCGACACTACTATTAGAAAGCTGACGCCACAGCGTGTAAAATCGTTTTGCACATCCTGTGAGAGCGCCGACTTTTCGCCTAACAAAACAGCTCTGCACAGTGATGCGCTGTCATTTGACATAAGATTATTCAAGCTGTTTGCAAAGCTTTTCCGCAGTTTAATTGCATTGTAATACAGCGGCTTATTATCCGAGGCTTTTACAATATAAGCAAAATTCTTATCGGCAGACGCCTGCAAAAACGCACCGTCTGCTATCATTGAATTTTGCTCACACTCTTTTACAGATAAAACACAGCTTATTCTGTCAAATTCTTCAACATTTATTTCACTGATTGTTGAAAGATTTATCCTCAGCCTTTCACTTTTTTTATTTATCTGCTCGGTTTCAATCAGATATTTGTAATAATCATATTTCCTTGTCGGCTGTTCAATTACAGTTGCCGTAACATATATATCTTTGTCAGAATATTTCTCTGTAATCGGCTGTCTTACAAGCGCACTGTATCCGCCGAATATCACACTTGCAAACGCAGCGGTAATGCAAAATCCGAGTGCGGTATGCCGAATACTTTTATTCTTCAAGGTAAAAAGCGAAACAACAGCGCCGACAAAACACACAACGGCAACTACTGCCGCAATGTAAATTTGCTGAAAATAAAAAAGCGCCGCTTGCACAGAAAGATATGTAATACCAATCAATGCAAACGGTCGTTTCATAAAATTCAATCCTTAATATATTATTTAAAGAACAAAGGCAACTCCTCAAGATAAATAATATCTTTTCTGCCTCTTGCGTCACCCTCGGCAAGCACAGCCGCCTTGCCTACTATGTTTCCGCCTGCTTTTGTAACAAGCTCCTCAATAGCCTCAAGGCTTTGACCTGTTGAAATAACATCATCAACAACCAAAACTCTTTTGCCCTTAATAAAGTTTGCGTCACCCTCGCCAAGATAAAGCTTTTGCTCATTCTCGGTTGTGATTGACTTAACATTTACCTCTATTGGGTTTCTCATATACACTTTAACACCCTTGCGGGCAACAACATAATTTTTGCAGCCCTGTCTTGCCATTTCATAGCAAAGAGGAATACCTTTTGCCTCTGCCGTAACAACAACATCGTGTTCAGGGCAAATCTTTAACAGTTCTTTAGCAGATGCTTCGGTAATTTCAACATCGCCAAACATAATAAATGCCGCAATGTCAAGCTTATCACTTACAGGAAAAAGCTCAAGCTCACGCTCAAGTCCTGCAATGGTAATTTTATATGTACCCATCGTACTCACCTCTTAAGCCATATTTTCAGCAAGCTTTTTGCCGCCAAGCAAATGGAAATGCAAGTGCTTTACCGACTGACAGCCGTCTTCACCGCAGTTATTAACAATACGGTAGCCGTTCTCAAGACCGAGTGACTTTGCAATCTCAGGAATTTTTGAGAATATGTAACCGACTATCTCGCAGTTATCGGCAGTAATTTGATCTGCACAACAAATATGCTGTTTAGGAACAATAAGAGTATGAACAGGTGCTTGAGGGTTCAAATCCTTGAATGCAAGTATTTTATCGTCCTCGTAAACCTTTGTTGATGGAATAGAGCCGTCAACTATTTTACAAAAAATACAGTCAGACATAATATTCGACCTTTCAATAATATTTCTGTCACTATTTTACAACTTTTATAAAAATTCGTCAAGCATTTGTCTTTTTCTTTGCAGTAATTTTCTTTTCCTCGCCACACATAAGTCTTTTAATGTTATCCTTATGCTTAACAATTACAAAAATACCGATAATCAGCGCCGCAACCGTTGACAAAATTACATAGCCTAAAGAATATCCGTTCGGATAATCAAAAAGGAATGTTGCAAGAAAAGTAAACGGGCCATAAAGAACAGCCGCTGTAATACTTGAAAGCGAAATAATTTTTGAACAGATAAAAACTATAAGGAAAGTGGCAATAATCGCAATAAATACTCGCCAATCCTCGCTTGCTATAAGAGCGGCAGCGGTTACAACACCTTTACCGCCTTTAAAGTGGAAATAAACAGGATACGAATGTCCGAGTATTGCAAAAATACCGGCTATATACTTGCCGCAGTTGCCAAATTCATTTGAAAGAATCTGACTGTCTGCAGGAATAGTCGAGAAAATCAACCAGCCGATAATAACCGCAACCACACACTTAAGTGCGTCACATACGATTGTAAATATAGCGGGAACTTTTCCGACCGAACGCAAAACATTTGTAAATCCTGCATTACCGCTGCCCATTTCACGAATGTCTTTCTTACCGCCCGTTACAATCTTTGTAACTATAACAGCCGTATTCACACTGCCCAAAAGGTAAGCGACAACGGCGGTAATTAAAATTCTCCACCAGTTATCCGCTAAAAATGTCAAATAAAAATCCATTACTTTTCGCCACGCTCTCTAATAATAATTCTGATTGGTGTTCCCTCAAGACCGAACGCCTCTCTGATTCTGTTTTCAAGATAGCGCTGATAAGAAAAGTGGAACAGCTGGGCATTGTTGCAGAAGAAAATAAATGTAGGCGGCTTTACAGATGCCTGAGTAACATAAAAAATCTTCAATCTCTTGCCCTTATCAGACGGTGGCTGAACTCTTGTTGTTGCCTGAGCAAGCAATTCGTTGAGCATACCTGTTGTAATTCTTCGTGCCGACTGCTCCGCACAACTAACAATAAACTCAAACAGTCTGTCAATTCTCTGACCTGTTTTTGCTGAAATAAATACCTGCGGAGCATATGACATAAACGCAAAATCAGTGTCGAGCTTTTTCCTGAACTCCTGCATTGTTTTGTCGTTTTTCTCGATTGCGTCCCATTTGTTTACTGCAAGAATACAAGCCTTGCCTGCCTCGTGCGCAAGTCCGGCTACCTTTGTGTCTTGCTCTGTAACGCCTGCCTCGGCGTCAATCATAATCACACATACATCGCTGCGCTCAATCGCCATCTTAGCTCTGATGATGCTGTACTTTTCAATATCGTCATAAATCTTTTTCTGACGGCGAAGTCCTGCTGTATCGGTAAAATTAAATTTACCGTACTTATTTTCTATCATTGTATCAATGGTATCTCTCGTAGTACCTGCAATGTCAGAAACTATACAGCGCTCCTCGTTTGTAATCTTATTGATAAGCGATGACTTGCCTGCATTTGGCTTACCGATAACCGCAACATTAATTATAGTGCCGTCATCCTCGCTGTCCTCTGTAAAATCAAGGTGTTCAAAAACACTGTCGAGCAAATCTCCTGTACCATGACCGTGAACAGATGAAACCTGAATAGGATCTCCGAGTCCGAGGTTGTAAAACTCATAAAATTCGGGAGTAGGTTCGCCGATTCCGTCACATTTATTTACACAAAGCACAATCGGCTTGTTTGATTTCATAAGCATCTGCGCAATATCCATATCGGTTGCAACCATACCTGTTTTACCGTCTGTAACAAGGATAATTACATTTGCGGTATCAATGGCAAGCTGAGCCTGTCTGCGCATCTGCGACAAAATAATATCATCTGTTTTCGGCTCAATACCGCCTGTATCAATTATAAAAGCCTTTTTGCCGAGCCACTCAACCTCGCCGTAAATACGGTCACGAGTAACGCCCGGTGTGTCATCAACTATTGAAAGTCGCTGTCCGATAAGTTTATTAAATAGTGTGGATTTACCAACATTTGGTCTGCCCACAATAGCAATTACGGGTTTATTCATTCTAACATCTCCTTTACGGTAGTGACCGCCCTTACAAGCTCGTCACCATTGTTATTTACAATTCCCAAAGAAATATTTAGCTCTCGCTCAACATCTTCAACTGAAACATCATCAAGGAAAACATCGTTTTCAAATCTCAGCATTGATGACGGAATAAAGAGCTTTTCACCAAGCTCCTTGCCCTTGAGCTGAGCAATAAGATCGCCGCCTGTAACCAAACCCGACACATTAACTCCGCCACCGAAAAAGTTATTTTTAATTGCAACCACATTTATTTTTACATTTGGAAATTTAGTTGCAATAATCTTCATCATATCTCGTAAATACGGCGCAACAGCCTCGCCGCAAGCCATTGTCACCATATAATTAAGCGACTCATTATATTCGCTGTCCTCAACGGCAAACTCAATTTCTTCCTTTAAGCAGGCTATCATACCAATGCCGTCCTCAACAGCAGGAAATCCCTCGTAAAAATCAGGCTCCGGTATCGGTCTGCCCGCCTTAATATAAAATTCATCACCTGCATAAAAAATTCTTCTGCCATATTTTTTTACACATTCGTCGCCGAATTTTTCTATCAAATCTACCGTTTGTTCGGCGGTTTCCTGCGTGTACTCGGTAAGCGGATACAGACCCTCTCTGTACCTTGTAAGTCCTACGGGTACAACAGCGGTCATATTAACATCGAGCTTTTCAAGGTCTTTAAATGTTCGCAAAAGCTCCTCACCGTCATTTATTCCGGGGCAGGCTACAATCTGACAATTCAGGCTGATGCCTGCCTTTGCAAAGCTCTCAAGATGCCTTAAAGCATCGCCTGCAAAACGGTTATGCATCATTTTACAACGCAACTGAGGATTTGTTGTGTGCACCGATACATTAATAGGACTAATGTGCATCTTGATTATACGGTCGATTTCGTGCTGGCTAAGGTTGGTAAGCGTGATGTAGTTGCCAAACAAAAAAGAAAGTCGGCTGTCATCATCTTTAAAATAAAGCGATTCACGCATACCCTTAGGCAACTGGTCAATAAAGCAGAAAATACATTTGTTACGGCAGCTTTTCTGCTCATCCATAAGGTATGTTTCAAATTCAAGACCGATTTCTTCGTATTCACTCTTGTAAATTTTAACTGTTCTTACATCGCCGTTCCCATCTTGGATTTCAAGAGTAAGATCTCTGTTTACCTGATAAAAGCGATAATCAAGCACATCTTCAATTATATTTCCGTTAATAGTAAGCAGAGATTCTCCGCTTTTAATTTTTGCTCTGTCTGCGTGACTGTTAGCAGTCACACCAAATATTTTTACAGCCACGAGCTCACCTCACACTTATTTTACACAAATTTCATTAAAAAATCAATGTATCAGAGCAAAACAAAAGGGCGAACAGAATTCTGCCGCCCATAATGTTTGTACCGTAATTAGTTCTCGTTAGCTTTTACGATTACCTGTCTGCCGTTATACATACCGCAGTTGCCGCAAGCTCTGTGAGCTGCCTTGTACTCACCGCAGTTAGGGCAAATTACAAGTGTTGGAGCGTTAAGCTTCCAAACTGTTGAACGTCTTGAACTCTTTCTTGCGTGTGAAGTTTTTCTCTTTGGTACTGCCATTACAAAGACCTCCTTACAATAACATATATCAATCCATAAGTTGTTTAAGAATCTCGAACCTTGGGTCAACCTGCTTTTTATCGCAATCACATTCACCCTCGTTAAGATTATGACCGCACTGACTGCATAGTCCCTTGCAATCCTCTTTACAAAGGTTTTTCTGCGGCAGCGACAACAGCACATCAGAAATAACCGTTTCATCAAGGTCGAGTACAAAATCAGGTGTTTCAATATAGTCGTCGTTGCCGTCAGTTTCAAGAGAACGGGCAAGCTTATGAGTAAACTTGTACTTCATCTTCCTTGTAAATTCTTCTCCACATCTGTCGCAGCTGCGCACATAGTCAAAGCTGACAACCAAAGTAAGGTCAACAAGTGATGCCCTGTTTCCTGCTGTTGCGGTAATATCAAGCGGTGTTTTGAATGGAAAAACGCCGTCAATGTCAATATTGCTTATATCCAGCTGATAGCTGATTGTTTTTTCTTCGCCTTCATTTTGAAAGACACTTTTAAGTTCAAAAAGCATAATTGCACCTCTTGACCGCATAAACGCATATTAAAACGCTATTGATTATTATACAAAAGTATTTGCGCTTTGTCAACCGATATTTACGATAAATTTCTTCATAATTACGCTATTTTTTCAATTTTTTTGATAATTATTATTTATAGGAATTATAACCTAAAATCACCGACAAAACACAATATACAAGCTATATTTTCAAACCATATGGAGTATATTGAAAACAATTTAAAATGAGTTTATAGGGTTATTATTTATAGTATTATTTGCATTATCAGTAAAATAAATATACTGCAATTAAGTAATGTATTTTCTTAATCAAAATGGGCTGACCAAAAGGCCAGCCCAAAGAAATCTAATTATTGCTAATTAAGATTAAAGGATCTCTCTCTTGCGAATAACGAACATAACGCCGGTAGCAGAAACAAGGAGAGTAAGGATTACAACTGCGAGTGTAGCGTCACCAGTCTTAACTGTGCCGTTATCGTTGTTAGTTGTGTTACCCTTATTAGCTGTATCAGCTGTGCCAGGCTTAACTGTTGAACCTGTTGCTGATGTAGCGCCTGTTGCAGGAGCAACTGTTGTCTCAGCAGCACCAGGAGCTGGAGCAACTGTTGTTTCCGGAGCAGCTGTTGTACCAGGTGTTGTTACAGGAGCAGCTGTTGTTCCAGGAACTGTTGTTACAGGAGCAGCTGTTGTTAAAGGAACTGTTGTTACAGGAGCAGCTGTTGTTTCCGGAGCTGTTGGCTCAACATATGTTGACTCTGTGAGAGTTGTGTTTGTGAATGTAAGTGGAGCTGGATCCTTAATTGTGAAGTCAACTACAAATGAGTTCATAGAATTAGGATCAAGGCTCATTTTGTCAGGATCAAGTGCGCCTGTTGTAAGAACTCTTACATTGAGGTTGATTGTTGTTTCAACATTCTCAGGCTCGCCGATTACATCGAATGTAACCTGTACGAAAGGCTTTGTTGAATCAATCGGATAAAGTGAAAGGCTAGAAGCGTTAGAATTTATCTTACCTGGGAGCTTTGTATTGAATACATCGCCGCCTGCTGGTGTGATCTGAGGCATAATGTTGAGCTTTCTGCCTGATGAATCAAGGTTGTTAGCGTTCTTGTACTCAAGAACAGTGTTATCAAATGTTAAGTACCACTCAAGGTTTACAAGATCTCTGTCTGTACCGAGGTAGTAAGTAACTGTAACCTGCTTTGTTGAGTTATCATACACAGCCTTAGCCTCTGGGAATACGTTTGATGTAGCGTAAACTGTAAGAGCAGGCTTTGAAACAGGAGCAGGAGCTGTTGTAGCCTCTGTTGTTGTTTCAGGAGCAACTGTTGTCTCAGGAGCAACTGTTGTTTCAGGAACTGTTGGCTTAGGATTATTCTTATCATCAAGTGCCTTCTCAAATGACATATACTCTGTGTTGTAAACAGCGCCGTCACCCTTTACAGGTGTGTAACCATATTCGCCGTTACCATAGTAGTAGTACCACTGACCGCGGCATGTAAGCTTCTGGTTGAGTGGGTTCTCTTCGATTCTGTTTTCATCAATAACATAAATCATGTTATTGAAATTTCTGATACCTTCCGGATAAAGCGCGTTACTAGGATCGTCTTCATCAGTTTTAGGCCAGTAACCCCAAGCATCTTCACCATCATCGTCTACACATGTAACATCTGATGTCTGAGCACCCTTTGTGTACTGAGGAGCCTCTGGGTCTGCACCGCCGTCAACATAGTTGTTGAAGACTAGCTTAGGAACATCCGTTGGAACATCAATACAGAAAATGTTTTCGTTCTCAGTTTCTTTAACCTTATACATATCCTGCCATGTTTCGCAAAGATCTGTACCTTCCCACCAGTATGCACCTGCTGTTGTTGTGAACTCATTTTCCCATCTCTGTGGCATATAGAAATAATATCTATATGTTTCAGTTCCCTCTGAAGGAACATAGTTACCATCGCTGTCTGTGTCAGCTGAAACGCTAACTGCTGCAACTGCTACCATTGAAGCAGAAAGAGCCATAGCCAACATAAGACTAATGATCTTCTTGGACATTAGAAATTTCCTCCTATAAAAATATGTTTCCGATATACTCGGTATGACAATTATATAATAATTTGCTCAAAAAATCAAGGCTTTTTAGAAAAAAGAGGTCGATTAAGGGGTGTAATAATTAACAAAATTTGGTTACATTCTTTAAACATTTTTTAAACATTTTTTAAACTAAGGATAATTATATAAACCAAATCGTCACATTACGGCATATCATTGTCAATATTATCACTATCAGTATTTACCTCATTTTTCTTGTTTTCTTTATTTCTGAAATACATTACTCCTGCAATAGCCGCCGCAAGCAGAACGCAGCCGCAAACGATTACAATTGTTGTAACCGATGAGCCCGAATCGTTTTGAGTAACATCTGTGTACTGATTGTCATTTTGATTATTTTGCGGAACCATAGTAGTTTTTTCTCCTATTACCGCCTTGTGGTCGCTCTTCTCATTTGTATTATCGTCGCCCTTGCCGTCAAGGTAATTTGTGAAATTGCCTTGGTAGTGATTGATATATTTCTCTGAATCCTCAACAACAGGAATTTGGTCGGACACAATAGTTTTTTCATTATAAACTATATCATAGGTTATAGTATAGGCAGAAAGAGTTACCATATTGCTGTCATACATTTCCTTGATAAAATATCTTACATTAGTATTGCCGGCTTTTTTAACTTTAAAATTCATTGATACGAGTTGAGATCTTGATGAAAAGTCAGCATAATTATTTATATCAGAAAAATTAAAAGTCATATATCCGTCAAGGTTTCCGTTGTAAATTACGCCGTTGAGAGTTTCAAAGCTAATTGATGATGTATCAATTTCAAGGTAATCTGTATCATAAAAAACATATGCCTGCATACCCATTATTCCGCTCTGTGCATCTGAAATGAACATAGAGTATGTAAAAGTATCGCCGACCGCAACATTAGCCGAATCATTAATTGTGACTTCATTGGCAGCATTTGCGCTCATAGTTGCGGCAACAATCATGAGCATTGCAGAGCAGTAAGCAATAGCAGTTTTAATTTTTTTCAACATAAAATCAAATCCTTAATCATAGTATTTCTATTATATAATATTATTAACAAAATTTCAATGAACTAATACATTTTTTAATCAGAATTTTATGTGATTTTTTCTTATTAATTTGCAAAATTTTAATTTTAGACTTTATTTTTAAAGGCTCTATACAAATATTGGAGTAAGTAAGAGCCTACAAAATAAAATTAAGAAATTTTCAAAAAAGCAGAGCATATTTTTCTAAAATCCGTTAAAATGGAATTGTCGAGAAACCTGAACGGAGGGATAAATATGCTCTACAAACATTTTACAGAAAAACTCACAGGATTGCAAAGATGTTGATAGACAAATTTGTTTGTGTGTGCTATCATAATTGTTAAACGAGCTATTGATAAATTAGATTTTTAAGGAGAAAGCGTAATATGATATTTTTTGAAAAGCCGATATATAAATATCAGAATATGCCTTTTATATTAGATGAATTTACAGACTGTACGCCCGATGATGAGAAATGCCTGATTGATATTGAAGCCTATGGAAATATAGATGGGCAAATGAAGTATTGTTATTCAAGTTTTTCACTAAAAAAGCCGGAAATGTATGAAAACGGGGACTTTGAAAGTATGCTGAATTTACTGCGTGCATCTGAAAACAAAACCGTATTAGTTAAATTGAAATACAAAAAGGGCATTCTTAAGGATTTTCGCTTAATGTCGGAAAGTCTGGCTAAAGCATATAATGATGAAAGATTTTTGCAGCTTGAATTAACCGGATGGGGATTAAATGAAAAAAGCTGTAAAACAATCTGAACATCATAATTTTCCGAACAAGACGAACGAAACAAAAATAGATTTTACTAAATGTTGGAGTAACATTAATAAATAATGATTTAGCGCATAAAGTTTAGTTCAATAAATTTAAAATTTATGTCGACCCTTTTTAAAGGGTTGCGTATGTGGCTGATTTGCCCTTGAAAAGCGGCAAATTAGTAGTTGCAGTAGTGTGGTTTTTCCTTTTGTTGCTATCGTAAATTTAGTGACTTTCGCATTTGCGTTCAAACCGCCAAGCGGCAAGCCGTTTGGCTATTAAAATTTGCTATAATTTAAAGCATTTGTGGGCGTTGCCCACACCCACAACCTTTGAAAAGGTTGACCAAA